>Ga0256405_10008209_pt1 | contig 15121 bp, 9 predicted proteins | sample RumenRJG_02DNA_FD_189096 | JGI IMG/M metagenome (GOLD analysis project Ga0256405, IMG submission 189096) | Bovine rumen microbial communities from Lethbridge, Alberta, Canada - RJG_02 | ecosystem: Host-associated > Mammals > Digestive system > Stomach > Rumen | place: Canada: Alberta | collected... | reverse complement strand
CCTAAGGCTGCAGCGTCATTAATATCAGTATTAAGTGTGATATTCCAAACAATTCTCATCCACTCTTTGAATTGTTTTTGATTATAATCAAATAATTCCAGATACCGTGCCATTGCAAAGAATACAATTCTGTCTTTTGAAGTTATTTTTGGAGAAAAAATTGAATACTCCATTTTTTCTCCACCTTTCTTTTCCTGCCAATATTGCCAGTTTGGTTGTATATCCTGTGTTATGGCAACAAAATGTTCAGAATATTTATTAAAAAAACGTTCAAAAGAAAAAAGCACATTCTCATCTGGATTATCAAATATAGATTTGAATTCTGTAAAACCAGAATATGTATCCTCTTTACCGTTGAAATATTTGTATACAGGATCAGATGCAAGAGATTTTCCTTCGATGTCTGTATAAGCAAGATATTTACTAAGACAATATCTCTTGAACAGCATCATAAAGCGCTTATCAACTTTTTTGTCTGAATCTTTTACAAGATTCCAGATTGTATCTGTCCATTTATTATCTAGCTCTAAACTAATTTTTGAGAAATGTTCAATTTCTGTATTGCTTTCTCCATATTTAACTTTTGCATAATAATCTGTGCAGTATGGATTATCGCCTGCTTTCATCCATTTTGTTAGGTCAGCCTTAAAATTCTCAAAATGAGTAAGAGGCTTTCCTCGCGCATTCATTTTTACATAAAGCTCATCTGTAAGATTAAAATTATTAAGAGGCAAAATATAAAAATGTAATTTATTTAAGCGAGGGAAATACAAAACACTATCATCAAGCTTCTTATACAATTCATCAATTTGTTCAATCATATTTAGCATTGCCTGAATTGTTGGATCTTTATGATAAGATTTATAAAACCAATGAGCATTAGTAATAACATCAACAGGAAGCTGTGTTCGAATATTTAATTGCTGCTGACAAAGATTTTCACAAAACATTCGTGAGGAAGCTCTGGTTTCATAAGTAAATTTCTTAAGTTTCTTTGCAAACTCTTCAAAAGTATCTTTTTCAAATTCACGTGTAGCAAAATACCAGTGAAGCAAGAATAAAGTTGTAAGTCTTTGCTGACCATCCAATGGTTCAAACTTACTTAGATGTACAGCACCGTAAATAAAGTCCATTTCCATTTCTGTATCATTTTCTAGATGATCAAAAATTGCTTTTAAAAAACTTGAACCAGAAAGAAGTTTATCATTTACTTTTCTTCCCTGTGCATAATCTCGTTGAATTCTTGGTATTTCAAGATTATTGATTGTAATTTCTTTTTCTGAGCCATTTTCTTCTATTGTTATTGATTGTGTTAGTAAATCTGCAAAACTATATTTTTTGTTCATTAGTTATTTCCTCCTTCTAAAATAAAGAAGTCAGCGAGTGTTTCTACTACGAAGTTTCTGTAAGATTTAATATCTGAATTATTCCAGCGAGATATAGATGCACCGCCTTTATTAAAGTATTTAAGGAATACATACTTTGTGCAAATTGGAATAAATTGACCATGAGAATCTTTTTCTATGATTGTTTTTCGTTTAACAGGGAACAAGGCATTTCCATAACTTCTATTTGTTCCAGCATCAAGTAATGTGAGGTTTCCTATAGACTTTTTATCATCTTCTGAGTTTTCAGAAACTTGTTCTCCTACTGCTTGTAAGATAGAAGTTCTGAATTCTAAGAATTTATCTTTTGCATTTTTTGATTCATCAAAAGATTCAAGGAATTCGTTTATTTGTTTTACTAATTCTTGATATTTTTCATCATCTTCTAATACAGAAACAGAATCTATTAGCCACATTTTTTGTTGTGCACGGTCATTCATATCGTTTTCAGTAAACGAATCAATATGTTCTATATCCCAAGATTCTTTCTTAAAACGGTCAAACGGGAATCTTATATAAGTTTTTTCTTCCTGTTTTACGATGTATTCAATATTTAATAGCAACAAGACTTTTCTTAATAGTATTTTGTTGTCGTCATAACTAAGTTTTACATCGTATTCTTTTGTATTATCTGGTGTCTTTAAGATCTTATACTTTACAGGGACATTCTCTCTAATCTTTTCTTTTATCTTTTCTAAGAATTCATCTTTTGGTTTGTCTTTATAAAAATCATAAATAGTAACAATATCAACGCCACAATAAATTAAGAAACCAATATAATGATACCAAACAGAATCGGTAAACCATTCCTCAAATGTATTAAAAAAGGCTTTTACTTCTTTTGACCATATTTCAGTAACTTTACCTTTTTCTTCCAGAATTCTATAAGCGAAATATCTAAACGTTCTATCGTTATCTGTTCCAAACTTATCAAGAAGTTCCGGTTCTTTTTTACAAGCGATTTTATACATTACATCAAAAATGAATTCAATTCTTGCTGGTGTATTATTAATCTCTTCATTCAAGAAATACCAGAACTCGTCATTTTGTAAGGCATATTCAATCCTATCCCATTCCAAGGCAATTTCACTTTGACGTGGCTCAACTTCAGCTTCTGTGAAATTACTTTTTTGCAGGAATAAAGCTTTAATAAGTTCTGCGTTTGTAAGAGGGATTTTACCAATATTAAGTCGAGTAAAAGTATCAATGGAATTTTCTGATTCTTCCAATTCGTACCAGATTACTTGTATTGTTCCTCTTTCTGTTTGGTTATCTTTTGTATTTACCAATGGGTCAAAAAGTGTTGCACGTACCTTTCCTGGCAAATCTTTTGTATTCGTGTTTATCCAGTTATCAATATATGAATACGCATTATCTATATAATCATAATCTATGTACTCAGAATTCTTCTGATGCCCAGCTTCTATGAGAGAATTTAAAAACTCTTCTGAATTTGGTCGTGTAGCATATTTTATCTTAAACAATTCCTTTCGATAGTCTTGTTTTAATGAATCAGTTTTTAAATGATATTTAAGGAGATATAAGAAAAGTATTTTTATTGTCGTCAATCGTTGCTGACCATCTACGACTTCATACCAAGTATTATCTCCGAAACCATCTACCAAGTTATATTTATCCATTGTTTCTTGGTTACATTTTTTTACAACAATAGGTTGAAGACAATAAAATTCTTCTTCTGATTTACCCTTTTTTGAAGCAAAGGAATAAATGTCGTTTAATAAGTCGGTTACTTGATTTTGCGACCAACGATATCCGCGTTGATAATCAGGAATAAAAAAATTCATATCAAGTAAATCATAGACTGATTTTAAGCAAATACTATTATTTGCACCCATATTATTTATCCTCCGCTTTTGCTTCTTTATCTGTAATTATTTCCCAGTGACCGCCCTTGTCTGGGCCTATATGTTGTATGAAACCTTCGTTTTGCATTTCGGAAAGCATCTTTTTTAATGTTGTATGCCCTATACCCAAAACCTGCTCCAGTTTTGCAATCGTTATATTGCTGTCCTGACTAATTGAATCATATATCTGCTGGCATTTTTCTGGCCACTTTTCTGGCCACTTTTCTGGCCACTTCTGTATTTTCTGGTCACTTTTCTGGTTACCCTCTATACCTTTATCTAATTTTTCTCCATTTACATGGTAGTTTTTGCTTTCATTAGGAATATCTACCCTGTATTTTTTTATTTCATCAGGAGCATTGTTCATATCAACAACATGAATCCATTTGAATGGGATGGTAACAAGAATGGTGTTTTCCCGGAATTGGTAAGCTTCTTTCCCATACTTCTCTACAACTTTAGGTACTCCGCGACCAGTTTTCTCACTTATATGTAACTGCAAAAAGATTTCAGAAAGCTTTTGATTTACCGGAACAGATTCACCAGCAAAGAAACCGTCGATTGTCTGCCCAGCTGGAATAGTTCCCCGAGAAAGAATTTCTATTCTATCAGAAAAAACACTAATCATTGGCTCATTGCCTTCAACCCACTTATTGTGGACGAATGCGTTTATCATAGCTTCTCTAAAAGCATCATTTTCAAATAAAGAAACTTCTTTACGCTCAACAATTCTATTCCTTTCATCTGCCTGAATCACATTTAAAACATCAGCATATCTCAACACGTCATCAAGCGTGTATAAAAGACATTGATAGCCAAATTCTCGAACGGAATAAAGAGGCGCAGTCTTAGTCTTTCCACCGAAAAGCGCAAATCTTAATGGCAAATGTGAGTTGTCAGATAGCAGCTGAGCCAGAATATTATATTTTCCGTCATAAGTATAAAGGCCCAGATTCTTTTTAAAAGTCTCTTCGTTCAGACGGATTCCTTTTGCGCCGTAATAGATGAGCAGTTTTTCAAAAGTCAAATCCTGATATTGAGAAGGAGTGTTTTCTATGGTAGGAAGCCCATGCCTCAGAACCTCAAATAAGAAAGATTCTTTTTCGGGATACTTTCTAAGGTTCTCCTTGCTGCTTCCAATTCGTATAAAGCGTTCATTTGCATAGGCTACAGGAACCGTCTTTGCAGCGGGAATTGTAAGAAGAACAACTTTTTTTCCTTCAATTATTTCTTCTTCAAAAGAAAAATTAACATCTGGCTCAAGCTGGCGGGAAAGATAATGTTTTAAAGGCTCATTTTTGATGTCGCAATTCGGGTCAAAACTAGTTCCAACAATGTCATGAGTCTCGTTATTAACTCCCCAGACAAAATAGGCTTCCTTGCGGCCTTCCATTACGGCGCTGTTTGAAAGTGCTGATATATACTGCCCCAACTGGTCTTTTTCAAACCAGTTTTCCTTGAACTCAAACCATTCTCGTTCACTGGGGTATGCGGCAAGCTCTTTTATTTTATTTTCTATATCAGCCATTGCTATTCCTCTTAATCAAATAATCCCGGTTGTTCATTAATAACCACACTAGAACTTGCCGCTTCGATATCATCCCAAGCGATAATAAGTTCATTATAAACACGGGCATCTTCTGCGCGGTCATTTCTTTCGCACATTGTATACATTGTATATGCAAGGCTCCTGACATCGGCTGTTCGGTTGTTGTAACGTGCATATACAACAGCAGCTCCTTCTGTACCATGAAGGTTTAGTTCATGAATAAACTGATGTAGAAGATTCCAAGTACTCAGAGTTGAGTTCACAAGAATTTCACTAGCATCTTTATAATCTTTCCAAGCTGTAAGCTGAACTTTTCCCTGACCGCTTATAATTGTACCATTTGTCTGCAAGAGCTGTAAGTTTGCATTTTTTGCACGAGCAAGGACATCGGCTTCTCCATATACTCCTTGTTCCCACCCATACTGTAAATACCAGTCTTTACAGAACAGAGTATTTGCATCATAGTCATCTTCTTCCATGTAGCGGTTGATAAGCTTTAAGGCTTCTTTTACACTCATGGCTGAACCATCCGCTTCAAGGACTGCTTTGTATTTACTAAAGACAGCCATACCAGGGCCTATGATTGCCTGGCTTAAATCTACTGGCGCTACTGGAGAAGTTGTTTCATCTCCCTGAGTCATTACCTCTTTTGCTTCGTCCATTACTTTTTTAAGCTCACGCAGGAATTCACGACGGCTTATTTCTGAAGCTGTGATATTTCGTTTTCGACACACAAGGACTATAGAAGATGCTAAAGCGTTCACAACAGTCTTTACACCTGATGGTCGTTCTGTACGCATTGGCCAAGTACCAACTATTGAAAAACCTGCATCTATTACTGCTTGCAGAAAAGTTTCCCAACCACTATTTGAAGTCACTCCAGAATCACTTGTTTCTGACTGCTTAAAAGCATAATAAATCGTTACAGGGAAAGTTTGATTACTTATATTGGCAAGGTTTCTCATTACATCAGTCATGCCATGTAAAAAGAAAAGCTCTGCATCTTCTTTTGAATCATGTCTGTAAGAAACTGCAATCAATTCCTCTTTTTTAGGTGTTGCAATAGTTGTAAATAATGAAGGATAGATATTCCTTAAATTATGCCTCATCCAAACATAAAAGAAATCAGAAAGAGAACTGTATTCTATATTGTCATAATACGGAGGATCGGTTGAGATAATTTTGTTTGCAGAAATATTTTGAATTTGTGCTGGAATTTGTTTTACAATTCCGTTTGGTTTAGTTATAAAAGTACTAACAATTTTACTTATTGCTGTTATAGCAACATATAAATCACCAGCAGCTCCTGCAAATGGATTTACTTCTGGAAAATCCCAATTCATTGCAATTGCTTGTCTAATAAACATATTAACAGATTGTTCTCGGCTAGTAGACCATAAAGATTGTGTATTTATTGAATTTGTTATTCTAGAAATTGAAAGACTTAAATAAACAGCTATTGCTTGTGCATAAGCTAGTGCACCTTTACCAAGCTTCTCAATCCCAATATTGTCATCTACCCATCCTGCCTTAACAGCATCTGCTTTTACTTTTTCAATTATAGATGGAATAAAATCGCAAAAGGTACTCAATGAAACAAGTTGTCTTTCTGTAAAAATTTCATTCCATTTACTAAAACCATAACCTCTTCCACTAATAAGATTTGCGGTACCTTTTTCCATTTCAGAATCAGGAATCCAACTTGGATTTAACTCTTTAGTAAACTTAGTATAGTCAGCACTAAGGTAAATTCTTCCGTTACTTCCTTCCACTACTAAAGCCATAGGAACTACGCCAGATTTTTTCTGTTGGAAAGCACTATGAATATAATTGCTTTCAATTGGCGTTCCAGAAAGCAAGCATTTAAAATTTGATCCCTTGCTTCCAACTTTTGTTCCATTTTCAGCTTCTTTTGGATATTTTCCAGTATGAACTTTAAATGTGTATTTCTTTCCATTAACAATAGGTTCAATCCAAGCTTCTTTTCCTTTTTTCTTAGAAAGAACAAAAGTACTTGCAAGAGGTACATCAACATCCTTGTAAGCAGGGTTTGGACTTTTTACTGTACGAGCCCAAATGTAAGCAATTACAGTTAATTCTTTATTTAAGTACTGTCTTAAATCAGGCCGTTCATTTACCATTTCTTGTGTAATTTTTACTTTTGGATACAAGTGGCCAATTTTCTTTTCGGCTTCATCACGCATCCATTTTCCGTAATAAGCAACATCTTCTGCTAAACCTTGAGCTCCTTTATATTCTCGTTTTCCTTCTATCCATGCATTTTCTTCATCAATTGGATGAACAGGTCTTTGATTTGCAAAAAGAGGCGGAATTTCTATCATCGCCTTGTTAATCATAACAGGCACAGGGTTTAAATCGCTTGCATAACTTTCAAGTCCAAGTCTTTGGGCTTCAAGAGGCAAAGCACCGCCTCCAGCAAACGGGTCATGAAAGGCAGGAAGTTTTTCTGGATTAAAAAGTTCTTTTGCTTGTGGATGGTCTCTATTCAGTTCACAAGTTTCTTTCCAGCTCTTTTTTATTTCTTCACGAGCCGCATTTAAAACTTCTTCATTAGTTGTATTTTCCCATTTTACAAGGTCACGAATAATCTTAAAAAGTTGTTCACGCTTCTTAGTAGCTGCTGCCTTTTCCTGAGGAGACGGAGTTGTACCATCCATTTCAAAACGCCAGAGCGGGTCATTCACCATCTGAGCAAAAATAACAGCTCTTGCACTAGCAAGTGGGCGGCGTGCCCACCATAAATGTAATGTACTTGGATGTCCATGACGAATAGACTTTTCGCGGGCACTTGCTTCATTTATATCATCAAGAGGTAATGCTACTTCAATAAGTTTTTTCGGTGATTTTATGGTGTAGTCTGGCATTATGTGTGCTCCTATTAATCTAATTTACTTGTATATGCTTGTTTTTATCTGCTTTGGAATAATCCATTATTCCAGACATACTTGCTTCTGCAATGTGACTTCCTGTTTTATCAAATACTTCAAAGTGCGCCTTATTATCTTTATGAAAATAATCGTTATACCAGTAATAACCTGTTTTTAGTTCCTGATAAATTGCTTGTTTTTCATGTAAAAGACTTGTTTTTCTGAATCGTGTTTTATCAGAAAGCGAAAATGGAGGTAACTCAACTGGCAAATAGGAAAAATCTGAGGAAAATAAGTTATATAGTTCATATTCTGTTTTTCCATCATCTATGATATAGAATTTAATTGTTGACCGTTGCCAAATTCTTTCTTCTGAAACACTTACTAAAATATTCTTGTTTAAACATGCATATTTCAAAGAAACATCATCGGAAAATCTAGTATCATCTCCAACTTTTATGGTTTTTTGCTGAAAATCTGCCTCAGGCTCAAAAGTCAAAAAATATTCTCCGAATTCTGATATAAAGTCCGCAAGTTCTCTGTTTCGACAGACTAAATCATCTGTATAATTCTGAAATGAAAAGTTTTCCGCAATAAAGACATTATCTAGGTCAGAAGCAAAGAACAATTTAGGCTTTGCATTATCTCCAATATAATTTGTTAGAGCGGAAAAAATGTCATCAGTTGTATTCTGAGCCAAGGATTTATCTACCAGAGGTACGGATGCCGAATTAAAAACAAAATCAACCATTATATTTTCCTCGCAAGCAAGGCTTTATCTTTTAAGCTCTGATCAAAGAATCCTTCAGGCCAGAAAGAAAGTTTACCATCTTGATATAATTCAGGAGACTCGATTGTTGTTTCTTCTTCGAAACTATCACGACGGAAGAAATGGAATTTTACATCTGAAGCCTTTATATTTCCCTGTTTAGCAGCAATACGAATTCCATCGATTATGTGGTCACTATGAGTTTCTATAATCACTTGTTTTCCATTTGCAGCGGACAAAGCGATTAGTTTTCCTAAAGCTGTTTGTGCTGCTGGATGAAGATGTGCCTCAGGATTTTCAATTAACAAAATGCGTTCAGTATTTTTTTCATCCACAAACAAAAGAGAAACAATAACAGGTAGCGTAAAACTTAAGCCATAACCAGTTTCACTAGGTACAATTCTGTTATAAAATGGATAGTAAACATTTTGGGTTTGATTTTTGTCGTATGTTAAAAGAGAATCTTTTGAAATAACTTTAAGCCATGCGTTTGTATTATCCAATAGATTTTCATCATCCTGATTCAAACGTAATTTTTCGGGTACTTTTGAATATTGATTTTGATCAAGAAATGAAATTACATATTCACCAAAATTTCCAACATCATTTATTTCTTTTGCATTACCTGCAGGCAATTGATTTTTTGGGCCATATCTATCTGCTGAGAGATAAGAAATGCAATCTAAGTCATTTTTCCTGTGACCGTCATCAGCAACAAAACCATATGAATCAGATTCTATGTCATTTACTTCTGTTGTATATGAAATTTTATCTTTAATAAAAGAAAGTATATAAAAATCCTCTTTTGTGAGTTTTGTTTTTAGCTGATTTGGCATAACATGGTCATCAAGAATTGGATTTCCTTGTCCATCACCACAGCTTTTTTGAATCATTCTGATTGCCTGAATTACAGAACTTTTTCCAGACCCATTCATACCTGTAAGTACTGTTAAAGGTGCAAAGTTTATTGTCTTATCTAAGAAAGACTTGAAATTTTTGAGTGTAACTTTAGTTATCATTGTATCGACTCCTGTATAAGATTTTGAATTTCTGCAAATCTAATTTCCACTTTTGCTTTTTGCCATGCAGTTCTTGAAACTGCATCATAAAAGAATGAATCATCCTTTTTTTTGTCATATTTTTCTAGAAGTTTATTTCTATTTTGTCTTAATTTTTCATATTTATCATCTGGCATAAAAGCAAGTATAGTTCCCCATGAATCAAACAAAGCTTTATTAATTGGAGAACGCTTCATACCTATTTTTGAAATACGAAAAGCTTCCCTTCCAAATAGTTCATAGTTACGTTTCATAGATAAAACAAATAATTCTTCTAATTCATTATAAGAATTAATTCTAATTTTAGGTATTTCATTATTCTTAAAAACCTTCTTTACCAATAATTCGTTTTGATTATCAAGAAAGTTCAGTACTTGTAATCCTTTTCGTAAAAAATTATCCATATTATCATTATTTGAATATCCTTCATTACCTAAAAGCATAAAAGAAAGACATCTTAAAATAATTTCTCTTGCAGCCATTCGTGTATCATTTACACTATAATCAATTGCAATTTGAAATTCATTTTTCTTTGCAAACTCAGAAAGTAGACGAGTTCCCTTACCTTGGAAAAGAGCATGTCGAATTTCTTGTGCAGATAGTGACATACCACCAGTATTTATACGTTTAAATATATTATATTTTACAGTTTCTGGAGTACCCGGTTCTATAATTATAAATGAAAATTCTGTTTCATAAATCCTGTTATAAAATATAGGGCTAAAATCTTCGTCATCAATTTTTTTATGATTATATTTATCTCCTAAAAATTCCAAATTTGTTAAAGATAATGTTTTATCAATTAAGAATTCTTTTATTGTAGAAAGCCTTTGTAAACCATCGACAACATCCCAAACACCATTACTATTTGCCGAAACATAAAAAATTGGAATAGGTATATTCAGCATAAGAGATTCAATAAGTTGACTTTTTTTCGTAGGAGTCCAAACTTCAGCTCTTTGAAATTCTGGTGCTAAACATAAAGTTTTAGCATTTAATCTTCTTACAACTTGATCCATAGATATTACTTTTTTAGAGATTCTTATATCGTCAGGATTAAAAGGATCTTTTAATTCTTCTTCATCCTCTTTTATAACACCTGCTTTATCACCAGTTGCAGTTAACTCTTCTTTGTATTCAATTTCTTCCATATTTTTTTACCCCCAATTCTTTTATTTTTGAAATATTAAACTCTGCATGGTCAAGAGCTGCCGGAAGTTCTTTTGTAAATGGATTATTCCAATACCAAACTTCTTCTACATGTTTGTCATTTCCATTAACAAGAACTATTGCGAGAGTGTATTGCTTTCCTTTATTTAAGCCAGCAAGATATTCATTGTGAGTAACAGTAATAACATCATTAGAACTAACTCGGGCTTTTACTTCAATCAGCATGTTATCAGGAACTTGTTTATCAGTAGCTTTTGGCGTCGAAGTAATATCCCAGCCACAGTTATCCTTTGAAACATCATGGACTGTATTTCCGGCTTTTGTTTCTATATCACTTACGGCTTTCATGCCAATATGTTCAATCTCTTTTCTTGTCTGAGCATCTACACCATAATCAGAAGGAACATCTTTTGCACCGTCCATGCCATGCTCCAAAATATCAATCTGCTGTTGTGTAACAACTAAAGCTGCTCCTATAAGAACTGGTTGTTGATTTACAATATCAGCCTGCTTATCCAAAAGTTTTTTTCGTCCTTCAAGACGTGCATTTAATTCTTCTATACGGCGTTCTGTTTGAGCAGCGTTTCCTTTATCACCTTTTTTATACTGCTCTTGATACATCTTATTCTGATAGTTAATTTCTGTTGTTAATCTTTCATGAACAAGAGCCTTTACTTTCTTTATATATTCTTTTTTCTGTTTTGCAACTTCTTCATAGTGCTCAGACACAGATTTTTCTACTGCTGTTTGAATTGCACGATTTGCAAAATTATTTTTTAACCAGTCTTCTGCTAGAATATTTTTTAATAAATATTCTTTGTCTTCTGGGAATGGAAGCAAATCCAAATGTGGAGCATATCCGGCATCTGCTGTTGTTCCATCTGGATTCATCCTTACAAACTGAAATCTTTTTGAAATAACTGTTCCTGTTCCATCTTTAATTTCATGTGTAAACATGTAGAGAATGTATGGAGTTTCTGTATATTCATTTTTTGTAAGAAATACAGTGCCCTGTCGTAAAAGATTTTCAAACTTATGTTCTATTGTTTGTGTCAAACTGTACATGAGAGGATGCCCTGGATGTAATAATTCTGCAACTGCTGCATCCGGGTTATTTTTAATTCTAATTCCATCCTTTTCAAAACAAACTCTTTCATATTTTTGTTGTACAGGATTTGAATCTACATGTCCTTTATTCTGTTCTTTTAATTGACGGTATGTTTCAATTACAGAAGCCGGCACATGTTTTATTTCATAACGTCCAGGTTCAGAATGTACTTTCCTATAAGAACCGTTCAAATAATCAAAAGCATTTACAAAGAAATCACGAATGTAATAAGGCTGTAATTTCCTTGCTTCTGCTTTGTCCATTTCTTCTTTAATTTTATAAATATCCGTATTAGTCAAAGCCTGACTTGCTAAAGCGTTTTCTTCAATGAGTTTCTTTAAGTGCTCTGGATCAAAACTTAAATCAATATCTTTTTCCAAACGTGCCTTTACTTCCGGTTGGTCACCATATTGAATTGCTTCAATGAGCATATCTTTCAAGCTGCGTTCCTGGAATACATCTCCAAGAATCTTAAATACTTTTCCTTCTAAAGCTTCGTTTTCAACTTCAATTTTTTCAAGCAAACGTTTATATACAGCACCTTCGCGTGTTTCTGCTGCAACAAGACTCCATAAATGACAAACTTCTGTCTGACCAATACGATGTATACGACCAAATCTCTGTTCAAGTCTGTTTGGATTCCATGGCAGGTCATAGTTAATCATAAGGTGAGCGTTTTGTAAGTTTACACCTTCGCCTGCAGCATCTGTTGCAATAAGTATACGAACATTCTCATCTGTTCTAAATCTTGCCTGAATATCTTTTCTATCATCGCGGCTTGTGGAACCACTGATTGTTACAACCTGACTTGAAGAATCTGTTGTTCCCAAAAGATTTTCAATTCTCTTCTGTAAATACAAAAGTGTGTCTTTATATTCCGTAAAGATAATAAGCTTGCGCATTTTGCCATTTGGTGCTAAAAGCAAATTCTTTTCAGATTTTTCGTGAGTTCCTAATATTACTTCTCTTAGTTTTGTCCACTTGCTGTCCTGTTGGCTAGAAACTACGCCTTTTGCTAAATCAAGCAAGGTTTCAAGTGTAAATATTTCTGCTTGTAATTCTTCTTTTGAACGAGCAACAGTTGCTTCATCTGCTACCTGGTCTTCAATTTCTTCCTGTTCTTCTCCAGTGTAATCATCTTCATCATAGCAATCTTCATCGCTTTTATCATCAAAATTAAAGTTATCCAGAGTGCCTTGTAAAGTTTTTACTTCGTCTTCTTTTTTTCCATTTTCCAGTTCGTCTAGTAATTTATTCATTCTAGCAAGACGACGTTCAAGAGACATATAAATTGCTTCAGGACTGGAAGCTAAACGACGCTGCAAAGAAGTGAGTGCAAAACCAACAGATGCCTTTTTTTTACCTTCAAGAATCTGCTGCGCTTTACCCATCTGTTCTTTTACATAATCAGTAACCTGCTCGTAAAGCTCCATTTCTTTTTCAGAAAGCTGATATTCAACAGTGTATGCTTTACGCTCTGGGAAGAGTGGTGTTCCGTCAAAGCGACGTAAATCTTCTTTAACCATTCGGCGCATTAAATCAGATGTTTCAACCTTATGAACACCATTACGGAATTTTCCTGCAAAACGTTCTGCATCAAGTAGAGACATAAAAAGCTGAAAATCTTCTTCCTTTCCATTATGAGGAGTGGCTGTCATCAAAAGAAGATGCTTTGTATTATCCCGCATTTTTTCAGCAAATCTAAAACGCTGAGTTTTATTGATTTTTTCACCATAAGCCTGTGCTGCAAGTTTATGAGCTTCATCAAAAATTACTAAATCCCAACCTGCACTTGCAAGTTTAGCTTGTTCTTCTTCGTTTCTGGAAAACTGGTCCAGGCGTACAATAAGCCTATCAAAATCATTGTATGGATTACCCGTCTGTGTTGTACCAGATAAAGCCCGAGTATAAACAGTAAAATCAAGATTGAACTTTTCCCATAATTCTTCGCGCCATTGTTCAACAAGACTTCCAGGAGCAACAACAAGAACTCTGTGAGAATCAGCTCGTATAAGAAGCTCACGAATTAAAAGACCTGCCATGATAGTCTTACCAGCACCTGGGTCGTCAGCAAGCACAAACCGCAATGGTCTTTTTGGAAGCATAGCTTCATAAACTGCACTAATCTGATGTGGAAGCGGCTCAATATTAGAAGAATGTACAGCCATCATTGGGTCAAATAAATATGCAAACTCTATACGTTTTGCTTCAAGTGCGAGCTTAAATTCTTCTGCATTTCCATCAAATGAATATGGAAGTTCTTTTTCTGCAAGGGAAAGATTTTCAGCATCTGTTTTTGAGATAAGACGTGATTTTACTGTACCGTCAGAGAGTGTATAAAAAACAGTAACAGAAGATTCATTAATTGGCGCAACAGCTTGAATTGTTACGAGAGTATCTTGTTCTAGCCCAACAACAGTTGCATTTTGTTTTATTTCTGAAATTAGCACTTTATTAATTTTCTCCCATAGGCTCATTTACTACACAAATATCCCCCACATCACACCCCAAAGCCCGGCAAATCTTCTGTATGCTTTCCATGGAGACATATTCGCCTTTGTTCAGTTTGGCTAAAACATTTGAGGAAATCCCGGCTACAGTTATCAAGTCCGTTTTCTTCATGTCCTTATCAATCAAAAGCTTCCATAGCTTTTTATAATCTACGTTCGCATTACCTTTTGGCATAGCTCTATTATAGCACATTTTTGGCTTTTGTGGTGAACAAATATCACGAAAGGCAAATATTTTTTGCAAAAATCAGCTTTTTCACTCTTTTTTTTCTATTTTTATGCTATAATGCCTTATATGCAGGAAAGTTTATCTAATGCCGAATACTACACGCCTCAGCGACAGGAATTCGATTTTGAAGGCTACGACTCAGAGCCAAATCCAGAGGATTCATTTGAAAAAGCCGAACCCCTTACATTGCAGGCAATAAGCTCTGCTCCTGCCTTTACTGATTTTTTTGAAGATGCAAAATGCCTGACCCGCTTATATGACAACACAAGCGATGATGAGAGCAAAGGATTTTTCTATCTTTTTCGAGCCCATGATGCCGTTACAGGCCGGAACATTGCAGTAAAAACCACAAATCCTGTGCAAACCGGCTCCGCCTCTTCTGTTCCATAATTTCTGCCGTCCAGAGCCTGCACCGCGAAGGTCTCTGCCACCGTGATTTAAAACCCTCAAACATAATGGGAACCAGGCACGAAGGAAAGTGTACGGCAGTTCTCATAGACCTGGGGCTTTCACTTGCAAAACCAGAGATTGAAAAAGATTTGAGGATTTTCTCTCCTAAAGCGGAAGTTCCGGTAATGTATGCTGCTCCA
>Ga0256405_10008206_pt1 | contig 15135 bp, 13 predicted proteins | sample RumenRJG_02DNA_FD_189096 | JGI IMG/M metagenome (GOLD analysis project Ga0256405, IMG submission 189096) | Bovine rumen microbial communities from Lethbridge, Alberta, Canada - RJG_02 | ecosystem: Host-associated > Mammals > Digestive system > Stomach > Rumen | place: Canada: Alberta... | reverse complement strand
GACCAAAGCTAAGCACACTGCCGCTGCGCGGCAGGGCCAGTCAGGCCTTTTTCTCTCCGCTTACAAGCTTTGGTTCCTGCGATTCTCCCCCGTGGGTCCAGCGTGCAAACATATTGCCCAGGTAATCCATGTATGCCTGTCCGCCGCTCGCTCCCAACTTGGAGAACAGCCGGAACATTTCCTGCTGCTTTTCTTTCGGCATTTCCCGGTACTTGTTTATAATCGTCTCTAAACTCTTCCATCCCTGATCGCCGATTTCCTTGAAGGAGCCTTTTCCGGTAGACTCAATCAGCGAGAAAACCGTATTGATCAGGCTCGCCCGTTCTTCGTCATTCACTTTGCAGAGCCAGTCACTGAGCGTCCTGTTGACCAGCCATCCCTCATCGGAGAGGGTCGTTTCCTCAAAATGGTTTCGCCGGATCTGCCAGGTAAATGCATCGTGCTGCACAAGCCCGGATGCGCTGCTTTTTACCACAAGCGGTGTTGCACGGTTATTCAGGAGCATCCCAATCATGGACGATTCCGGGATAATGCTCCGGATCCGCGGCAGAATATGCGCATATTCCCTGGACTGCACGACAGACTCCCGGAAACCGGGTCCATCATTGGAGTATACCTCAAGAATGCGTTCCTTGACATCCGGTTCACAGAACGTGGCCGCAAACATCGCCAGATTCCCGCCCTTGGAATGACCGCCAACCCGAAGGGGAACCCGGAAATCCGAGCCTGCCGCATTCAGATATTTTACCGCCCGGCTCTGTCCCTCTGTTTCCGTCTGGTAACTGAAATTGAAATCCTCTTTCCAGCCCACAACGGTTCCATCCGTTCCCCGGAAGGCGATGTATCTCGTTTTGTCCGGCAGATCGTATGTCAGTGCCGACAGCTGAATTCCCCGCTCCGGGTCAATCTCGTCGACATATCTGCTGAGCAAGATATCGCAAAAGCGGGCTCCTTTGATCATCTCATCCATCAGGAAGGGGGCTTTGGCTGTAAATGCCTTGTCCTCCTCAATCTCTTTTCTGGAATGAGAACTGAAGAATGCCTCTGCCGCATCCCTGAGTGAAATCCGGGTCCAGTCCTGAGGAACAATGCCTGAAAAATCAGTATAGGCCAGCTGTGACAGAACCAGATTGTCCACCTCATTAAACGGATCCAGAGACATGGGGATATCCCCACGCCAAATCAGGTAATCAAAGACATTTGCCATTTTCAAAACTCCTTTTTGGGCAACCCTCTAACCGCATGTTGCAAGGCGCTGCTCCCTGCGCTGCACGGCAGCCTCATATTCCATTCGTTCCTCCTCTGTCAGGGGGACAAACGGCACAACCGGAATCGGCCGGTCCTGGTCATCGATCGCCACATAGACCAGGTAGGTCCGGTTAATCGCTCTCCGGTCTCCGTTCAGTGCTTCCACGAAACTGTCCACACGCACCTCAAGAGAAGTGCGTCCGGTCCATGTCACCACCGCCTCCTGAACCACCGTATCATTCAGATACGCCGGCCCGATAAAGTTCAGATGGTCCACACAGACCGTCGTCACGGCAGAGTGGGTATAGCGCCTTGCCGCCACCGCCCCCACAATGTCGATCCAGGCCATGATCTGACCGCCAAACAGGCGGGGTTTCAGATAACCGTTGCAGTGCTGCGGCAGCACGATCTGTACAGCCGAGGTAATTTCGCTCATTTCCATTCTCCATGTCAAAAGTGACTATTATTCATTTTCGGACGGACTAATCATACATCACTCTTCCTCAATTGTCCATTCCGGAACTGACCGAACGAAAAAGACCGACTCACGGTCGGTCTTTGCAATCAGGATTTTCCGAATTCCGACTGATAGCGCTGAGATTCGGAGGATGAACAATAGACAAAGTGTTCCGGGAAAACCTCCCTCATTTCAGGCTTTTCCTTTGAGTAGTCATGGTCCCGTTCTGGAACATAGTCAATGCGCCGGCGATGCCGCTCCGTCAGCGGATTCGGCTGCGGAATGGCCGAAAGCAGGGCGCGGGTATACGGATGGAGCGGGCGTTCATACAGTTCTTTGGAAGGCGCGATTTCCACCATCTTTCCAAAGTACATGACCCCGATCCGGTCGGAAAAATACTTGACGACCGAGAGATTATGGGCAATAAAGAGAATCGTCAGCCCCATTTCTTTCTGGAGATCATCCAGCAGATTAATCACCTGTGCCTGAATGGACACATCCAGGGCCGAAACCGGCTCATCCGCGATAATCAGCCGGGGCTTCAGAATCATCGCCCTTGCAATGCCGATCCGCTGGCGCTGCCCGCCGGAAAACTCATGCGGATACCGGGTGGCGTGTTCCTCGGTAAGGCCCACCTTGTGCAGCATGTCCACCACGGCCTCATGCACTCTAGCCCGGGTCATGCCCCGCAGCATCAGGCCCTCCCCGATGATTTCCTCAATGGTCATCCGGGGATTCAGCGACTCAATGGGGTCCTGGAAAATCATGGCCATGTTGGAGGACAGATACGCGGACAGTTCCCGGTTCATTTTCCCGGAGATCACGCGTCCATCAAAACGCACTGTGCCGCTGGTGGGATTGTAGAGCCGGATGATGCTCCGGCCCGTGGTGGTCTTTCCGCACCCGCTTTCCCCCACCAGTCCGAAGGTCTCCGCCGCGCGGACAGAAAAGCTGACATCATCCACTGCCCGGACGGTCATCCGGTTTCCCCTGAAACCGCTGGTAAAGTACTGGCAGAGATGTTCTACCTCAAGAATATTTCTGGAATCAGACATGTCTGGCCGCCTCCTTCATTCGGGCGATCCGATGTGCAAGACCTGCGGGCATCTCCACATGGGGCGCCTTGGGATGGAGAAGCCAGGTTGCTGCCATATGCGTGTCCGTAATGCGAAACATGGGCGGTTCCCGTTCAAAGTCAATTTTCAGCGCAAAACGATTGCGTGCAGCAAACGCATCTCCTTTGGGTGGATAGATCATGTTGGGCGGTGTTCCCGGAATGGGCTCAAGCCGCTCATACGTTTCAAGATCCGGCATGGAACCCAGCAGCGCCCAGGTGTAGGGATGGCGGGGATCAAAGAAGATTTCCTCTGCTGTGCCCGTCTCCACAATCCGTCCGGCGTACATCACCGCAATCCGGTCCGCCATCTGCGCGACGACCCCCAGATCATGGGTGATAAAGAGCACGGACAGATGCCGCTTTTCCTTGATCTCATTGATCAGCTCCAGAATCTTGGCCTGAACCGTCACATCCAAGGCCGTGGTCGGCTCATCACAGATGAGGATTTCGGGATCCCCGGCCAGGGCGATGGCGATAACAATGCGCTGACGCATGCCGCCGGAGAACTGGAAGGGATACTGTTCAATCCGCTTCTCCGCCTCCGGAATGCCAACGTCCTGCATCAGGGAAAGGGCCCGTTCACGGGCCGTCTTCCGGTCAATCCCGCGTTTTTCCAGCACCTCCATGATCTGTTTTCCCACTTTCATAATGGGATTCAGTGCGGAAAGCGGATCCTGAAAGACGAGGCCGATCCGGTGTCCCCGGATCTCATGCATGCGGGCCTCATCCACTTTGGTCAGGTCCATCCCGTCATACAGGATTTCCCCGCCGTCCAGTTCCGCATTGCTGGGCAGAATCCCCATGATGGTCTTGATGGACACGGATTTGCCGGAGCCGGATTCCCCCACGATGGCCAGTGTTTCCCCGCGGTGGAGATCAAAGCTCACGCCGCGGACCGCGCGGACGGTTCCGCCGTAAGACCGGAACGAGACGCTGAGATCCCTGACGCTTAACACACATTCCTGTTCCTGACCGTTTCCGGGGAAAGAGGTCTGTTCACGCATGGCTTAATCCTCCCCTCTCCGGCTGGGATCCATCGCATCCCTGAGGCCGTTTGACAGCATATTAAAGGCAATCATCAGAATGGAAATGAGCAGCGCCGGAAAGAAGGTCTGATTCGGATACTGAAGCAGCAGCTTCTGTCCCTCCGAGAGCAGAATGCCGATGGAAGGTTCCGGCGGCTTGATGCCAAGGCCGATATAGGCCAGGAAGCTTTCCGAGAAAATCGCACCGGGAACCGCAATCATGGCCCTGGTAATCAGCGGGCCCACCGTATTGGGCAGAATGTGACGGAAAATGAGCTTCCGGTCCGGGACGCCCAGGGTTCTGGCCGCCAGCACATATTCCCGGTGCTTGTACCGGTAAAACTGTGCGCGGGTCAGACGGGCCGTGCCGATCCAGCCGGTCACCGTCAGGGCCAGGATGATGCTCAGCATGCCGGAGCCCAGCCACAGCATGAACAGAATGGTGACCACGATGTACGGCAGGCCGTCCAGCACCTCGGCCAGATGGGTCATGACCATGTCGACGCGGCCGCCGTAATACCCGGCAATGGAGCCGTAAATAATGCCGATGACCAGGTTCGTCAGCACGGACAGGGCGGCAATCATGAGCGAAATACGGGTTCCCTTAAACAGACGCGTCATGATATCACGGCCCAGGTAGTCCGTGCCCATCCAGTGGTACTCCCCTTCCGGCACGCCGCAGTAGCGGTAATAGTCCACCTTGACATCCACCACGTCCTGCCGTCCCGCCTTGTACTCCCGCAGGACCTCCAGTACACTCCCCTCCGGGTAGCGCTTGGGATCGCTGATGGAGGATTTCTTGATATTGGTCAGCACACGGGTCCCATCAAAGATGCCCAGTCTCTCAAGTCCCGGGATTTTGGAGGGCAGATTCTTCTGCTTCACATTCTGCTGGGTATAGCCGTAGCCGGTCAGATTCGGCACGGCAACGGACAGAATGATGATGATCACAATGGCACACAGGGAAATGACGGAGAGGCGGTTGTGGAAGAGCCGGCGCATCGCGTCCTTGTAAAACCCGATGGGTTCCGTCTTGAACCGCTCATCCACATTCCATTCATTGTTTGCCGATTCAAAACCGGATTCCGGCAGATTCTGCAGCTCCTCCGGCAGATGATCACGGTCATATACGGTCATTTTCCCCCTCCTATTCTGATCCTCGGATCAATGATTCCGTAGGAAACATCTACCACAAAGATGGTCACCAGAGAAATGAGTGAATAGAAAATGAGCAGCGCGACCGTCAGGAAATGATCTCCGCCCAGGATGGAGTCGACCAGCAGGCCGCCCGTTCCGGGAACCGCAAAGATCTTCTCAATCACCAGAGACCCGCCCATAATGCCGGTAATCAGCGGGATAATGGTATTGGCAATGGGCACCAGTGAATTGCGGAATGCATGCCGCCAGGTTGCCTCCTGCTGCGTCAGGCCTTTCGTCCTGGCCAGCAGCATGTATTCCGAGGACAGGGTTTCAATCAGCTCGCCCCGCAGATACCGGGCAATGGTAGCAATGGGGTTCAGGGAAAGAGCCACAATGGGCAGAATCATGGAGTGGAACGCCGCCCAGACATTGGGTGCCTGCGCATTATACAGGGTCGGGAACACCGGCCACATAAACGCAAACACGTACTGCATCAGGGAGGCAAAGACAAAGGATGGCACGGAGATGAAAATGACGATCAGAAACGAAATGACATTATCCACCCAGGTGTTGCGCTTCAGGGCCGCCGCGGTTCCGGAGAGGATGCCCAGCGGAATCGAAATCAGAAGGGAAAAGAAATTGAGCAGCATCGTCGGAGGGATGCGTTCCCTGATGATATCAAACACCTGCAGGCCCGGACGGATCTTCACCGACGTCCCGAAATCTCCCTTGGTGACAATCCCTTCGATGAAATAATAATACTGGACAATCATCGGCTCATGCAGATGCATCCGGTCCTCAAGACGCCGCTGCACCTCCGGTGACACCTCCGGATTTTCAAAGATGGTCATCGGCATCAGGCGGATGACCCAGAAAGACAGGGTCATCACCAGAAACAGCGTCAGAAGCATTGCACCAATGCGTCCCAAAATATATTTAAACATTCACGTCTCCTTAAGCCATCATTCGGTCTAACGGCACCGTTCCATTTCCGGCACTCATCCTCTGGGGACCCGGCGCTGTGCGCCGAATCCGCTTTTCCTTCGTGGGCCTCTATGCTGGTCTTTTGCCGGACCAGGTTGGTTCTGACCCAAATCAGACTAACTGTCGCTGCGCGACAGGGCCACTAAACAATCGGTTTTCCGTATCCTCTGACGGGCAGAAAGCGGCTGGTCCGTTTTCTGTCCGTCAGAGGATACCGCCGGCTTTGCAAGATACAAAACACAGGCATATGCCGCCGGTGAGCGGCATACACCCGTGACAATAGAGAAATTATACCATTCTCCACTGGATTATGCAATTCTGTTCTGCTTACTCGGCGATATCACCAAAAGGCAGACCCCAGCCGAATCCGGGCAGATACATTTCAACCGGCAGAACGAGCTTATCCGCAAACATCTCATAAAAGGTTTCCTGAACGACCGGGATATGGATCACCTTTTCAAGGTAGATCTCCTCCAGCTTCTTGGTCTCATCCAGCATGCGGTTGTAGTCGCTCTCCACTTCTTCGCTGTCGCACACGGCATACTGTGCCTCGAACTCCTCATCAAAGTAGTTGTTCGGATGGCTGGCGTAGGTGCTCAGATAGTAGTAGAAGCAGGCATACGGGAAGGTACGGCTGGCTGCACGGGTCCAGTCATTGGGCGAGAAGTCCCAGGTATCATGCTGCTGCTTGTACACGGTGGTGGAGATGCCGGAATAGGTGTCAAATTCCACCTTGACCTTGCCCTCGAAGATGACCGGCAGTTCTTCCTGCAGATACTGGGCGGTGGCGTTCCAGTTCGCCTCGGAGGGATCGTAGGCAAAGCACAGCGTCAGTACGGTATCCGCGGGGAGGCCGCACTCTTCGTACGCCTTGGCCAGATACTCCCGGGCCAGTTCCGGACTGTATCCATAGGGGCCCCAGCTGTTCACCATGTCGGTGACTGCCTTGCCCTGCTCGCTCTCGCGGTACGTGAGGCCGCTCTCGGAGAACATGCCCGCCTGGCCGTTGACATAGACGCCGCTGGGCTGCTGATAGCCAAACAGATCATGGGCAATGACCTCACGGTTCATGGCATGATACATGGCTTTCCGGTAATTGAGCGAACCGCAGACCGGGTTGTTGGGGTTCTTGCAGTTGAGGTCGATGTGATAAACGGTGGCAGAGGAATACTCAACCGTGCGCGGATCATCCACATAGGTCTCAATCACGTTGGCATCCGGCGCCAGATAATCCAGTTCACCCTTCTCCCACAGCTCGACGCGCGCATTCATCTCGGGGATAATGCGAACCTCGACGCGGTCATAGTGGAACAGTTCCGGCAGCCAGTAATTCTCGTTGCGGACATAGGTCTGTACGCTGCCGAATACCCAGGATTCGAGCTTGTACGGGCCGGAGCACATCCACATGTCCTTGGTGGAACCATAGGTGGTGCTGGTACGGTCAGCGGCCATTCCTTTTTCGTAGAGCGGCTCATAGACCGGAACGACGGCACGGGTGGTGAAATGCGAGCAGACATTGGTCTGGCTGAATTCGCCGTCTGTGACAATCTCCAGGGTGTAGTCATCGATCTTCTTGATGCCCACATCATCCCAGGAAACCGGTGCATCACTGGTCTGCAGGCTGTACGCCTTGGCGTTCTTGATGGTAATATCCTGATTCGAAATGAAGTCGGCCATCTGGTTGGAGAGAACCGGATCCAGGCCCATCTTGTAGGAATAGATCATGGTATCCGCATTGATCGGCTCACCGTTGGCCCAGCAGGCTTCCTTGCGAAGCGGGATGCGCCAGGTCACCGCATCCACCTGCTGAGGCAGATCCGCGGCAATTTCGCCGATGTAATGGAAGTTCCTTCCATCCTCATCCGGCACGGCCCGATACAGCGTCGCCTGACAATACGTGGCAGGCGTATTTACGTTGCTCTGAACCGAATTCTGTCCGTTCAGGGTCTCGGTATCATTGGCCAGATAGGTCCTGAGGACTTTTTCCGCGTTGGCAGAAACCGCCAGACAGGAAACCATCAGCATCAGTGCAAGAGCCAGGATTACAACTTTCTTCATTCCCTTAACACTCCTTTTCCCTCTCAAGTTTTTATAAGAAAAGCTGTCACTGCAGCCATTCCTATCAGTCCCACCGCCAGGGCCAGCAATATGCCCACATCCCGGTGCCCTCCCTGGCGTTCTCTGTACCGGGCATAATCCTCGGTCTCCGTCCGGCCGGTCCTTGCCTCCCCCACAATCAGCCGCTTAAAAAAACGAAACCCCCACGAAGCAGAGGCAAACATCCGCAGATTGGACAGAAGACGGACAATTCCCACAACCAGAAATCCGCTGCCGATACAGAAGAAAAAATCAGATACGCCCTTCATTCCGGTCAGAACGAACAGCGCCGCCCCCAGAATGAACGATACAATATATGGTCCGGATCTGCTCCGCAACCGCATTCCTCCTCCTCAGACCTCAACGTCGGTCATTTGCCGGAGCGGCTTGTCTGAGCCCTGAGTCCGACAAGCTGCTGCCGCGCGGCAGGGCCGCTCCCTTTAGGTCTCAAGCCTGGTCTCTCTGCACCGTTTCCTTTCCGGTGCACCTGTTTGGACATCCGACAAACCTTGTCCAGTCCGGCCTTTGGATAAATTCTTAAAGGCATTTTGCATAAATTTGGGCTTTTCCTGCTTTATATATTTAAAATAATAACAAATCTTCCTTTTTTTTGCAATTCCAATTTGTCTTTTTTGCAAAATATTCTTTTCCTTCCCATACAGCGTCCGAACTTTTTGTGGAAATTCCAACCGTTCCCGCCTCCCCTTCTGCCCTGCTCATCCTGTCGGTGACAAACCTGCGAACCTGCCCGTACCTGCTGTTTCTGCGGAGCCGGCCGGTCTATTCGCAAAAGGAGCGGCCCTGTCGCGCAGCGACAGTAAGTCAAATCCAGGCCTCAGACAAAAGCAGCTTCGGCAAACGACCAACATTGAGGCCTGCAAAGGAAGGTCTTTGGCGCGGCCAATAACCGAATTGACCCTTGACAAGAGAACTGAATAGGGTACAATCAATTCGGATATCATTCTGAAAACCCCTGTCTTTTCTCCTGTCATTCTGACTTTTGGATACGCCAGTCCGGTGCACCGGCGATACCACGCCGATGCCCGTCCCATCGGAGGTGAGTGAACTGAAAACGAAAACACGGGATATGACCCACGGAGAACCCGCACGTCTGATCCTCCTTTTTCTGCTTCCCATTCTCGCCGGAAACATTCTCCAGGAGTTTTATTCTCTCGTTGATTCCTATATCATCGGACAGATCAATGGAATTACCGCCCTCTCTGCCGTCAGCACCTCCGGCTGGCTTGACTGGCTGGTTCTCTCCATTTCTCTCGGACTTACACAGGGCTTTTCCATTCAGGGTGCCCAGGATTTCGGTGCCGGGAAAAAGGAGGGCCTGAAGCGGACCGTCGGACAGAGTATTCTTGTGGCCGCCGGCAGTGTGGTGCTCATCGAAGCAGGTGCCCAGCTTCTCCTTCGCCCGGTGGTTACCCTGATGCAGACGCCGGAGGAGATATTTGAGCTGGAAATTCTCTATCTGCGAATCATCTTCGCCGGAACGCCGCTGGTCATGATCGTCAATTTTCTGAGCGGCTTCCTGCGTTCCGTGGGCAACAGCCGGACTCCCCTGATCGCCATGATCTTCTCCACCCTCACCAATGCCGCTCTCGACCTGATTTTTGTCGGCCTGTTCCGCTGGGGCGTGGCAGGTGCCGCCCTGGCAACGGTCATCGCGCAGGGCGTTTCCTGCATCGTCTGCTTTATCGCCATTTTGCACCTGCCCCTCCTGCATCCCACCAAACGCGATCTGATTCCGGACCTGCCGGTACTGGGAAAACTGATCCGCACCTGTTCCCCTCTGGTTCTCGGGAACATCGTCATCTCCATCGGCGGACTTGTCCTGCAGACCGTTGTCAACGGATTCGGCTACCTGTTCTCCGCCGGATACAACACCGCCGGACGTCTTCAGGGACCCATTGAAATTGCCGGCGTTGCCATCAGCTCCGCCTCCGGCACCTTCATCGCCCAGAACTACGGTGCCAACAACCTGGCCAGAGTGCGGGAAGGGTTCCGGAAATCCCTTTACATCATCATCGCAGCCTGTATCCTCATCATGACCGTCATCTTTGTTTTCGGTGAACACATCCTGCTCCAGTTCCTCAGAGACGATCCGGCCGTGGTGGATCAGGTTCTCCGCTACGCCTCCCGGTTCCTTAAGGTCATCGGCATGGGTCTGCCGTTCCTGTATCTCCTGTTCCTCTACCGCTCTGCCCTGCAGGGACTGGGTGATACCTTTATCCCCATGCTCTCCGGTTTTCTTGAACTGATCGTCCGCATCATCTGTGCCCTCCTTCTTCCCCGCTTCTTTGGCATGAACGGCGTTTTCTATACGGAAATTCTTGCCTGGGGCAGCGCCGCCCTTCTGCTCATCGTCGGTTATTACAGACGAATGCATCGTCTCAGCGCAGACAAACGTCTGAAATGAACCCGTTCTATTCCCGGGACCGCTTTGTTTTCGCCCGGACTTCACCAACTGTCAGGGCTCGGCCGGGCCGCTCTGATTTGACAACGCAAACAAGCGCAGGCAAGACCTGCGCTTGTTTTTTTCTATTCCTATGACAGAATTCCGGGCCTGGCAGCACGGCTGTGAAGCGGTCTGTATCCGCTTATGCTTACGCTTCCAGTTCCCTGCACTCCTCAAGCAGCCGGATAATCGGCAGATGCTGCGGACAGACCGATTCACACTGTCCGCAGGAAATGCAGTCGCTCGCACGTCCTTTTCCCAGCGTGACAATCCCGTATTCCCGTTTGGTCCTGAATTCCGGACTGCCTTTGCGCCGGTTAATGACCCCAAAAATCTCGGGAATCGGAATGCTCATGGGACAGCCCTCGGTGCAGTAATGGCAGGCTGTACACGGAATGGACTTATCCGCCATCAGGGCCTCAAGCGCCTGATTGACCACCGCCTTTTCCTGTTCGCTGAGCGGCCTGAAATCCTTCATAAAGCTCAGATTATCCCGCATCTGATCCAGATTGCTCATGCCGCTCAGCACGACAAGGATTCCCTCAAGGCTTGCCGCATACCGGAGAGCCCAGCTGGCATACGACGCATTCGGATCGGCTGCATCGAAGATCTCGCGGACAGAGGGAATCGGATTGGCCAGGATACCGCCCTTGACCGGTTCCATGACGGTGACCGGAATGCCCCTGGAATGGCAGATCTCCCAGTTCCGGCGCGCCGCAACTCCCGGATTGTCCCAGTCCGCATAGTTGAGCTGCAGCTGGACAAATTCCGTATCCGGATTTTCATCCAGGATCTTTTCAAGAAGCTCCGGATCCGCGTGGAAGGAAAAGCCCCAGTGCCGGATTCGTCCGGCCGCTTTCTGTTCCCTGACAAAATCCCAGAGATGATACTCATCATACTTCTGGTACGTTCCGCGCTGCAGTGCATGGAGCAGATAGTAATCAATGTAACCGGCGCCGGTCCGTTCAAGGCTCGTCCAGAACTGCTGCTTTGCGCTTTCCTCATCGTGGCAGTGCATCCCTGCATGGAGCTTCGTGGCGACGGTAAACCGTTCCCTCGGATAACGGTCACAGACGCAGGCCTTCAGGGCGGCCTCACTCATCCCGCCGTCATAGACGTACGCCGTATCGAAGTACGTTCCGCCCGCTTCCATAAAGAGGTCCACCATCTCACTCACCTGTTTGAGATCAATGGAGCCATCTTCAAGTTTGGGCAGACGCATCAGGCCAAAACCCAGTGGAAATCTGTTCTTTTCAATATTCATCCCGCTGTCCTCCCGACTGTTCACAACTGTTTTCTGTTTACCGAATGAACACAGTACATGCTCAGATTATACAGAAAAAGCAGGTAAAGAACAAGCACACCCGGGCAAAGACCTCTGACCATTTCAGCAGGTTTCAGAAATCATCCTTTAGAGCAGCCGCCCGGTCTTTTATCGCCGCTGAATTTCCCATGCTCCTCTCTGACAAATCGACGCGTTCGCACCGGCCTCAATCGTTTCCAGGCAGCTCTCGCACCGCTCGAAGTATCGTTATTACGTGTTTTTCACCTCGGTTAATACAATATTTAGTCATTTTCATTTGTGTCCGATTGTGTTATAATTCCGCATTGTTATGAAGGTTTTCCTAATTACGCACAGCGTCCCATGCAGCCTTCAATCCCCGCAATAACAGGCGTTGTCTTTTGTTGTCGGAGCTTTATTATACTTTATTTTCATTCAGTCCGATGTCTGTCTTGGGGTGGATCGGACGTACTTGTTTGACATAATGGAACAGTCACCGTTCTTTCCCCTGCAACGCAGCATTTCAGTGTCCGACAGTCATTTGGGCCATAACAAAGTCTCTCCGGCAAAAGAACAACATGACTTACAGGAAGGAATAGCCCTGTCGCGCAGCGACAGTTTGGCAGATTTGGGTCAGAACACAGTATCTCTGGTAAAAGAAAAACATGGACTTTCAGGAAGGAGGGAGAACCTTGCCCCCAAGAGAACGCTTCACCCGAGAAATGATCATTGATGCAGCTTATCAGATCTATCTGGAAAGCGGGATGAATGTCGTTACCACCCGTGCCATTGCACAGGCAATGGGCGGATCGACACAACCGATTTTCAGTCAGTTCGCAACACTGGATGATGTACGCGCTGCCGTTCTGGACAAGGCGATCTCTTCTTTTTCCCGCAAGCATCACCAGGATTTCAATGACCCGGATGCCCTCCTGCTCATTTCAAAACATCTGATCGAAACCGTCACAGAAAATCCCCACTTTCTTCATTCTCTTTCCCTGAACACGATGCTGGGGACAAGTGAGACTTATCAGGAAGGCAAGATGAAACTCCTTCATCAGCTCATGGACGTTCATCAGCTGACGGAAAAGAATGCCAATATGCTTTACATGATCATTTTCGGTGAAACCATTGGGATCCTTTTTGCAGCGAATCATGAACAGCTTGAAAACCCGACGATGTTCTACCGCTTTCTGGATCAGATCTATTACTCTCTTCTGAAAGACATGAAGCCCTGACCGAAGTCAGGGCTGTTTTTTATTGGCACAGACCATGCGGGAAAGCGGACATTGCACAGCAGATCTGCCCGTAAAAGCCTGATTCATCCGCTTTTACGGGCAGATCTTTATATGATAATGTCGAAAGTGCCTCTCCTCCGTCATCTACCCTGCACGGAAAAAGTCCAGCAGGATGCGGATGCCGATAAAGATCAGGATACACCCGCCCAGGATCGTGGCTTTGCCGGAAAGACGCATGCCGAAATGCTGTCCCAGTTTCACGCCTGCAAGACAGATAATAAACGTCACAACGGCGATAATGAGCGCGCTGGACACGGCCATGACCGGCGTGTAATCGGCAATCGTAAAGCCAACAGAAAGCGCGTCAATGGAGGTCGCAACCCCCTGTATCAGCAGGGCGCCGGCAGAGACGGTATGGACATCATTGCCCTCCCCCTCGCCGTTCCGGATTGCTTCAAGCACCATCTTCCCGCCAATCAGGAACAGCAGACCTGCCGCGGCAAATGGAATGTACGCCTGCAGAAACGTGAACGTCTCCACAAAAAAACGGACACAGACCCAGCCCAGGACCGGCATAAGGAACTGAAAAAAGGCAAACGTGCCGGCAATCAGGGACATCCGTCCCGCCGGCATTTTCGGATCATGCAGTCCATTGGCCAAAGAGACAGAGAAAGCATCCATGGCAAGACCGATGCCCAGCAGTATGCTGTTCAGCAAAAAAGAAAACATAACTCCTCCACGTGCAGCCGCTGCGGACAATTCACAGCGGCATCCCGATGATATCTGAAAGATTCCGCTGAATTGCTTCGGCAATATCAGGTTTGTTCATTGTATAGACATGGACGACCTGAATGCCGTTGGCGTAAAGGTCGATGATCTGTTCCGTCGCGTAAATAATTCCGGCCTGACGCATGGCAGGTTCCGAGTCACCATACCGGTCCATAAGGCTTCTGAAGCGCTGAGGCAGATACGCGTTTGAAAGGCGCAGCACCTGCTCAATCTGTTTTTTGGAGGTGATGGGCATGATTCCGGGAAAGACAGGAACCGAAATGCCGGCTTCCCGGATCTTATAGAGGAAATTGAACAGCAGATGATTGTCAAAGAACATCTGTGTCGTAAAGAAATCACAGCCTGCCTCCGCTTTCAGGCGCAGCGCCGCAATGTCAGCTTTCTGATTTTTGCTCTCAGGATGCACTTCCGGATAGCAGGCGCTGCCGATGCAGAGGTCGTATCCGGTCGCACGAAGTTCGGCAATCAGTTCACAGGCATGGTGATAGTCCGTCCCGGGGACCCCGTCTTTGGGCAGATCCCCCCGCAGTGCCATCACGTTGGAGATTCCCGCTGCATGGATTTCCTCAATGCGCTCATGAATCGTCTCACGTGTTGAGGAGACGCAGGTCAGGTGGGCCATCGCCTCCACCCCGGTCGTCTCACGAATCCGCCTGGCCAGATCCAGGGTATACTGACTGGTTCCGCCGCCTGCGCCATAGGTAACGCTGATAAAGCTCGGATGGAGCGTGGCAATTTTCAGCGCTGCCTCGCTGACGCTTTCAAATACCGTTTCGGTTTTGGGCGGAAACACTTCAAATGACAGCATCTGCTTTGAGGCTGTCAGCATGTCGGTAATTTTCATCGAGGTCCTCCATTATGGCTGCGCAGCACCTGCACAGACTTTACCAAACCCATTATCCAATTTTCGGGCAGAAAAAGAACCGTTTTCGCGAAAACGGTTCATTGCAGACCAAAGAAACGCATTCCGTTTTCCCGGGTGCGCGCACAGAGGCGCTCCGGCGTCACGCCTCTCAGCTCTGCCAGGAAGCGGCAGATATGCTGCACATTCCGCGGATCATTGCGCCGGCCGCGAACAGGTTCCGGTGCCAGGTACGGGCTGTCTGTTTCGATCAGGAGCCGGTCCTCGGGCACCTGCCGGGCCGCTTCCTGCAGCTTAAGGGATTTCTTGAAGGTGACCGGTCCGGCATAGCTGATCATGCAGCCCATATTGAGATAAATCTTTGTGCTCTCCCAGCTGGCCGAACTGCAGTGAACAATACAGCGCGGCAGATCCGCTCCCTGCTCCTGCATG
>Ga0256405_10008203_pt1 | contig 15139 bp, 9 predicted proteins | sample RumenRJG_02DNA_FD_189096 | JGI IMG/M metagenome (GOLD analysis project Ga0256405, IMG submission 189096) | Bovine rumen microbial communities from Lethbridge, Alberta, Canada - RJG_02 | ecosystem: Host-associated > Mammals > Digestive system > Stomach > Rumen | place: Canada: Alberta | collected... | reverse complement strand
CTACGGGCGCAGCGACAACCTCTTTGCCGATGCGCCCGTAGAGACCTATCCTCCTGTTCATTTCCTAAAAATCAATCCGTCAGCCTATGGAGAACAGTAGTTATAATCCCGATGTGCTGAACTGCATTGCCAACCTGAGCAATGATGAGGTTTTTACTCCACCTGAACTGGCAAACAACGTTCTGGACCTTTTGCCGCAGGAACTGTTCCGCAGCCCCCAAACCACATTTCTGGATCCGTTTACCAAGAGCGGAGTGTTCCTGCGTGAGATAGTAAAGCGCCTGGACCGGGGCTTGGAGAGCGTAATCCCGGACCGACAAGAGCGTATTGACCACATCCTGCACAATCAGGTATTCGGGATAGCCTGTACAGAACTGACATCGCTCCTGTCACGCCGCTCAGTATATTGCTCCAAGAGTGCCGACGGCAAATACAGCGTTTCACGCTTCAAAACCCCAAGCGGCAATATCCTTTATTCAAACATAAATCACACCTGGGAGAACGGCAAATGCAAGTACTGCGGAGCCAGCCAAGCGGTCTATGACCGAGGCTCCCAATCTGAGCAGTACGCCTACATGTTCATCCACACCGACAACCCCGGCAAATTCTTTAACAACATGAAATTCGATGTAGTGATAGGAAACCCTCCGTATCAGTTAAGCGATGGAGGTTTTGGAGCAAGCTCGAAGGCATTGTATCCTGACTTTGTAAATCAGGCAAAGAAATTGACTCCGAGATATATGTGCATGATTATTCCTGCAAGATGGTATGCAGGTGGAAAGGATTTAGATGATTTTAGAAAGACAATGTTAAAAGATAGTCACATCAGAGAAATACATGACTATCCTGATGCTTCAGAATGTTTTCCTGGCGTGGAGATAAAAGGGGGAGTTTGTTATTTTTTGTGGAATAGAGATGTCACTGGTGACGTTAAAGTTATTACTCACAAAAATGGATCTATAGTTTCATCTATGAATAGGCAACTGACTGAGCCAGGATGCGATACATTCATTAGACAAAATGAAGCTATAAGTATTTTGCGTAAAATACGATTAGTTAAAACTGGTTCATTCAGTGATCTAGTTCATCCTGCAATGACATTTGGTATAAGAACGTATGTGAAGGATTTTGATAGCGACAAACCTTTTAAGGGTGGAATTAAAGTTTATGCCCAAAGAAGTGTTGGTTATATAGAAAAAAACAAAATTGTATCAGGTACTGAGTATATAGATAAATGGAAAGTAATCATTCCAGAAGCGATAGGAAGTGGAGAAATGGGAAAGGATGAGATTAAACCCATCTTAAGCGAACCATATTCCATCAATACCGAAACTTATATAATGAATGGACCATATCAAACGGAACAAGAAGCTCTAAATGTTATTTCTTATATAAAAACTAAGTTATTTCATTTTCTTTTGGGATTAAAAAAGATAACTCAGCATACTACACAAAAGGTTTATTCATTAATACCGCTGCAGGACTTCTCGCACCCATGGACAGATGAGATGCTTTACAAGAAATACGGATTGACGGATGATGAGATTGCATTCATAGAGTCAATGATCCGACCGATGGAATAGATAGAAACAAATAATAAACAGGCGCTCTTTGATTTATTGCTGACAGATTGGGAAATTAATTTATAAGTTAATTTTTCATTGCTTAATCCTTTGATATTAAAAAGAATGTGTGTATCTTTGCTCGTGATAAATCAATAGTCATGAGAAAAGTAGAATTTGAACCCTTGTTTTTAACTGAGGCCGCTGATATATTTACTATTCGTGTAGATGAAGGGGTTTCTGAGTTTAATAAGTTTTTGGTGTTATTCAAAGATATAGAGGACCCTTTTTTGAAGGATGATTTTAATAAGATTATTGCAGCAATTAATAAAATATTGCAAAACGGAGCATTGGAATCTTATTTCAGAATAGAAGGAAAGATGAGTGACAGGATTTGTGCCATTCCATTGTTGATAACGCCGAGAGATAAATCCAAGCATGGCACGTTAAGACTGTATTGTATCAGGATGTCTGACAGTCTCTTGATAATAGGAGGTGGAGGATTAAAAGTTACTGATACTTATCAGGAAGATGAAACATTGGTAAGGCATGTCTCAACTCTACAAATGATAGACTCAAGATTGGCAGATGTTGAAAAAAGTGGTCTTGACTTACATAAGGAGCTGTTTAATATTGTTATTGATATAGACTGAGATGACTAAGGTTTATTACATAGATCCCATGTTCAAGGAGGCTTTGGAAAAAGTCCCGCCTGTAATTCGTAAGGAGGTCGGTTTTTCTTTTGACATAGCCAAGCGGATTTATGATATCCTAAAAAAGAAAGGATGGACAAAGACTGATCTTGCCAAGGCTACGGGCAAGAAAACTCCTGTTGTTACCAAGTGGATGAGTGGCACCCATAACTTTACCATGCGTACTATTGCTGAGATTGAAGTGGCATTGGGCGAGGAGATTATTAGCGTAAAGCAAAGTAGGCCTAAGTCAAAACCTACTCCCAAGCCCTATGTTACGGATTTCTTGGCTCAACGTAAAGTAAGCGAGCCTCAAATGTCATACAATAAGGAACCGGATAAGGAATAGCCTGTCAGCATAGATTCAAAGTGTGCCATAACTTGAAAAGGATATGGCTGCTACTGATTTGCTTAGGGAGAAGGTCGCTGAGGCCCCTATGATTTATGCATACGAGCATATTGGCGTTCCGGTTCATGAAGGGATGCTTAAGGTGGGTTATACCACTCGTGATGTGGAGACCCGTGTGCGGGAGCAGAACCAGACGGGGAGCATCAGGTATAGGATTGTGCTCAAGCGGCCGGCAATGCGCAAGGACGGTTCATCATTTGATGACCATCTGATACATAAGATACTGCGCAAAAATCATGTGCGTAATCCGGAGGGAGAGTGGTTTGTGACCGATGCCCAAACAGTAGAAAGGGCTATTGCATCGGCTGTAGAAGGTCATGAAACCATAATAAGCAGAACCAATTCATTCCGTATGCGTCCGGAGCAGGAGGAGGCGGTCAGTAAGACATCGGCATACTTTAAGGCTTTTGTAAAAGACCCTGCAAACAAGGGATTGATTCCGCATTTCCTCTGGAACGCCAAGATGCGTTTTGGCAAGACATTCACCACATATCAACTGGCGCTGCGTATGGGGTGGACCAAGGTTCTGGTGCTTACTTTCAAGCCTGCGGTCAAGACCGCCTGGGAGGAGGATCTGGCTACCCATAAGGATTTTGAGGGTTGGCAGTTCTGCCAGAAACAGGATGACCGTGAGTTTAACTATGTGAACGAGCGCAAGCCGTTTGTCTGTTTTGCATCGTTCCAGGATGTTCTGGGTAAGAATGCGGTAGGAGGCATTAAGGCTACAAATGAATGGATTCAGACAGTTGACTGGGATTGCATAGTGCTGGACGAGTATCATTATGGCGCCTGGGGTAGGAATGCCAAGAACTTTTATGACAAGAAAGACCCGGCGCTGATGCGGGCGCTTGAGGTGGGTGATATCATAAATGAGGATGCCGATAATGTGCGTGAACTTGAGGCCCGCGAGATGTATGATGAGGAGCTGATGCCGCTGCGCACTCATGCGTATCTGTATCTGTCGGGAACGCCATTCCGTGCCATTTCAACGGGCGAATTCATAGAGGAGCAGATTTACAACTGGACATATTCCGATGAGCAACGTTCCAAAGAGGCTTGGAGAGGGCCGGATAATCCATACGCCCAACTGCCCAAGATGGTTATGCTCACATATCAACTGCCGGACAGCATCCGCGAGATTGCATCGCAGGGCGAGTTTGACGAGTTTGACCTGAACGAGTTTTTCCGTGCCGATGACAAAGGTTTCATTCATGAGGAGTATGTACAGAAATGGCTTGACCTGATACGCGGCGCATACACTGAGAATATTGTCACTGAACTGAAACTGGGTACAGAGAAACCGCCGATGCCGTTCTCCGATGCCCGTCTGCTAAGTTACCTGCAGCATACATACTGGTTTCTGCCATCGGTTGCGGCATGTGAGGCTATGGCCGGACTGCTCCGTAAGCGTGTGAACCGTTTTTATTCTGATTACCGTGTGATAGTTGCTGCCGGAAACGGGGCCGGTATGGGCGCCGCTGCGGTAGGTCCGGTGTATGAGGCCATGAATGATCCGCAGGAGAGTAAGACCATAACCCTGTCTTGCGGCAAACTATCTACAGGCGTAACCGTTAAACCCTGGACCGGAATACTGATGCTCCGTAACACCACATCGCCCGAGACCTATTTCCAGGCCGCGTTCCGTGTACAGTCACCCTGGACCACCCATGATGAGAACGGCGATGAAGTTATACTCAAACCGCTCTGTTACGTGTTTGACTTTGCACCCAACCGTGCCCTGCGTTTGGTAGAGGAGTACAGCTGCCAGCTGAACGTGCATGAATCCAACCCGGAAAAGAAAGTAGAGGAATTCATAAAGTTCCTGCCTATCCTTGCGTTTGATGGTTCATCCATGAAGGAGATTGATGCCGCCGGAGTACTTGATATGGCTATGAGCGGCACTACGGCAACATTGCTTGCCCGCAGATGGGAATCGGCCGTACTGGTAAATGTAGATAATGCCACCCTGCAACGTCTGATGAACAATCCCGACGCAATGCGTGCCCTGATGAACATTGAGGGATTCCGTAGCCTGAATGCAGACATTGAGACCATAATCAACAAGTCAGAGAAGGTAAAAAATACCAAGAAAGAACGTGGCGATGACCTCACTCCGCGCGAGAAGAAAGAGCTGTCCGATGAGGAAAAGGAGTACAAGAGCAAGCGTCGTGAGATTCAGGAGAAACTCATAAAGTTTGCCACCCGTATCCCTGTATTTATGTACCTGACCGATTTCCGCGAATACTCGCTGCGTGATGTGATAGAGCAGCTGGAACCCGAATTGTTCCGCAAGGTGACAGGCCTTACGCTCAAGGATTTCAGCTTGCTGGTAAGCTTGGGCGTATTCAATAGCGAGCTGATGAACGATGCCGTCTATAAGTTCAAGCGCTACGAGGATTCATCGCTTGAATACACCGGAATCAACACCCACACAGGCACTCTGATAGGCGGTTGGGACACCGTGATAGATACATCAAAGACAGTACTCGAAGAAGAACCGGAGTACAAGGCTGTGGCGGAACCTGCACTGCAAATCACCACGATGCCACAACCAGAAGATTGGGAGAGAGTCAAAGTAGGTGATACGGTATATCATAAAAGCCTTGGCGGGGGTACAGTGATGTCAAAAGATGACAAGTACCTGTTTGTCAAGTTCTCGCTCCGTGAATCAAAATTTATCTATCCCGATGCCTTTAAGAGCGGTTATCTTTCTGTTTTTCCTCCCACAGTGTAATGTGGTAAGGTTCCCATTTGCAGGAGCCGGATATACAGGGCTGAAACCATTTGCGTAGGGCGTATAGCGGAGCACCTTGGAGGATCCCGTTAAGAACGGCGCTTGTTTGAGGCATGTTAGGTCCCGTAGGGGACTAAAAATGCCGAGTTCGCCGTTTAGGGTCCGTAGAGGTGTGGAGTAGCCCGGAGCTGCTGGTTTCAGCCCTGCATATCCGGCGGTGTTTGAATAGTACCATATCTCTTAAGTTCTCCCCCTAAATTGCAGAAGTTTTGCAGGAAAAGGAGTATTTTTGCAGTTTGAAAAAAACGTTGCTACTGTGAAAGTACTTAAATTCGGTGGCTCGTCCGTAGGATCTAAGGAGAGCATCACCAACCTTAAACAGATTGTTGAGTCACAACAGGATGATGTGATAGTAGTGGTTTCGGCACTGGGCGGAATTACTGACAAGCTTATTGCTACGGCCAAAATGGCGGCCCGTGGCGAGCGTCAGTATGAGGCTGAGACCGAGGCTATGCTGGCACGTCATGAGCAGATGATACATGATGTGGTGGCGCCCGAGCGTCGCCGCAAGGCATATAACCAGGTGCGCAAGCTATTTGGTGAGCTCAAGGAGATAATGCAGGGTCTGTACCTGCTGCACGACCTGTCGGACAAGACCATGGATACCATAGTAAGTTACGGCGAGCGCCTGTCATCACAGATTGTGGCCCAGCTCATAGATGACATCAAACTCTATGACTCACGTGAATTCATAAAGACCGAGCACAACGGTCACAACCACTCCATTGACAGCGACCTTACCTACCGCCTTATCCGCGAGACATTCAAGGATATGCCCCACAAGGCCCTTGCCCCCGGATTCATATCGGCCGATGCCCAGACGGGCGAGATAACCAACCTGGGCCGCGGAGGATCGGACTACACCGCATCACTCCTGGCAGCCGCACTGGATGCCAGCGTGCTTGAGATATGGACCGATGTGGACGGATTCATGACGGCCGATCCCCGCGTGATATCCACAGCATACACCATCGATGAGCTGAGTTACGTGGAGGCAATGGAGCTCTGCAACTTTGGCGCCAAGGTGGTCTATCCGCCTACCATCTATCCGGTCTGCCAGAAGAACATCCCCATACTGATAAAGAATACATTCAACCCCACTGCCCGCGGTACCGAGATAGTGAACGAACTTCCCGCCGGAACCAAGGCCATCAAGGGTATATCAAGCATAGGCAACACCGCCCTTATCACCATGCGTGGTCTGGGTATGGTGGGCGTGATAGGTGTTAACTACCGCATATTCAAGACGCTGGCCGAGAATGGCATCAGCGTGTTCATGGTGTCACAGGCATCGTCCGAGAACAGTACCTCAATAGGTGTACGCAATGAGGATGCGGCACTGGCCTGCGAGCTCCTGAACAGCGAGTTCAGCAAGGAGATTGCGCTGGGTGCCATTTTCCCCATATCGGCCGAGATGGACCTGGCAACCGTGGCCATTGTAGGCGAGAACATGAAACGCAGCCCGGGTATTGCAGGTAAGCTGTTCAGCGTGCTGGGCCGCAACGGTATCAACGTGATAGCCTGCGCTCAGGGTGCATCCGAGACCAACATATCATTTGTGGTTCAGAAGAGCTCATTGCGCAAGTCGCTCAACGTAATCCATGACTCGTTCTTCCTGTCCGAGTATCAGGTGCTCAACCTCTTTATCTGCGGTGTGGGTACCGTGGGCAGCAGCCTGCTGGAGCAGATACGCGGACAGCGCGAGAAACTGATGCAGGAGCGCGGGCTCAAGCTGAACGTGGTTGGTATTGCACGCGGCAGCAAGGCTATGTTCTGCCGTGAGGGCATTGACCTGGATACATACCGCGAGCAGTTGGAGAAAGCCCCAGCCAGCAACATTCAGATACTGCATGATGAGGTCATCGGGATGAACATATTCAATTCCGTATTTGTGGATTGCACCGCCAGTGCCGATGTGGCCGGACTTTACCGTGATTTCCTGGATCATAACATATCGGTGGTGGCTGCCAATAAGATTGCGGCCTCATCGGAGTATGACAAGTATCTGGAACTTAAGAGGACTGCCCGTCGCCGTGGTGTCAAGTTCCTGTTTGAGACCAATGTGGGCGCAGGCCTGCCGGTTATCAATACCATCAACGACCTGATAAACAGCGGTGACCGTATCCTTAAGATCGAGGCTGTGGTGAGCGGTACACTGAACTTTATATTCAGCACGCTGAGTGCCGACTGCCCCCTGAGCCAGACCATCCGCCTGGCCAAGGAGAAGGGTTACAGCGAGCCTGATCCGCGCATTGACCTGAGCGGTAAGGATGTGCTGCGCAAGCTGGTGATACTGGCCCGTGAGAGCGGTTACGCCATTGAGCAGAACGATGTCAAGAGTGAGCTGTTCATACCGCAGGAGCTGTTTGACGGTACAATTGACCAGTTCTGGAAGAAACTGCCGCAGTTGGATGCAGACTTTGAGCAGCGCCGTGCACGTGTGGAGAAGGAGGGCAAGCGCATGCGTTTTGTGGCCCGTCTGGAGAACGGCAAGGCAAGCATATCGCTGGCCGAGGTAAACAAGTACCACCCGTTCTACAACCTGCAGGGAAGCAACAACATAATCCTGCTTACCACCGAGCGTTACAAGGAGTATCCCATGATGATTCAGGGTTACGGTGCAGGTGCTGCGGTTACCGCCGCAGGTGTGTTTGCCGACATAATGAGTATCGCTAATATCTGATATAATCAGTCTTTTCCAAAAATGAAATACATAATAATACTCGGCGACGGAATGGCCGATTGGCCGGTAAAGGAGTTAGGCGGTAAGACCATACTCCAGAACGCCCGCAAACCCTATATGGACATGCTTGCGCGCAAAGGTCGCACCGGCATGCTCAAGACAGTCCCTGACGGATTCCACCCCGGAAGCGAAGTGGCCAACATGACCGTGATGGGCTATGATGTGACCCGCTCGTTTGAGGGCCGCGGCGTGCTTGAGGCAGCAAACATAGGCGTAGATATCAAGCCCGGACAGATGGGTATGCGCTGCAACATAATCTGCATAGAGAACGGACTTATCAAGAACCACTCGGCAGGTCATATCACCACCCCTGAGGCCGATGAGCTTATCAAGGCTCTGGACAAGGAACTGGGCACGGATAAGGTGCATTTCCATACCGGAATACAGTACCGCCATCTGCTGGTGATTGACGGAGGCCGCAAAGAGCTAATCTGCACCCCGCCGCACGATGTGCCGGGTCAGCCGTTCCATGACCTTATGGTAAAGGCAACAACACCCGAAGCAGAGCCTACCGCTCAGCTGCTTAATGACCTGATACTGCGCTCACAGGATATCCTGTCCAAGCATCCGGTAAACCTTAAGCGTGTGGCAGAGGGTAAGGACCCGGCCAACAGCATCTGGCCCTGGTCACCCGGTTACCGCCCGTCAATGCAGCCCATCAGTGAGCTCTATCCCAATGTACGCAGGAGTTCGGTGATATCGGCCGTTGACCTTATCAAGGGAATAGGCCATTATGCCGGCATGAAGGTGATTGACGTGGAGGGCGCAACCGGTCTGTTCGATACCAATTATGAGGGCAAGGCACAGGCTGCAATAGATGCCCTTAAGACCGATGATTTTGTGTATGTGCATGTTGAGGCCCCCGATGAGGCCGGTCATGAGGGCAACTTTACCCTTAAGAACCGCACCGTTGAGGATCTGGACAGCCGCCTGATAGGTCCCATCTATGAGGAGGTCTCCAAGTGGGACGAGCCGGTGGCTATTGCAGTTCTGCCCGACCATCCTACGCCCTGTGCACACCGCACGCACACATCGGACCCCATTCCGTTCCTTATCTATGCCCCGGGACTGGAGACTGACGGCGTGACTGCTTTTGACGAGGAGAGTTGCAAGCAGGGCGGCTACGGCAACATTGAGGGTACAGAATTCACTAAGATTTTTCTTTCACTTAGATGATTTTACTTTTAGAAGAAATAGAAAACCACGAATTACGCGAATTATTATGGTTATGAATTCGTTTAATTCGTGAAATTCCAGGTTAAAAACAAATTCAGATGAAATACTACAGCACAAACCATAAGTCAAGTGACGTGACACTGCGTGAGGCGGTGGTTCGCGGACTTGCCCCTGACCGCGGCCTTTACATGCCGGAGCGCTTAAACAAACTGAGCAGGGAGTTCTTTGACGGCATAGACAAGATGACGTTCCAGGAGATGTCATTTGAGGTTGCCAAGGCATTTTTTGCTGAGGATATCCCGGCCGATGACCTTAAGCGTATTGTCTATGATACTCTGGCTTTTGAGACTCCTGTTGTCAAGGTTGATGACAACATCTACTCTCTGGAGTTGTTCCATGGTCCCACACTTGCGTTCAAGGATGTAGGCGCACGCTTTATGGCCCGCCTGCTGGGTTACTTCAACAAGGAGGAGAAACAGCTGGTCAATGTGCTGGTGGCCACATCGGGCGATACCGGAAGCGCCGTTGCAAACGGATTCCTGGGCGTGGAGGGCGTGCACGTGTATGTGCTCTATCCCAAAGGCAAGGTAAGCCCCATCCAGGAGTGCCAGTTCACCACGCTGGGCCGCAATATCACCGCTGTCGAGGTAGACGGCGTGTTTGATGACTGCCAGGCTCTGGTCAAGAACGCCTTTATGGATGCAGAGCTCAACCAGAGAATGAAACTGACATCGGCCAACTCAATCAACGTGGCCCGATTCCTGCCGCAGGCATTCTACTACTTTAACGCCTATGCACAGATGAAACGTCTGGGTAAGGCCGATAACCTGGTTATCTGCGTGCCAAGCGGAAACTTCGGCAACATCACGGCCGGACTGTTCGGCTGGTTCATGGGACTGCCCGTAAAACGTTTCATTGCCGCCAATAACGCCAACGATATATTCTACAATTATCTTAAGACCGGAGTCTATAGCCCCAAACCGTCGGTCCAGACACTGGCCAATGCGATGGATGTGGGTGATCCCAGCAATTTTGCCCGTGTGCTTGCCCTGTACGGAGGCTCACATAAGGATATTGCAGGGCACATAAGTGGTGCTACCTATACCGATGAGCAGATCAAGGAGACGCTCAAGGAGTGCTATGAGCGTACCGGTTACCTGCTTGACCCGCACGGCACCTGCGGCTATCGCGCCCTCAAGGAGCAGCTGCAGCCGGGAGAGTACGGAGTGTTCCTTGAGACCGCGCATCCCGCCAAGTTCAAGGAGAAGGTCGATGCCATTACCGGCGGTGATGTGGAGATTCCCGCCCGCCTGCAGGCCTTCATGAAGGGCACCAAGCAGAGTGTGGAGCTTAGCAAGGACTACGCTGACTTCCGTGAATTTCTGTTTAACGAGTCAAAGTGACGCAAAGGGGTCGTTTCGTTTTGCGTCGTTTTTAAGCATATGTGGCAGCAACTCAACTTGAACAATCTTGATATTCCTTTAAAGGAGGTCTATTCCTTTATGGGGTACAAGGACAGCGAGCCTGATGAACAGACGCGCACTACTGTTGAGTATCTGCTGCGAGAGAGCACCCAGTTCCTGCGCCCCCAGTTTAAGTATGTGCTGGTGGATGGCAGCCTGGACCTGGAAAACAATAAGCTTACACTGATAGGGCAGGGTGGACCCGTAACCTTTGATGCCGGCAAGATCATCTGCCGCCAATTGCGCGGAGCACAGCGCTACGCCGTATTTGTGGCAACGGTGGGTAACGGCTATTTCCAGTGGGCCGATGCCGTAAAACGCCGTGACGATATGTTCCAGACCTACGTGATGGACTGCGTGGGCAGTCAGATTGTGGAGAGCGGGGCCGATTACATGGAGACGGTACTGCAGGCCGAGATAGATCCCGCCGGATTCAAGCGCACCAACCGTTTCAGCCCCGGATACTGCGGCTGGCACGTATCGGAGCAGCCCAAACTGTTCAGCCTGTTCCCCGAAAAGAACCCTTGCGGCATAGAACTCACGGAGTCCTGCCTCATGCTCCCTATGAAATCAGTAAGCGGCATTATCGGCATAGGGCCAGATGTCCGCTACCTGCCGTATTCCTGCGGAATCTGTGACAAGAAGGACTGCTACAAGAGGAAAGCATTATGATGTACTCATTTGATGATATGATGTTCAGTGCGGCGGTGGCGGTCTATATCGCTGTCAGCGTGTGCATCGGTGCCATCAGATGGGGACACAAGTGTGAGCCTTACGCTCGTCATGCCGATTACTATTACCCTGCGTGGAAAGCAGTGGTGTTCTGCTATATGTCAGATTTGCTGCTTGTTCCGATAGTATTCATGCCTACCGATACCGATGCGATCCTTTATCTGCGAATGCTTCTCATTCTGGCATCTCCATTCTTCTGCGCCGTGCTTATTTTCAGTTATTTCGGAAGGGTGCTCAAAGTAAGGTGGTGGCGCAATCCGGTTTATGCCCTTTACATCCCGTTTACACTGATGACAGTGACAGCGCTTGTGCTGACTCTTATTCCGGGAACTCAACTTCAAGGTGACTTCTGCTTATGGTTTTTCAGCATTTCCGGATGCCTTGCTTTGGTCTATCTGGCCTGCTTTGTTCTGGCTGTTACAATGGTTGCACGTGCCATGCGCCGTTTCCAGGAGGAGAACTACTCCAATCCCGATGATTTTCCGCGCAATTTTGCCAAAGGAATCATATGGGTGCCCATCATGCATCTTATAGCAAGTTGGACAGGTACATTCATTGGTACGCGGACCTCACTTTCCATAACTATGCTGATATTGTCAGTGTTAGGTCTGATATTCATCATAGGAGCGCTAGGGCCACACCGTACTATGGATGTGGAGCGTCTTGAGTCCGGTGAACTGCAGATTGAGGAGATTCCCGACCTGCCTGAGCCACAAATCAGTGAGCCAAAACCAGAGCCTGTGGTGGAGGAGACACTGTCACAAGACCGTAAGGATGATATAGCCGCCATAATACGCCGCCACGTTGAGCAGGAGCAGGCTTATCTGGACAGCCATCTTACGCTTGCCAGCCTGTCACGTACCTGCGGCGTTAACCGCACATACCTGTCACAGGTCATCACCGAGCGTATGGGCGGTTTCTACGTATATATAAACCGTTGCCGCTTGGCTCATGTGGCACGTCTCAAGGTCCAGCATCCCGAAGCCTCCATTGAGGAGATTGTCACCGCATCGGGTTTCGGTTCCCGCCAATCATACTACAACGTCCGCCGCCAGCTGGAATAGTACAATTGGGGTCAGACCCCTTTTGTATCATTTTAGTTTGCCCCTGATGCGTCACTGTCAAAATGTGTAAAATTTACTGAGGCTTTACAAACGGGCTTAAATTTTTACCTGTTTTGACAAAACCTCCCGGACTTTTTTACCCGTTTTGACAGGCTCTAATCCAATGCCTCCGAACTTTGCCCGTAGTATTAACTGTGGGCTTTTTACTTGTTATGACAGTCCTTGCCATCATACTTACTATACTCATAGTAACCAGCGTTGCATACATAATGTGGTGTATGTACTCTGCCATTCATCATTGGCGTGATTATCACGATATAACCCTCACGAATGAGACACCTGTCGGCAAAAGCAAAACAAATACAACAATAAAGCAATGAAAGGAAAAACTAAAATCAAGAGAGTCCTCGCCCTGGTGCTGACGATAGCAGCACTGGCCGCGGGGCAGAGCGCCTGGGCAGCAAGCACGTTCACCTTGACGAGCAGCACCAGCGCAGGCATCACCACCTTCACCATCACCCGTAGCGAAAGCACTGCCGCCGAGACGGTCTATTACCGCACCGTGAGCCTATCGGCCCTCGAGGGGCAACATTTCACCGCCGTCAGCGGCAGCCTCACCTTCACCGCAGGACAGACGAGCAAGACCGTCACCGTGACGGAAGCAGCACCCAGCGATGCTGTTTACAAGGTCTATAATAGTAATTCGCGCGCCTACCGCTTCGAGTTGCTCGACGTCGATGGCACCGTCATCGCCCAGCGCGACCGCACCGTCTCGGGCGGCACCCAGTTCACGGATACCTATCTGAACAAAAGCATCACTGGCCTGGCCTATTTCGACAAATACGGCGACGGCAGCCTCCTCTCTGGCACCACCCACTATTTAGACGTGGCCCACAGCGGCTCTGCCGGTACGTGGGTTAAGGTGGGCGACGGCGGATACAGCCAGGCCGTCCACACCGTGAGCACCGGCGCACTCTATAACAACAACAGCACCCTGCGCACCTACCTGAACAGCAGCGGTACCAAAATGTATGCCACCGTCTATTTCACGCAGAAGGAAGACCAGGATGGCTACCAGTATATCCAGATACTGGCCGACAACAGCTCTACTTACGACGGCAACGACCCCAACGGAGCCGTCAACACCCCCTCAACCTCGCTCTACAAGGCCTGCTTTATCCTCAGTTACGACCCCAGTGGCAGCGTAGAGGCAAATCCGCATACGCAGTTCTTCCCTCACCGCTGGGACTATGCGGACAGGAACGCGCAGTACAGCGGCAACAGCTGGAACTGGCAAGAGTTCGACTACGACAACGCGCACCTCTATGAGCAGGAGTTTAAGGACGCCACGCCCTCACTCCGTGCCGAGAACTCCGGCTCGCTGGTTCTTGCTCCCACGGTGAACAATATCAATGTCCGCTTAGATGCGGCAGGCTCGGGCGGCGACGACTGGTACTTCAAGGACCTGAAGGTGCGCCTGGCTCTCGTCGATGCCACCGCCCCCACGGTACTCAACAACTACAAGGTCTCCGGTGGACGTCACCAGAAGGGCAACATCATCTACGTCAGCGTGCCCTTTAGCGAGCTTGTCACCGTGGACGGCACGCCGACGCTCACCACCACGTGGGGCACGCTCGACTACTACGCCGGTAGCGGCAGCAACGTGCTCACCTTTTGTGGGCAGATAGCCAGCGATGCTACCGGCACCTTTAGCGTCAGCGCCCTGAGCGGCACCGTTAAGGACCTGGTGGGCAACACCTTCAGCGGCACCGTCAGCAAGGACTTCGGCATCACACTTGATGCGACCTATATCTGGACGCTCAGCGACCTCAACCAATTGGCAACCAACACCTACGAGATAGCCACCAAGACCGACCTCTACCGTCTGGCCAACATCGTCAACGTGAGCCGTAACGAGTGCAAAGGCATCACCTTCCTCCAGACGCAGGACATCGTCTGCGATGCCGGCTACACGCCCATCGGCTACCAGGGCGACAACGACCACTCTTACTTCCGCGGCACCTACGACGGGCAGGGCCACACCGTGAGCGGCATCACTGTCACCCGCACTGGCAACACCAGTGCCGACAAATATATCGGCCTCTTCGGCTACATCTATGAGGGCACCGTGCAGAACGTCGTCCTTGCCAACAGTACCTTCACAGGATATAATTATGTCGGTGGCATCGCTGGTGAAATCAGCTGGGGCACCGTGCGCAACTGCCGCGTAGAAAGCAGCGTTACCATCAGGGTCGGAAACAGTCCCGCAGAAAACTTTGGCGGCGTCGTGGGTTATTTTCATGGCTCGGGAGCCCTGATGACTGGTTGCGTCAGTGCCGCAACCATCGAAAATAACGGTCTAACTTGTAACGATTGTGGCGGTATCAGTGGTGACGTGCAATATAATACCCTCAAGGACTGCCTCTATATTGGCACCAGCGTCACCGGCACAGGGTATGTCGGCAGCATTGCGGGTAGCACAATCAGTGCCACCATCAGTAACA
>Ga0256405_10008202_pt1 | contig 15141 bp, 9 predicted proteins | sample RumenRJG_02DNA_FD_189096 | JGI IMG/M metagenome (GOLD analysis project Ga0256405, IMG submission 189096) | Bovine rumen microbial communities from Lethbridge, Alberta, Canada - RJG_02 | ecosystem: Host-associated > Mammals > Digestive system > Stomach > Rumen | place: Canada: Alberta | collected... | reverse complement strand
TCCACGTCTATCTGGAGAACGTCCTGGATCCGGAGCCGACGTGCCTGCTTGAGGTCGTGGAGAAGATCGACGACCCGCGGATGGAGCTCTGCCTCGACATCGGCCACGCCAACGCGGTGACCGTGCCGGAGTACGACGTGTTCGACTGGATCAAACTGTGGGGGAAGCGGATCGGCCACTTCCATTTCCACAACAACGACGGGACCGGCGACCAGCACAACTCGATCTTCAAGGGCAGCATGTACATTCCGGACGTGCTCGCCTGCATCGACGAGAACTGCAAGGATGAAGCGACGATCACTGTCGAGAGCCGCGAGTGCGACGAGACGTGCGGCTGGCTGAAGGCGAACTGCGACGGGTCCGAAGGCTGCGGCGAATTCAAACTCGACGACACCGAAGGATCGTCGACAGGGTGGTTCGATCAAAGCGACGGCGCCGACGACGGACTTACGAACAAAGCATAGCGTGTGAACAGGACCCGCAGATCACCGCAAAAAAAATATTGCATTTGCGGACATCTGTGCTATTATATAACTGTACATAGCGACAAATACTAACGGAATGGGGTGAAAATCCCCGCTGTATCTCAGCAACCGTGAAGCATCCTCTGGATGATAAGTCGGGAGACGAGTATTTGAGGAAGGGCATCTTCTGAGGCAGGATGTTTTTCCAAATTGGAAGTTTGATCCGTGCGGGAGACGCGGCTTTCGCTAGAGCGGCGGAAGGCGTGCGTGCGGAGATGCTTTCGACGGCGCGGAAGACGCGCTGTATCATATTGGATCAAAAGGCTGCCTCAGACGAGGTGGCCTTTTTGATTAACGGTATTATCAAAGAATAACGTCGAGATTCTTACGATAGCCGTTGGGACAGGATGATGCCTCACGAGCATATCCGTTTCCCACTCGCTGCCTCGGGGGGAAGGGCTCAAGCTTTCAGGTCCGGAACCCTGGGGCGGTTTTGTCAGAAACGGTCGCCCGAACAAAAACTTCAGCTGAAGCGTTGTTTAAGGAGGGAATGAAAATGTTGTGGTTACTGCTGTTTTGCGACAAAAGCGAAAAGACAGACATGATCAACAAGGCGATCAAAGAAATCAAAGAAAAGGACGCGCGGTATAACGCGGTCAACTGGGTCAGGATCAACATCGAGCTTGAGGCCAGCAAAGGCCACGATTATCACGTAAAGGACGTTCCGTGCATTTACGCCGGAAAAGATACGGTCTACGAATTGAAAGACTGCGAATCGTATGAAGAAGTCGTCCAGAAGGTCCAGAGCGCGATGGATCAGTTCCTGAACGCCGCGATCCTCTAGACGGATCTCAGGAAGACAGGTTCCGAACGAACCGATTTTTAGGATCAACAAGAATCAACACAGATAATTGTACCTCTCGCGAACGCCGGGAAGGGTCCATGGCAGACCCCGCCCGGCGTTTTTTATGCGTTCAGTATGTGAGGCCGTTCAGGATCTGCTCGATCAAAAGCAGCGTGCCGTCCGGGCCGATGTGCGTCTTGGGGATCACGTCGATGTAGCCGATCGAAGGAAGCGAGATCTCGATCCCGCTGAAGGAAAGGCCCTCCGCCTTCCGGCACGCGATCGTATTGCCGTCGGCCAGGATGATGTCCGCCTTCCTGTCGTCCGCGGTCTCCGCGCCGGAACGTATCGGAGCCGTGGACCGAGAACGGGACGCCCTTCGGGAGCCCGGTGAGCGAACTCATCCGCGCGAGGTGGATGTAGGCGGTCCCGCGCGCTTTCGCGATCGCTTCCAGCGCCGGCGCGAGATCGGCGTCACTGAGCCCCAGGGCCGCCGCGGCGCTTTGCAGCAGTTCCTCCATCGCCCGGAACCCGACCGGGAACCCGGCGCCGGGCCGGACGTACGGGACGCCGTACGCTTTCTGCATTTCCTTCGCGTTCTCCAGGCCGTAGTCTTCGTCGATCACGAGGTTGAGGTCCGCGTCTTTCGCGGCCCGGATCTCATCGACCGTGCTCTCGCAAAGCAGGCAGGTGTTCACGCGGACGCCGCAGAGGCGAAGCAGTTTCTTCAGCTGTCCGAGGTCGCCCTCGTGGTATTTGTGATAGATGGAAAGCCCGAGGATGTTGACAACGGGACGTCCGTCTCCGTTTGGTCCGTTTTTGCTCTCGGCCGGGATACGGCCGCCGGTTTCGCCGTCCGGCTTTCCGCAGAGCGCATCCAGCGCGATGGAGCATGCTCGCGCATACCCTTCGCTCACGTCGCGCGAGAACCCCGGCGACTGGCACGTGACGACCGGGATCTCCGCCGCGCCGCCTTCTCCGGCAGCGCCTTTGGCCGCCGCGTCCGCCTTCGCGAAATGCTTCGCGATCCCGCCTTTCACGATGCGCGCGAGGTCGTCGCCGATCAGCGCGGCGCCAGGCGAGTTCACGACGGCGATGAGGGACGGCGTCGTCCGCGAAAGGATGAAGTCCAGGATGTCGTTGATCTTGTCTTCGCTCCCGTACACGTAGTCCCGTTTGTCGAGGTACGTCGACGGGACGCGCCCCTGGCCGAAGTACCACTCTTCCGGATACTCCAGCGGGTCGTAATTGTCCTTCCGGAGCGACTGGTTGTCCGCCGTGATGCTGTGGTAGAACTTGCAGCCGGTCGGTCCGTTCAGGATGACGAGCGCCTTCCGGATCCCCTCGAAACCGAAGAGGAGGCCGGACAGGCTGTCAGGCGTAGAATCTCTCAAACAGTTCTTTGTCATTCTGCCACTCTCCCTCCTTTCCGGATCCGACGAGCCCGGCCCATCGCTCCACGCGGTCGACGCCGGAGAAGAATCCGACGTCGGGGCACATCGGGATCGTATCCGCGACGACGCCCTCCGCGATGTCGTCCGCGTTGTAGTTTCCGAGCACGATGTCGGGCTTCCGTCTTCTGATATCTTCATACCGCTTTTCGCGGTCGTAATCCTCTTCGATGTCGAGCGCCCGGACCTCCGGGATCGAAGTCCGGAATCCCTCGTCCTGCGAGAAGTTGAGGACGCCGATCTTCACGATCTGCATGCCGCAGTCGAGCGCGGCGCCGAGGATCCAGTCGATCTCGTGGTTGAATGTGACGATGAACAGCTTCTTTCCCTCGAGCAAAGGCTTCACGGCCGCGATGCGCTTTTCGTACGCAGCGCCGGCTTCTGCGGCCAGCGCTTTCGCTTCGTTTTCTTTCCCGAAATACCCCGCGACGCCTTCGAGCCATTCCTTCGTCTCCCGGAATCCGACCGGGAACTGCCGGTCGAAGAATTCCGCGCCGTATTCCTTTTCGAAGAACCCGCGGATCATCTTCCCGGCGTAGTCGTCGTACGCGAGGAGATTCAGGCGCGCCGCGCAGAAGTTCTTCACCTGATCGAACGTGGTGTTGTAGAGGTAGCGGCAGTTCACGCGCACCCCGAGCCGGTCCAGCATGCCTTTGATCACCGCGAAGTTCGTCTCCGCGTTTTTGAGGACGACCTTCTCGAAGACGATGTTGACGGCGTCGTTCTCTTTCGGGACGTCCGGGTCGATGATCTGTTTCGCGAGCTCCGGATAGGCCGTGAGCATGCCCTGCAGATAATCGCCCGTCAGGTTGCCGTCGGCTTTGATCGTGATGACCGGGCAGTCCGGCGTCGAAAGCGCCCGGACCTTGCCGACGTCGTCCCCGATGATCCCCGCCGGGCAGGAACTGACCACGATGACCGCCCGCGGCCGACGCTTCTCCTCGATCTCCCGGACGCGCGCCTCCAGGTTTTCCATCCCGCCGAACACCATGTCGTTCTCCGTCATATCAGTCGATTCGAGGTTCGGGAGGAGCGAGTTCGTCAGGACCGAGCCCCGCTCGTAGAGCGCCCGCCGTCCCGTGGAGGTGATCGTCTGATAGGAGAGATAGGCGCACGATTTCGGCGCGTGCAGCAAAACGACCGCGTCGCGGATGTGGACGCTCATGCAGGCCGCGCCGTTGAACGCGCAGCCGTGGAGCGGTTCGTTCCGGATCACGTTCTTGGACATCATGTCCGCCGCGCTGCCGGATCCCGCGCCGGCTTCCGCTTCCGCGGCGTCTGCCGGTCCCGCGCCGTCCGCTCCGGTGTCTGCCGCTTCCGCGCTGTTTTCCGCCGGGCTGCCGGTCTTCGCATCGTCCGTTTCAGCTGCCGCGGCACTTTCTTCTTCGCCGCTGCCGCCTCCCGCCGCCGGTTCCGTTCCCATGATCGTGTATTCCAGTTCTTCGTCCGTCATCGGGTCTGCCGGATAGAGCGCCGGCCCTTCGCAGATCCGCGCCGCGATCTCCCCGAACAGCGCGGCGACTTCCGCGGTCCCCGCGTCCGCGTTCTCCGAACGCGCCGCTTCCACCACGGTCCGGTGCGCGCGCTCCGCCTTCGTGAAGACGTCCGTCCGCGGGATCTTTGCGAAGACGGGGAGGCCGACCGCTTCCGCGAACTTCGCCACGCGTTCGTCCTCGCCTTTGACGTTTCGGGAGTTGTATAAGATGCCGGCCACCCTGCCGTGCTCGTCGTCGTAGTTTTTGATGCCGCGCAGGATGTTGTTCGCCGCGTAGATCGACATGTACTCGCCGGACGTCACGACGAAGACCGTGTCCGCGTATTCCTTCCGGATCGGGACGGCGAACCCGCCGCACACCACGTCGCCGAGCACGTCGTAGAGGACCGTGTCGTACCGCTCCTTGACGTTGAACTTCTCCAGGAACTCGAACGCAGTGATGATCCCGCGCCCCGCGCAGCCGACGCCGGGCTTCGGGCCGCCGGCTTCGATGCAGCCGGTCCCGCCGAACCCCGTGCCGAGCACGTCTTTGATGTCATACTCCAGGACCGGCGTTTCTTTGATATAATCGAGCACCGTTTTCAGCGCTTTTCCGCGCATCAGAAGGCGGGTCGAGTCGTGCTTCGGGTCGCACCCGATCTGGAGCACGCGCCGGCCGCGTTCCGACAGCGCCGCCGAGAGGTTGGCGGCGAGCGTCGACTTTCCGATGCCGCCTTTTCCGTAGATCGCGATTTCTTTTCCCTTGTTCATCTCACACCTTTTCCGCAAATATCGGTTCTTCCTGTACTATATGAAAACCGGCGGGCAAAGTCAACTTTTGGCAGCCCGCGGGAGCACGCGGAAATGTTTCCGGATCCGGCCCCGTAAAAGCGCCCGATCGCTTGACGCGGCGCGTGCTCAAAGGTAAAATAAAAACGGTGATAGATCCTGTGGAGATCTTAGATGATCAAGGGGGAAGCGGGTGCGATTCCCGCGCGGTGCCGCCGCTGTGATGACTTCGGTCTAAGCCAGGGTACCCTCACAGGATGACTTCCGGTAAACGGTCTATTTATTTAGGGAGCGTAACGCGGAAAAACGGACCGTGGCCGAAAGGCTGCGGTCATTTTTTTTGATCGCGTGCAGGAAGTCGGTTGTTTGTTGATCAAAGGAGGAAGATCAAATGAAAAAAATTATGAAAGCATTCATTGGATCCGCCGTCCTCGTCGTCATGGTGTTCGCCGCGACCGCGGTTTCGTTTGCGGAAGAGGACACTGATGTCTACCGGGCGACGGTCGACTTCAGAGCCGCAAGCCCTGAAGGGTACGACTGCGTCTATAACGACCTCGAAACGGCGAGCATTCTGTTCGGGTTCTATTTTCCGGAACTCGAGCAGTATGACGTGAAAGACGGCGTGTCTTTCGCGGACGCGCTGGTCGCTGCGCACGTGAAAAAATACGGCCCGCAGAATGTAACGGACCATCTCGATTTTGCGTACAACGACGCGTGGGGCACCATCGTCGTGAACAAGCAGTTCGATCATGAATACTGCGGGATCTATGTCATGAACAACAACATGATCCCGGTGGTCTGCACGTCGCAGGAAGTCGGCGACGGCGACACGCTGTTCGCGGGCTCCTACGGCGATTTTAACTACAGCGACTGCTACGGGAAGTTCGATTCGACGAAAGTCACCATGGCGGCGGGCGCTGACATCGAGGAGGACTTCACGGCGGTCACCGGAGAAGGCAGCGAAGTCATTCCGGCGAACCTGACGCTCAAGGAGATCGATCCGGAGACGGGCGCGCTGACCGACGTACCGGGCGCGGCCTATAACAACGGGACGTTCTCGTTCACATTCCAGGACAGAGGCGTCCACTATGTCACAGCGGTCGGCAGCGTCACCTATCAGCCGTCGTGGTCTTCCGAATCGGTAACGGGGCAGGTCGTCGGCGGTTTCCTGCCGGTGATCGTAGCGCCGATGGACGAGGTCACCGTGAACTTCAGCGCGGGGATCCCGGGCTCGTTCGACTATCTCAATGAAAAGCTCAAAGTATCCGGAGACGATTTCGAGTGGATGTTCCCGGATCTTGCGAAATACGACGACGTAGACGGCGTTTCCTTCGCCGACGCGATCGTCGCGGCGCACCTGCAGAAGTATGCCTGGGACGACGTCGAGATCAAGCAGAACCTCAAGTTCGAGTATAACGATTCCTGGGGTCTGATGACAGTCGCGAAACAGTTCGGCCACGACATCAACGGATTCTATTATCAGAACAACGCGGCCATTCCGGTCGTCGCGACTTCCCAGAAGATCGCGGGCGGAGACAGACTGTTCGCGGGTTCTTACACCGATTACAATTATTCGGACCTGTTCTCGTTCTTCAGCAAGAAGACGGTAACGACAGTACAGAACAAGACCGTGACCGTGGACCTGAAGTGCGACAATAACGGGACCGCCATCGCCCCGGCGACGGCGACCATCATGACGGTCAACAAGAAGACCGGAAAGATGACGGCGCTCAAAGGCGCGAAATTCAGCAACGGCAAAGTCACGTTCAAGTTCGCGAAAGTCGGCACGTACTATGTCGGCGCGAAGGGCACCGTGAAGTACACGACGTCCTGGAACCCGGACGAAGTTACCGGCGCGTACGCAGGCGCGCTCGTCAAGGTGACGGTCAAATACGCGAAGCCGGCGAGGCCGGTCTTCAAATCCGTGAAGCGGAATACGAAAAAGAAGGCGACCGTGGTCTGGAAGAAGGCCAAGAACGCCAAGAAGTATCAGCTTCAGTACCGGATGAAGGGCAAGAAAAAGTGGATCACGAAGAAGACTGCGAAAACGAGATTCGTCCTCCGGAAACTGAAGGCCAAGAAGGCGTATCAGGTCAGAGTCCGCGCGATCAACGGCACGGCGAAATCGAAATACAGCAAGATCAGAGTGATCAAGAAGAAATAGCAAACCGGGACGGGATCGGGCTGCCCGGGTGTTTCCGGGCGGCCCGTTTCTTTTCTCAGACGCCTGCCGGCATATCGCGGTCCCGCGGGGGACCTGCGCTTTGCGGGAAACGGGCGCCGAACGTTACAGCACACAGACCGGAGTAAAAGATGGAACAGGAAAACAGGAGATTCGGTATCACGACCGCGGAACGGATCTGCGGCGAAGTCACGAAGGCGATCAGCGGCAAGAATGAGATCATCGCGAAAGTGATGACGGTCATCGTCGCCGGCGGACACATTCTGCTCGAGGACATCCCGGGCGTCGGGAAGACGACCCTCGCGCTTGCGTTCAGCAAGGCGATGGACCTCAAGTTCAACCGTGTCCAGTTCACGCCGGACGTCGTTCCTTCGGACGTCACGGGATTCTCTCTCTACGATAAGGAGAAGGGGGAATTCGAATACAAAGAAGGCGCGGCGATGTGCAACATCCTGCTCGCCGACGAGATCAACCGGACGTCGAGCAAGACCCAGTCGTCCCTCCTCGAAGTGATGGCGGAAGGAAACGTCACGGTCGACGGCGTCACGCGGGAAGTGCCGAAGCCGTTCCTCGTCATCGCGACGGAAAACCCGATCGAGACCGCCGGAACGCAGATGCTTCCGGAAGCGCAGCTCGACCGGTTCACCGTGCAGCTCTCCATCGGCTACCCGGACAAACAGGCGGAAGCGGACATCCTGAAAGACAGGCGGCAGGAGGATCCGCTGAACAGCATCGAAAAGGTCGCGACGGCGGACGACATCCTCCGGATGCGGCAGGAAGCAAAGGCGCTCTATGTCGACGACAAGATCTATGATTACGTCACGGATCTCGTCCGGGCGACGCGGGAGCACGACCTCATCAAACTCGGCGTCAGCCCGCGCGGCGCGCTCGCGATCTGCAGCATGGCGCAGGCGAGGGCGTACGTCAGCGGCAGGGACTACGTCATCCCGCCCGACGTACAGGCGGTGTTCAAAGACGTCGTGCGCCACAGGATCATCCTGAGCTCGCAGGCGTTCCTCGAGAAGAAGAGCGCGGACGACATCCTGGAGGAGATCCTGAAGGGAACGGGTCTTCCGAACGTCATGAAGAAATAGTCTGAACCAGCAAGCACAGCACACGGATTTGAAAAGAGTAAAAGCGATCTTCATTCTCTGGATGCTCGTGTCCGGAGCCATATACGTTCTGAACGGCAGCCACGCGGCCGCCGCGGTCTTCCTGATCGCGCCGGTCTACGCGCTGGTCGCTTTTATTATGGTCGTTCTGTCGGGGAAAGCCGTCGACGTTTCGATGACGAGCGGCATCACGGTCGACAAGAACGAACCGGCGGAACTGAAGATCAAAACAGAGAACAAGTCCAGGCTCCCGGTGCCTTCGTGCACGATGAAGCTGGACTGCGTCAACGTCCTCACGGGCGAAAAGAAAGAGATCCCGCTCACGTATTCGTACGGCCCGAAAGGGAAGCGCGAAGGCGGCCTGAAACTCACCAGCGCTTTCTGCGGGAAGCAGGCGCTCACGGTGAAAGAGGCCGTGATCACGGACCCGGCGGGGCTCTTCCAACACAGGAGAGAAGCCGCGTCGGAAGCCGCGGTCTATGTCATGCCCGAGATCAAGAAGATCGAGATCCCGAGCGATTATCTGGATTCCTACGACATGGAAAGCTATACCTACTCGCAGCGGAAAAAAGGCCAGGACACCGGAGAGGTGTTCGGCATCCGCGAGTACCGGGACGGAGACAGTCCCAAACAGATCCATTGGAAATTATCGGCGAAGATGGACGACATCATGGTCAAGATCCCGTCTTTCCCGATCGAAAATAAACTGCTGGTCCTTCTGGACAATTCGTCGCCGTTTTCGGCGGAAGCGGAGCCGGAGCGGAAGAGCGCTCTCGTGGAGCTTTTCTTCTCGCTCTCCTATACGCTTCTGCAGACGAACATTCCCCACTCGCTCGGCTGGGTCGACCACGAGAGCGGCTCGTTCGTCATGAAGCGGATCGAAAACGAGGACCAGATGTGGGAAGCCGTCCCCGACGCGCTCGGCGCCGGGATCGGGAACGCGGGCGCGTCCTGCGTGTACAAGTACCTGGAAGAAGCGCCGGAAGAGCGTTTCACCAATCATTTCATCGTCAGCATGGGAGAACCCGCCGACGCCGAGCGGCTCGAGCCGTTCGGACAGGTCCGGGTGTTCAGGAGCGAATAGATGCAGTTAGCGTATTCCGGGGCGAACAAGTCCGGAAAACTGAATATCCTGCTGGAGATCCTTGCGGCCGTCTTTCTGGGCGGCAGCGCGTTTGCCGTGTTCCTTTCGATGTTCTCCCTGAGCTGGACGCCGGCGTCGGCGTTCGGCGGAAGCGTCGGAGGGGGCCTGGCGCGGGTCTGGAACGGGATCTGCGACACGCTCGGGAGCAAAGAGTACATCATCCTTGGCAAGGTCGCGGTGAAAAGCGGCGCGGGGAGCGCGCCCGAAAGTTTTTACTGCGGGCTGTTCCTCACGATCGTGCTCGCGGTGCTCGTGCTCCTTTCATTCTTCATCATCAAAAGCAGGCTGCGGCCTTTGCTGCTCCTGCCGGTCGTCCCGATGGCGGCGATGGCGGTCGTCGGCGTATTCCCGGATCTCGTGCAGGGGTTCGTGTTCGGCGCCGCCGTTCTCACGGCGCTCTGCGTCATGAACATCAAAGGGAGCGCCGGGCTGCCGGTCCTGATCGTGCCGGCCGCGGGGCTTCTTCTGGCCGCCGCGCTGGCCGCGGTGATCGACTACACCGTGACCTTCGATGAACCGGCGCCGCTCTCGAACGCGGGACGCGGCATGCGGGAATGGGCCGACAGCGCAAGGTACGGGACGGATCCGCTTCCGCACGGGAAGATCGGTTCGATCTCGGGCGAAGAACTGAAGGAACGCCGCGGCAGCATCGACGACGTCAAGAAGGCGTTCGAACAGAGCGCTTCCGAAGACCCGGGCAAAGGGAAGACCGCCCTGACGCTCACGATGGACCGGCCGGAATCCCTTTATCTCAGGGGATTCGTCGGCGCCGACCTCGCGGAGAACACATGGACGGCGGCCCCGAACGGCAAGTTCTACGAAATGCGGAACAAAGTCTACTGGCTGAACAAACAGGGATTCGACGGCCTCACTGAAATGGCGTCGGCTTCCGCCCTCGCGGGGTGGAACCGCGACGTGAACAACATCGACGTGCGGGTGAAAAACGCGAGCAAAAACATCGCGTTCACGCCGTACGAACTCACGACGGGAGACGGCTGGACGGACGACGGGCCGATCGGAGACGGCACGAAAAAGCTTCCGGAAGTCCGGATCCCGGACGAATACAAGAACTACGGCGGGAGCCACCTCGGAAACAGAGGCTTCGCCGGCAGCGCCTCGTATTCCTATCAGGCCGCGGGCAACATCACCGGCGCATGGACGGACGCGGTCGGGAAGTTCTATACGACGAAGGGAAGCGACCTGATCCCGGCGTTCTTCGTTTCCGAGAGCAACTACAACGTGATCCAGTACGACAACTACGTCGACATCTCGGACGCGCACGTCGCTGCGATCCGAAAGGAGATCGGATCGCCGGGCGACATCACGAAGAACCACGCCGACTACAAATACGCGATCACGACGATCAAAAATTATCTGAACGACAATTACGTTTATTCCGAAACATTCAAAGCGAGCAAAAAAGGAAGCGACCTCGTCACGGACTTCATCAAGGCGAAGCGCGGTTCGGACATGCATTTCGCCACGCTCGCGGCTTTGATGTTCCGGTATTTCGGCATCCCGGCGCGGTACGTCGAGGGATACCTGATTTCGGAGAAGAGCGTTTCCGGCATGGGCGAAGGGAGCGCGGACGTGAACGTGCCGCGTTCTGCCAACCACGCCTGGGCGGAGATCTACATCGACGGATTCGGATGGGTCCCGATCGAGACGACCCCCGAGTACAGCGGCGTGATGAAAGAGGCCGACATGAGCAAAGGCCTGAAGAACGTCGACTACGAAAGCAAACAGAAACAGAAGAACCGGCACGAAGAGGACGAAGAGGAAGAAGAGCCGGAAGAGACCAAGAGCACCCTCATGGATCTCATCATGAAGATCGTGATCGCCGCGCTCGCGACGCTCGCCGGCCTGCTCCTGCTCGCGCTCCTGTTCTTCCTGATCCGCAGGATCGTCAGATGGGCGAAGTGGCGCCTCGCTTTCCGGGACAAGGACCCGAGAAACGGCGTCCGGGCCCTGTACCAGTTCGGGAACGAAAAGAAGTGGGCGTTCTCCGGCGGCGCGGACGCGCTGGGCCTCCGCGCCTCCTACAGCGAAAGCGAGATCACGGAGCGCGACCGGACCTACATGCGCAAAGAACTCAAAGACGCCAAAGAACGGACCCGGACTTCGTAAGAGGGACGGTTCTCAATTTGTCATTTTTGCGCAATCGGAACCGACTTCACATGTCGTAAAGGGGACGGTTCTCGATTTGTCATTTTTGCGCAATTCGCCCCGACTTCACAAAACTTCGCAAGAGGGATAAGCAGCGGCGTGATCAAAACGATCTCACGCAGAGTAACAGATAAAGGCAGGTTTAGCATGAAAAAAGCAGTATTGGCAGTTTTAGTGATCTTGATGGCAGCCGCGCTCGCGGCCTGCGGCGGCAAGAAAGAAAGCGGCGGCGGCGAAAGCTCCTCCGGAAGCACCGACATCAAAACGGTGATCGAAGAGTCGGCCGCGTTCCTCGTGGAAGAGGTCGAGGTCGATTCCCTGGACGCGATGGGAGGCGGCTGGGTGCCGCTCGCCCTGAAAAAGTCGGGAACAGACGCCGCGGACGACGAGTATTACGAAGCTTATTATGATTCCGTGCGGGCGGCGGCGAAATCCGGCAAAGGCGTGCTGAGCAAAGACAAACCGACCGCGAACGAGCGGGTCGCGATCGTTCTGCACGTCCTCGGCAAAGACCCGTTCGACGTCGAAGGCTTTGATCTTCTGAAATACATCGACAACTACAGGAAAGTCAAAGAGCAGGGACTCAACGCCGAGATCTACGCGCTCATCGCCGCGAACACGACGGACGCGAAGCTGAAGAACGAGCGCAGATACCTGACCGATCTTCTGAACAGCCAGTTCAAGAACGGCGCGTTCGGCATGGACAAGGACCACCCCGATTCCGACATGACGGCGATGGCGGTCCAGGCCCTTTCGTACTATAATGGAGACGCGGGAAGCAGCGCGTCGAAAGCCGTACGGCCGAAGGACAGAAACAGAGCGGCGAAGGCGGTCGAAAAGGCCGTGCAGATCCTCTCGGAACAGCAGGGGAAAGACGGGTCCTACGGGAGCAGCGAATCGACTTCGCAGGTCATCCTCGCGCTCGGCATGATCGGGGCGGATCCCCTGACGGACGAGCGGTTCGTGAAAGACGGTAAGTCGCTCTACGACGGGCTTCTCGTATACCGGGAAGGAAAAGGCTTCTGCCACGCGCGGGAAGAAAACGTCGAGCCGGAAGCGGAGGTGCTCGCGACGGAGCAGGCGCTCATGGCGCTCGACCAGATCAGGCTCGGAACGGAAGGAACGGTGTTCGAGTAGCGGCAGAGCCGTACAATCATTGGCAAAATCAGATCGATACTGCAGAAAACCCCCGGATCTGTCCGCGGGGTTTTCGGCGCTTTGAAAAGGAACGAAACTGTGACGAAAAAGAGGCTGACATTCGTGATATTGGCGTTTGTCACCGCCGGGATCGCGGCGGCGCTGTTCTTTTCGTCCCTTTCCGGAACGGATCCGTACGAGCCGGAAAACGCGGTCGCGAAAGCGGACCCGCTCCGTTCGCGCCAGATGGTCGCGGGCGAAGGCTACAAACTGGACCGCGAGAAAAAGAAAGAACTCAAACAGCAGGAAAACAGGAAAGAACGGATCCGGAAGAAAAAGCCGGAATCGCCGGCGGACAGGAAACGCAAGGCCAGGTCCGGGCGCCCGGAGACCCGGGACGACGACAACGGAAACAGAAATACAGAACCGGACAAAGAAGACGATAACGGCGGTCAGGAAGAGGAAAAGCCGAAGAAAAAGACCAAAGAGGACAGAGACGCCGACAAAGAGCTCCCGATCATCCGGACGAGCCTGAAGCAGGGCGAAGTACTGAAAGGGGCCGTAAAGAGGTTCACTGTATCTGCTACGACATACGACGGCGAACCGATCGGCGCAAGCGATATTACGGTCATATTTAATGGCACAAGACTCACGGCGGACGACGGAGAAACAAAGTATACCGGCGACGTAAAGAACGGCGTCAATGTAATTAAGATCTATGTAAAAGACAGGAACAACAAAAGAAACAGTAAGGTATTCAAACTGAAAGGCAATACAAGGAGTAAGCCTAAAGTAATCGGACAGACGACTGTAGTTGTGACAGGGAATGTGCTCGGAATACCAACGATCCTCCCAAAGAAAACGGTCAAGATCTACGACAATGATGCGCTTTCCGATGTAGTCATCAGGTATTTTTCAATGAATCCGGGGGTTACTTATATAGACGGCGATTCGGGAAGAACGTTTTACCTTGAATACATCTGTAAGGAGGGCATTGTCAAAGATCTTCCGGATAGCAAAGCGGAAGAACTTGGTATTATCGACATTGAAAAAGTAAGGAGCATGACAAAACTCGGACCCGGATCGTTCAGCAGCGATACCGGGGCAGACGGGTGGAAATACAAAGTCACAAAAAAGGGAAGGACCAGAGAACCAAATCAGTACATGAATCAACTCGATCCGGCGGGCGTAACCAGAGTCGAGATATTCTATAACTTGTAACACAAGGCTGGACGTTGAAGCATAAGAATTCGTTTGAAAATGGTTTGTTGATCAAACAAAACGAAGGTGAAAGATGGGAAAGACAGTTTTGATAAGCAAGATACACGTGTCAGATCCATGGAGAGTGGTATTGCTCGTTCTGGCCGCGACAGCTATGATCGTGCTGTGTTTTGATGAAGCAGAAGCGGTGACGGAATGGCATTCGTTCCGCGGGAATGAGAACAACAATGCGGTCGTCGCGTATCCGACGCCGACGGAAACAGATTCCGCCGGATACGTCTGGAAGAAGAAGTTCGACAAAAGTGCGAGCGGCATGACGAACTGGGGGAAGGCCCCGACGCCGCCGATCATCGTGAACGGCGAACTGATCGTTCTGTCCGGTCCGGAGATGAACGTGATGGACAAAGATACGGGAAAGATCCTCCGGTCGGCGGATCTCGTCGCAGGAGCAAACTGGGGCGGCACGCCGCCGACGTTTGCGGAAACAGGAGACGGGAAACGGGTCGTGTTCCTGCCGCTCGCACAGAGAGTACAGGCCGTTGACTTGGATACGATGGAATCTTTATGGACTTATAAAGTCCCCGGATCGATCGATGAAGAGAAGGGAATAATCGTAAAGAGTCAATCGGTTTCCCCGATCGCATATTCGGACGATATGGTTTACACCGGGTTCTTTGCATCATATACGCTGTCGAACGACTTCGTTGCGATCACCACGAAAGAAATGACGGCGCAGCGGGAAACGGTCGTGCGGCGGATGGTCGACGGGACCGAGCAGGACGTGACCGTGCATCCCGGCGAGACGCTCTATCCCGGCGAAGTCGTCTGGAAATACAGTTCGCCGGGCGGATTCTACTGGAACGGCGCGGTCGTGGTCGGGGACCACGTGATCGTCGGCACGCAGGATGGCGCCGCGAACAACGACGTGACCGGCGCTTCCGGCGGTGCGTCGGTGACTTCGCACGTGATCTCGTTCGACAAGAAGACGGGCGACGTCGTGACCGACCTCGAACTCGAGGGAGCGGGCGACATCTGCTCGACCATCGTGTACGACGGCGCGGACAGGATCTACTGGACGTCGTGCGGCGGCATGATCCATTCGGCCGTGCTCGACCCCGCGACGGGAGAACTCACCGCCCATAACCAGGAGATGATCC
>Ga0256405_10008201_pt1 | contig 15141 bp, 11 predicted proteins | sample RumenRJG_02DNA_FD_189096 | JGI IMG/M metagenome (GOLD analysis project Ga0256405, IMG submission 189096) | Bovine rumen microbial communities from Lethbridge, Alberta, Canada - RJG_02 | ecosystem: Host-associated > Mammals > Digestive system > Stomach > Rumen | place: Canada: Alberta... | reverse complement strand
TTTCCTATCGCAAAAAATCCAGAAATTAATTCAATACGATCTGCTATATAAAACAATGCACTAACAAAATCAGAAATATCGTCTGCCATTTTATATTGATCACGAATTGCTGAACATACTGCCGGTGCTTCACCTTGTATACGAGCGTAATGTCCGCCCATAATTCCTTGTAACTCGGTAAATTCGCAAACCATACTGCTAGTAAGATCGCACTTAGCCAAATGATTGGCTCTTTTCAATAATGTACGATCATCAAATGAAACTTGATTGCCTAATGCATCACAAAGTAAATCACAAACCTTGTTTACACGTTCAACACGCTCGTATAAAGATCCGAGATTATCATGGAATACAATCTTTTTTAATTTATCAATAGATGCATCCAATGGCTTTTGTAAATCTGTATCAAAGAAAAATAATGCATCAGCCAATCGCGCATTTAACACGCGTTCATTTCCTTTAATAATTGTCTTACCATTATCTACGGTAACATTGTTTGCGACGAATACAAAGTATGGAGCCAACTTTCCATCTTTGCGAGTTGGAAAATATCGCTGATGAACTCGCATTGGTGTAATTATCGCTTCTTCAGGTAATTTCATGAATTTTTCAGGAACTTGTCCAAGTAAAACAATAGGATACTCCACTAAGCCAACAACTTCATCTAATAGAGATTGTTGTATTTCAACGTTTATTTCATACTTTTGCTCAATTTTTTGTATCTCGTTAAGAATGATTTTCCGACGTTCTTCATGATCAACAATAACGAAAGAATCACGCAATTTTTGTTGATACTCATTGAATGAATTTGCTTCAATTTTCCTCGGATCTAAGAAACGATGACCAAAAGTGCAATTCCTTGATTTTAGGTCGATTCTTTTAATTTCCACATCAACTACTTGGTCGTCAAAAACAGCCATAATTCCACGTAGAGGGCGAACGAAATAAAATAAATGGTCTCCCCAGTGCATAGACTTTAACCACGGAATATTTACGATAGCTTCTTTGATAATAGGTGACAGTAGCTCAATGGTTTTTTGTTCTTCGTGCTTAATTGAGGCAACAACAAAACGTTTTTTGTCGATTTCTTTTTCAACGCAGTCGGCACGAGAGATTCCGTTAGCTTTCAAAAACTTATCGATGATTTGAGTAGGTGCAGACGCTTGTGGACCTTTTTTTTCTTCAATAAATTCTTCTATAACGGGACTCATGTCCGCAGAAAAAGTTATACGACGAGGAGAGACGCAGGTTCTTACATTTGAATATGAAATATGGGCTTTATCTAAGCCATCAACCACTAACTTAGCGAAATCTTCAATTGCTCCAGCTTGCATTCTCGCTGGAATTTCTTCTACCATCAATTCGATTAATAAACTACTCATGATTTCCTACCTGTGCTTCACAACACGCCTTTGCAAGTGCTCTAACTCTAGCGATACGATCAGTTCTCTCTGCTGCACTTAGTGAGCCTCGTGCGTCCATAAGATTGAATAAATGACTTGCCTTTATGCATTGGTCATATGCAGGAAGAGCTAAGCCTTCTTGAGCTAATTTTTTGCATTCTATTTCAGCGTCTGCAAAATGTTCACGCAATTTTTCGACATTTGCTAACTCAAAAGAATATTTTGAAAATTCAACCTCTTGTTGCTTGCACACGTCGCCATAAGTGATTTTTTCGTTGCCTTCTTTTCCGTTCCAATTGAGATCATATACATTATCAACAGATTGCAAGAACATAGCTAAACGCTCAAGACCATAAGTTAATTCGACTGTCACAGGATCGCAAGCAATTCCACCAACTTGCTGGAAATATGTGAACTGTGTGATTTCCATGCCATCACACCAAACTTCCCAACCTAAGCCAGCAGCACCAAGGGTAGGGCTTTCCCAGTCATCTTCAATAAAACGAATGTCATGTAAGTTATAATCGATACCAACAGCATCAAGACTTTTTAAATATATATCCTGAATATTGTCTGGCGATGGCTTTATAACAACTTGAAATTGATGATGTTTTTGAACTCGATTAGGATTGTCTCCATAACGTCCATCAGCAGGACGACGAGACGGTTGAACATATGCCGCCATCCATTTGTCTTTGCCTAAAGCTCGCAAAAATGTATTTGGGCTGAACGTGCCAGCTCCAACTTCCATATCATATGGTTGCAACATAGCACAGCCATAATCCCCCCAATATTTTTGTAATGAGAAGATTATATCTTGAAAACTTTTCATTCAACTCTCCTACTTTAAATAGATGTAAAGCTTATTTGCTGCTGATAAAAACTTCTTCCTGCAATCCGTCGAAATATTCAAATACTAGTTTAATGCTATCATTTGGATTAAATTTGCATTCACCAATGTTTCCATCATTGCATATTTTTAAAATTACAGACTTGTCTTGTGGAATTTGTTTCTCTAAAAGAAAACAATCTGTCACTTCCTTTTCGTTTTGATACACTCTAAACTTTGTAATCATCTTATTGTAATTTACGCTTACTGTTATTTTTTCATTGTCATAATCTTCGTAATTGCAATTGATTTGAGCTTTAGATATCGAAGTATTTTCTAAATTGCGCTCAGTCATGCCTGGCAAATTAATTGCTCCAAAACAACTCACTAATAATAATATTTTCTTCATCATTCCGTTCATCATTTTTACTCCCTACAGCTCTTATATCCAATATATAAGAGCTTTTTTGAGTTTTCACAAGATGTAAATCAAAAATTAAAAAAATATTTATGTTTACTTTGTGTTAATGTTTTTTGTGAGTTAATAATCCAATGATTTTTGCGATCACATCTTTGGTATCTTTGCGATGGACAACCTGATCAACCATGCCGTGAGATAGTAAAAATTCTGACTTCTGAAAGTCATCAGGTAATTTTTCTCTGATAGTTCCTTCAATAACTCGAGGTCCAGAAAATGCGATTAATGCACCAGGTTCTGCTATATGAATGTCACCTAACATCGCAAATGACGCAGAAACGCCTCCAGTGGTTGGATTTGTTAACAATACAATGTACGGTAACTTTGCTTCTTTTATTTTGCTAACGGCAACAACGGTTTTTGGCATTTGCATTAAAGAAAAAATACCTTCCTGCATTCTCGCTCCACCAGAGCAAGGCACAACCAGGAATGGATAGCCGTGAGATACCGCATAGTTTGCGGCAGTCATAAAGGCTTCACCAACACCGCTTCCCATCGATCCGCCCATGAAATCAAAATTGAATAATAATGAAACAACTCTATACCCGTTCATGCGACCGCAACCAATTACAACAGAATCTTGTCGCTTCGTTTTTTCTCTCGTGGATTTCAATCGATCTGTGTATTTTTTTGTGTCTTCAAAATTTAATGGATCTGAAACGTATCCATCGTATTTTAATTCTTCAAATGTATCGGTGTCGAATAGGTTTGCAATTCTATCGGCGATAGGCATTCTCATATGTTCGCCACACTTCGGACAGACATATAAATTAGGCGCCAACTCATTATGAAAAATCATCTGATCACATTTTGGGCATTTTACCCAAAGATTATCGGGAACATTTCGCTCAACAAGAGCGCGAATTCTCGGTCGAACAAAATCCGTTAGCCAGTTCATTTTATTTAGTGCCCTCTGAGTCAGTGACATCATTCAATAATTCTTTTAGTTGCTTTCCTGCTTTAAAAAAAGGAACTTTTTTAGGTGCTACTTCAACAGTCTCTCCAGTGCGAGGATTTCGACCTGTAATGCCACGACGTGAACGAACAGCGAATGAACCAAATCCCCTAAGCTCAACTCTGCGACCGTCTTTTAATGCATTAATAATTGCTTCAAATATAATTCCAACAACTCTATCTATATTCTTTGGATTCATATAAGGATATATCTCTGATACCCTTGCTACCAAGTCAGATTTAGTCATGATCACCTCAAACAATACCGTAACACTGTGCCAAAAAATTAATAAAACGTCAATATCCCAATGTATTTCTTATGAAAATATTATAATATATATCTTTATGAAGGAGCTTGATTTGAAATTGTTGAATGCTATGTATAATACAAAAGACGGGGTTCGTATTCGTAATTCTGTTGTGCATTCTATTCAATCAATTCTATCTAATAAAAACGTGCTAATGTACGGGCTTGTTTCGCCTTATTTGAAATCTAATGTTAGTAGTAATGATGTGCAATACATCGATTATAAAGATTGCAACTTAGATAAAAGGCTTCCTTTTGCGGATAAAAAATTTGATGTAATTATTCTATCTCATTTGATTGAATTTACACCTTATTTTCGAGAATTTATAAAAGATACACTGAGAGTTTTAAAAGATGATGGAACATTGGTAATGATTGTAGCTAATAAAGGTTTTCAACGTATGAAATGTAGATCAACTAGTGAAATTATGAGTTTTATATTAAGGTGTAATTTATTGAAAATAAAGGAAATTGTTGGGGTGAGCTGTTGCTTAAAAATATGGCCATATGAATTTCATTGGCGTGTGTCTAGATATAATTATTTCTTGTTGCCATTGATGCCGTTTTGGGCTGATGTCACAGTTGTAAAGCTGAAAAAAACAGAGTTAGAAGTTGTATCAACATTTGTTGAAGATTATGGTGTTGTAAATGTCTAGTATGTTAAGTTTGTTAACATTGGCTATTTGTTTTATAACGATAATATCGTTAAACTATTTCTTTGGTAAAAGTGGATTATTGACGTATTCTGCCGTTGTTACAATAGCTGCTAATATACAGGTGTTAAAGCTTACGAAGTACTCTTTTTTCCCTCATGAGGTTGCTTTGGGAACTGTGATATTTGCGACAATATTCGCTGTTGATAATATTTTGATGCAATATTACGGAGAAAAAATTGCAAAAAAATCAATATACTTAAGCTTTGCTGCATATCTGTTTTTTGTAATAATTATGCAGATAGCTGTAGCTCATCCTTGCGTAAATAATGTTGGTTGTACTAACTATGCTAATGAGTTATCGATTATATTTTCACCTGGAATTAAATTATTTATTTCGAGCGTGTTAGCATATTTTGTTGGTCAATTTTGTGACATATATTTGTTTAAAATGTTTAGCAAAATCAAAGGATTATCAATAAAATCATTCTTTGCAATGGCAATATCTGCCTTCGTTGATAATGCTGTTTTTTCTGCGTTGGCATGGATTGTTTTTTCAAAACATTCTATAAGCTGGAATGAATTATGGAATACGTATATAATAAATTTGTACGTGTTACGATTGATAGTTGTTGCTATGTGTGTGCCGTTTATGAAAGTTGTTGAAATGATAGGGGGTAATCGTGTACGAAAATTTTAGTTTTAATATATTGAAACAATCTAATGATGGTCGTCTTGGTATTATCCATACTCCGCATGGAGATGTAAAAACTCCAGCATTTATTTTTTGTGGAACAAAGGGAAGTGTAAAGGGAATTTCTCCGTATCAATTAAATGAATTAAATACGCAAATTATTTTATCTAATACATATCACCTTTTTGTGTATCCAGGTTCTGAGCATATAAAGAGGCACGGCGGTTTGCATAAATTCATTGGATGGAATAAGCCAATGTTTTCAGATTCTGGCGGATTTCAAATATTTAGCTTGGGTAACGGTTCTGTTGCAGATGAAATAAAAGGCAAAAGGTCTGGAGTATCAACGTTAAGCAAAATTACTGAAGAAGGGGCAATTTTCCGTTCATATTGGGATGGAAGCAAACAGTTGCTAACTCCTGAAATTTCTATTCAAGTACAACGTAATATTGGAACTGATTTAATCGTTGCGTTGGATGAATGTACTCCATATCATAGCGATAGAAGATACACGGAAAAATCGATGTACCGTTCGCATAGATGGGAACTGCGTTCTCTTAATGAGTTTGAATCTCATGATGATGGTTCACAGGCATTATATGGAATAGTTCAAGGAGGCGTGCATCCAGACTTTAGAAAGGTTAGTGCAGAATTCGTGAGCGAACATAATTTCTTTGCCGCGGCTATTGGTGGTACTCTTGGTGCAAGTAAAGAACAGATGTATGAAGTGGTTGGTATGGCGATGGATAATTTAATAAAAACACGGCCTATCCATTTGCTTGGTATCGGTGGTATTTGCGATATTTTCAATGGTGTGCGTATGGGGATAGATACGTTCGATTGTGTGCATCCAACGAGGATTGCACGTCACGGTGGAGCATTAGTGAAACGTGAATATCGTGATGATGAAAGACGAGAACATATCAATCTAAAACGTTCAGAATATGCCAACGATGATAACCCAATAGAGAAAGATTGTAATTGTCCAACGTGCCGTTTGTTCTCTCGTGCATATTTGCATTATTTGTTGAAAGTCAATGAGTTATTGGCTTTGCAAGCAATTGCTATGCATAATATTTATTTCATGAATCAGCTTATGAGTGAAATTAGGTCTGGTCTAACAAACGATAATTTAAGCGAAGTTAAATATAAATGGAAATAAAAAAATATATTTTTTATATTGCTGTTAGTTCAAGTGTTAATGCAAAGCTTCGAGATATGTATAATTTTTATTATGATGTGCATATCAATTTGCAAGAAGACACTAATATTATCAAGATGGTATCTGGTTTTATATCGAAATCTGAGATAAAAGAAATTATAGATAATTTGCGTTTAGAAAAGGAGAAAAACAAAAAAGTCCATAATATGCATGTTTTAAGAGATCGTATTCGTAATGCTATTGAAACGATAAAGAGGAAAACTCATTCACTTGGATTTTTTAATGCAAAAGCGACATATGAAATTAAGCAAGTTTCTGATAAAAATCTAAATATATACATTAAGGTGAAGTTGGGTGATGCGTTCAAATTGCAGACGCAAATGCATTTTGATCGAAATGGTGATTTTTCTGAAATTGAGCAGAAGGGGAGAGATCGAGCGAGTAAGGTAACAGCGTCCCTTAGGAATATTACAAATGTAGCAAAAGCAACATTAACCGATCTTCAAGAAATTGGGTATTATAAGCCTGAATTTAAAGAACAACGTGTGCATGTGGATTTTGAAAAAAAGATAGCAACGCTTGTTCTTGCTGTAAATCCTGGTGCTAGAGTGGTGTTTGGCGATAGTAATATCAAAGCGTTCAAGGGAATTGATGAAAAGTTTATTAGCAATAGAATAGCTTGGAATAAAGGTGAATTTTTTAATATTCAAAAAATTAAAAGCACAGTTGAAGCATTACGTAGTTCTCAAATATTTTCTAAAATTGAAGTAAAGCCAGTTAAAGATGGGTATGTAAAAGAAACAATACCAGATGAGCCAGCAATTGACGGTGAAATTCCAATGGAAATTATTGTGGAAGAAGATAAGAAACATATGATTGATGCTAGCGTTTTGTATGCTGGTATGCGTAACATGAATTTTGAAAAAACGTCTCGTGTGCAAAAGGATTTAAAATCTATTATAACAAGATTTTCTTGGACAAGATTTAATGCTTTTAATCACGGCGAGCAATTACGTGCAACAGTTGAATGTACGCCATTTAAAGCAAAATCTAAGCGAGCTGATTATGCATTTGAGCTTGCATTATTGCAACCTGATGTTTTCTTTAAGGATAATACCGCAGATTATGAAATATCAAGAAAACAAGAGTTAACCAATGCATTTTTCAGAAAAATTGATCAATATAAGTTGTTGTGTTCATATCCTTTATTTAAAAATATGCTATTACGGACAGGCGGATATTTAAGTAGTGTGTATGTTGATGGAGAAGAATCAATAGAACCAGAAAATAAGTATAAGCGTTATAAATCAATAACTTTTCCGTTGGAATGTGTGATAGATCATACTGATAATGCGCTGAATCCAACAGGTGGATATCGCATGAAATTTAAGGCAGAAGGTTCTTTTTTCAGTGGAATAAAAATAAAACATCTAATCAAAGCTGAAAGCAATTTTTCATATAATTATCCAATTGATAACGAACGTGAAAACGTTATTTCAGTAAATTTTACATACAGAAGATTGTTCAATCAAAAATTGAAAAATATACCTCTTGATCATCGTGTATATTGTGGCGGAATAGGTTCTGTCCGAGGTTATGCAAATCAAATGGCAACAGAGAAATATCTCGACGCCGATTGCCCGGCAGGTGGCAAAGCAGTACTTGAATTTAATTTGGAGGGACGTCGCAGATTTACAGAAGATTTCGGTGGTGTATTGTTTTTTGATGGTGCAAAAACATTCCAAAATCAAATTGCAAATTTACCTATAGAAAAAAAACGTTGGTTCCTTTCTTTTGGAACAGGAATAAGGTATTTTACAAGTATAGGACCGATAAGGTTTGATTTAGCTTTTCCGATAAAACGAAGAAAAGGCGTTGATTCGAAAATGCAGTTTATAATGAGCTTAGGACAGACGTTTTGAAGAAGATATTTTATACTTTGGCTGTTGTATTTTTCTTATTTATTTCAGTCGCTTGTGTGTGTTTGTTTACAGAAGTTGGACGTAATTTTTTGATTACGAGTGCAATGAAATATTTCTTTGATAATCGTGTAACCATGTCTGTTTCTGGTAGTAGCACAGACATGAGAAGTGTAGAGCTTATAACATTGAAAACGTCTGATGGTATTGATGTAAAACTTAAAGATGTAAGAATTAATAGGGCGGGATTTTTTGATGTCCCTTATTTTAAAATAAAAAGTATTAACGTTGTGTGGCAGAATAGTGACAGTAATAATGTTGCTCAAGAAGGTAAAAATAAAAGCTTAAACGTCACCAATCAATCTAATATGCAATTGGAACAATCTAAAATTGTAACGATTATGAAAATAGTTCCGTTGTTTACATCTGGATTTGAAATTGAAAATTTTAATTCCAATATCGATGGTAAGAAATATGATTTAAATCATATTCAATATTCATCGAAAAATCAATCGATTAGTTTACACTCAAATGAATACGGATATCTAACCGCTCAATTAAAGATAAGCGCATTAATGGATATGTCTGTTAGTGTTTCATTTAAAGAATGCTTCGATGCAAACGGAATATTAAATATTGAACATATTCTTGCGAAAGAAAAACAGTATTCTATCGATGTTACGCATAAATTTGGTAAAGCTAGGGTGAGCGGATTGTTTGAAAATCCGAAAGAAAAAATTATTATAAATCAATGCGATATTTCAAAAACTTCAGACTCAATTCAATTAAGTGGAACGGTATATCCGAATGATAAAAAACTTGATGTTCGTGTTCCTGTTTTGTTGTCCAAATTAAACACAGTAACCTCATCGTTGAATAAGTTACCAAAGATTATATCGACAGCGATTGCTGGTAAGATTGATTGTGCTGTAGCAAATATTTCAACGAAATTAGAAGATGGTTATCCAACTAAATTGGTCCTTGATAAGAATGGAAAAACTGTAGCTAAGGCAAATGGTTATTATAAATCTAACGCAACTGATGTGACGATTGATTTATTTGATTTTAATATCGTTGGGTATAAATTATCTAAAGTACAAGGAACGATTTTATCAAATAAAATATCTGCAAAAATAATAGGCGATATTTTTAGTTTCGATGCGGAATTGCTGAAAAAAGGTGATATATTTACTGTATCGAAATTTGATGTTTTGTCGAAAGGTGGATCAATAAAATTGAAACTTCCGACTGTCAATCCAATTGATTTCCTTAAAAAAAAAATTTCTCAATTTTTTTAGACGTTAATGATTTAAGTGTTTTCAATAAGATAATTCCATCATTAAGTGGTGCGGCTAAAGGAGAGATAGAGTATTTTGGCAATTTGAGCGCTTTTGATTTTCATGATTTGAAGTTCAATATCGAGTTCAAAAATATTAGTTATAATAAATTTTATGCAAAAAGTATAACGGCTGAAAATAAGAACAAAATTATTGAAATTCAATCAGATGTAATAAAAATATCACAAACTAGTTTATCTAATTTTTTGATAACATTGCAAAATAATAAATTTGATTTTTCTTGTTTAATGCAGAGTAAACATAAGCTAAAAGCAAATGGAATATTATCAAATAACTTAAAAAAAATTACCATTAATAATGGTACTATCGTTGCCGAGAAAAATACGATAAATTTCGATGGAACGATATTGGACTTTATTCAAAAATCATATAATATCAATATATTAATATCAAATCACAAGTTGAATTCGCTATGTAAAATAGATTTAAATTCCAATTATTGTAATGTTGTTTTTTCAGGTATACATTTACGTGATTTTTCTGAAATTATAGGACAATCGTGGCGTGGAATTATAAATGGAAATATTAAACTAAAAAACAGTAGTGGCGTGTTTGTTGGACATGGCGATTTAAATTTATCACACGTGTTGGCGAGTAATTGTGAAACAAATATTTCGCTTAATTTTCAAAGAGATATGATTGTGGCGAATTCTATTCTTAGCAATAGAGGGGATGGAGTGAAAATCGATTTATCACTACCGTTTGTTTTAAAAAATGGATTTAATTTACAAGAGACTAATGCTAAATTATCTGCACATATTTATGGAAAAAATAAATTAGAAAATTTCTTTGAACTCCCTGATAAATCGAATCTTCAAGGCGATTTTGAATGCGATTATTGTTTTTCTGGAACAATCAAAAAGCCTGTTATTTCGGGTAGTTTAAAAATAAAGAATATGTTGATTTCAATCAATAGCGTACTCCTTTCAAATGGTTCATTGGAGCTTGTCGGCGATAGCGATTGCGTAAGAGTAGTATCAGCAAAATTCATTGATCGTAATAAAAACATAGCAACGGCAACAGGTTACGCACGGTTGTTTTTCGATAAATTTATTCCTAATATTGACGTTAATTTGGATTTGAATTTTAAAAAATTTTTCGTGTTAGATTCTGATTCTTTAAAAATTCAAGCTACTGGAAAATGTCAAATGATTGGGCCATTAAATGACTTGAAGTTAGTAGGTGAAATAGATGTACCATATGCTGAAATTGCCAATTTTCAATCGCAAGATGAGGTCGAAAATAGTAAGATAAATTTTGAAAATGACAGTGCACTTCAGAAGAAAAAAGATAATTCGTCTAAAGATTCATTTTTGACATACGATATACTTATGCATGGAAGAAAAATTAATGTAATTGGGAATGTGTATGAGTTGCTTCTTAAAGGAGATCTAAAATTAACGATGTACGAAAAAAAAGATACTTTAGTTGGTATGCTAAACTTAGTCGATGGAAAAATAGATTTGTTTGGTAAAAGAATGAAATTTGTAAAAGGGCAAATTGAGTTTATTGACAAGTATCCATACAATCCAAAAGTTGATTTATTGTGTCGAAAGAATTTTGGAAATTTGTTGGTGTCTTTTGAAGTAAAAAACACACCAAAAAAAGGTGGGTTATTTCATTTGTATTCCAATCCAAGTTATAGTCAAGATGTGATTCTATCACAAATGATGTTTAATAAAGATACAAAATCTCTCAGTGCAGGAGAGGCTGCACAACTTGTAAATGCTGTTTCTAGTTTGAAAAATCAGGGCTATTTGTTCTCTATGCTTAACGCTTTTACAAACATCGGATTATTGGATAACATTTCATTTTCAAGTGACGATGGACGATACACAAGTTCATTGAACAAAAATCTACAATCATCTAATCAACAAATTAATGTTAGTGCAGGAAAATATTTGCAAGATAATGTTTATGTTAGTTTGAATAAAAAAAATGAAAAAACAACGTTTGATATAGATTTATCATTAAGCCCGACAACGTCAGTAAAAGCCAATACGGCCGGTGAACTCGGATTGAATTGGAAATATCGGTATTAGATCTATTGCAAAAGTGATTTTTATGATTCCACAAACTCTGACAGCCAGACGTTTTGAAATAGCATCTTTGACTTTCGCAATAACTCTATTAAATAGCAATCAAAAAATCAAAATTATCAAGCTCTAAAAAAGCATAAGGTTACGTTTGATAATTCGTTACATTTGTCTTCAATTTTTTTTGATAACTTTTGCAACAACAATATCATTGAATTTTTTGTCTATTGAAACAATTGAAATCCAATCTAAAATTTCGTTTGGAATATTTATTCTTAATTCATCAATTGATTTTGTCCACCCTTTATTGTCTGCATAATGAGCTAAATAATATCCTAATGAGCGTTTATGTGCGTTTTCAGGATATCTGTTTTTGTTAATTACGATATAAGTCGTGTCGGTTGAATTAAGATATTGCTTTACAGTTGATGAATTAAATTCATTTTGTAAAATTTCGTATTCGGCAATGATACCATGTTCGTGGCGATGATATGGCGATGCGACAATTTTGTGTTTCGTTTTCCACAAAATTTCAGAGCCTATATTTATCGATGCAAGTATTGTAGTCGGTTTTTTGCTTAACAAATTCAACATGTTATAAAATTCTGCATTGGTATATGCCGGTTTGATGTTTGTTGATTTTGCATGTGATGTGATTGATAAAAATTGAGAACCTAACATAAGTATAACAGCGAGTAGTAATTTTGCATATCTAGGAAAAACTTTAAATATTTTGCAATTCATAACGCAATCTATAACAACTGGACACATGAACAATACAGCATATGGCATCATGCGAATTGAAAAACATCCCAATATAATATATATGCCACCTATCAATGAAAAAAACATCCATATAATGTTGTTAGCTGACAATGATTTTTGAGTAATTAAATCTTTCACTTTGTAATATAATGCAGCTAAGCTAATTAATACAAATATCAATACTCCGAAGTATTCATCACTTGAAAATGGAGATTTCATTTCTTCAACTTTATTAAGCCAAATGTTTTTTACATATGGACTGATGTCTGCTCCCATCCCTAACAAAAATTTTGGATAACACATAAAGAATGCAACCAAAATTACAAATGTCCAAGCTGAAATATAGAACAACTTATCTTTCATTTCTCTTTTGGAATACAGCATATTGATGCAAAAGAAAATTGATGCATATATGTACATTCCCATATGTACAACAGACAGTTTATCGTATTCAACTGGTTGTAATAACGGTACAATTAATGTTGTTACGGCTAATGCGATGATATGCCAATTTTTTAATATCGTACTTTTATCATATCCAGCATTGTATATCGCATAAGGAAGTATTAAAAAAACTACCGCAAGAATTAATGGGTAATTAGTGATGTTTCCAGATAAATATACAAGCATTCCTGTTATACAAGCGATAAGTAACGATTTGAAATATAATGTTTTTATAACAGCAAAATTTTTGAAACTTACAAAAAATAAAATTACATCCGATAACAACAATGGTATTAAAGTTTCAGGAGATGCCCAAATGCAACAAGCTGATACTATTGCTACAATAATGCAAGTTTCTTTTTTTTCAAAATTTTCTCGTACAAGACGTGAAATGTAGTACATATATACAATCATCATACATATCAAAAATGAGTGATGATCAGGTCTGCCAAAAATTGTTTGTGATACAATGAATGGATGAGCAACAAATAATGCAATAGCAATAAATGCATCTTTTTTGGATAAAACAAATTGAAATATTCTAAACAATATAGTAATGCTAACTAATTGTATTATTGGGCTTATTACAAATCCTATGATTTCTATTGATGATTTAATTGACTGTGTAAATAGCGATACTAATCGTACTGGAATCAACCATAAAAGATCGTATAATCTACTCCAATGCATACTGCCACCGAAAGGAGAGTTGGCTCGTTCTATAATGTTATTATAAAAATTTTCACCAGAAAGCCACTCAAACTCGTGAACCAATCGCATATAATCATCAGGATCAAAAAATGATATACACATTCCTTTGGTGTTTATATAATTTACAAGGTTTATAAAAATTGACAATGTTGTTAATATTGCGACTTCAATCTTATTATTACGTAACCAATTCATCAATGCAAAGTACTCCAATAATCATTTGATTATAAATTGAAATCATTAATATTTCGTTAATAAGTTATTTTTTCTCACTTTCGAATGGAAATATTTTTAAAATATTTACGTTATTGAAATGAAAAATATTTAGTCCATTCAAAAGCTCAATAAATGACTCCTGTACTTTTGTTTCATCTGGCATTGATGGAGTTTTATCTAAAATATCTCTAGGAACAGCAATTGGATATATGCTTGCGAGTTTATACGAAGCTAAATATGGCTTTATGATTAATTTACAATAAGTTGTGCACACAGAAATTCGCCGTTCTTCATATGTTCGAATAAACATCATGCGTTTCAACGATGGTATTTCTTTGCATAATTTTATTGTAAAAACAAATACTTGTTTTAATTTTTTTTCAACATTTTCTGTGCGAACATCAATTATTTGCGATTCTAAGTTCAAAATGGAATCTATTATATTTTTAACAAAATCTTCAGGACAAAAGGGTGTATCAATAATAAATGTTGCTCCATCAATCAATTCATTAAAATCATCCTCACTTTTAAAGTGGTTGTGATTGCATAAATGCTTGGATAATTTTCGTCTTAAAAATTGGTTCATATCAACCGTTGTTTGTTTAAGATTAACTTGTCCGTTTTTTTTATCGAGTCCTTGTTCATTGCTTAGTCTTGTTATTGAGAGCATAAGTAATGCATAAGCGTAATTTATATCTTTTATTATTTTTTCATTTAATTCGTTTTTAAAATTAGTTACTTGATATTCCGGATGTTGTTTTATAAAAATTTTTAGTTTGCCTTTTACTGCGTTCTTATTTGTGCGAGCATCAAAGAAGGAAAGACTTAATAGAAAGTCAAAAAAGTAATTTATGTCATTTCTTAAATCGAATTGATTTACAAATAATTCTAAAAAATCTATACATCGAAGATTTATGTTTTTTATAGATTGATGTATTCCAATGTTTTCTAAAAAAATTAAATTGTTTTTGATTTTTTCTAGCTCATATATGCGTTTTAAATAATAATATTCATCATACACAAATGTAAAAACAACACTAAATTCCTCTCGCCCTGGAGAAACAAAGATTGGACAACTAAATAATGGAGAATTGTTTATTAATGTTTTTTTTGCTTCTATTGCATGGCTGGATATTGATTTTACTAAATCTAATTTACTGATTCCTGTATGTCGATTTTCCTCTATTTTCCTTTCAATAAATATTTTTTCTT
>Ga0256405_10008200_pt1 | contig 15141 bp, 13 predicted proteins | sample RumenRJG_02DNA_FD_189096 | JGI IMG/M metagenome (GOLD analysis project Ga0256405, IMG submission 189096) | Bovine rumen microbial communities from Lethbridge, Alberta, Canada - RJG_02 | ecosystem: Host-associated > Mammals > Digestive system > Stomach > Rumen | place: Canada: Alberta... | reverse complement strand
AAAAGCAACCACGACGATCTCACGCGTGGTAGCCTCCATGAAATCCTTTTTCGCTTATGAACAGAAGCAGGGGATCATCGGGACCAATCCGGCGGAAGGAATCAAGGCGCCGAAGGTGGAAAAGAAAGCGCCTACCATTATGACAGCCGAGGAAGTGGAAGCCTTCCTTGCCCAGACCCGGGGGAAGACCCTGAAGAAGATCCGCGACCGGGCCATGATGGAGCTGCTCTGCGCGACCGGACTCCGGGTCTCGGAGCTTATTGATTTGAAGGTACAGGACCTGAACTTCCAGATCGGATATGTGATCTGCAGGGATGAGGACCGGGAGCGCGCCATTCCTTTCGGAAGGGAAGCGCAGGACGCACTGCTCACATACCTTTCGGAAGCGAGAGAAAAGCTGCTGAAGAGCGGAAGCACAGACCTTCTGTTTGTCAATATCAGCGGAAAGGCCATGAGCCGCCAGGGCTTCTGGAAGATCATCAAGTTCTACGGCGACAAGGCGGGGATCCGGAAAGAGATCACTCCCCAGGCCCTGCGGAACAGCTTCGCTGCGCATCTCCTGAAGAGCGGCGCCGACATCCGTTCCATGCAGGCGATGCTGGGGCACTCGGATCTCTCCGTGACTCACGCCTATGTGAGCTACATCAACAGCGGCGCCGGGGACCGTATTCCCACCGGCCGCAGGAACTGATCCGGAAAAAAGAAGGACGAAGAATAACGAACCGAAAAAGAGAACCAGCTTTTGCACTGCTGATTCTCTTTTTGTTCTGCAATGATGCACCAAGGAGGATCCTATGCAGTTTAAGCTTCATTCGGATTTCGCACCGACAGGGGACCAGCCCCAGGCGATCGAAAAGCTGGTGGAAGGATTCCGGGAGGGCAACCAGTTTGAGACGCTGGTGGGCGTGACCGGATCCGGCAAGACCTTCACCATGGCGAATGTGATCGAGCGGCTCCAGAAGCCCACACTGATCATTTCCCACAACAAGACGCTGGCGGCCCAGCTGTACAGCGAGATGAAGGAATTCTTCCCGGAGAATGCGGTGGAATACTTTGTCTCCTATTATGATTATTACCAGCCGGAAGCCTACGTGCCGCAGACGGATACCTATATCGAGAAGGATTCCGCCATCAACGACGAGATCGACAAGCTGCGGAATTCCGCCACCAGCGCGCTTCTGGAGCGGAACGATGTCATCGTGGTGGCCAGTGTCTCCTGCATCTACGGTCTCGGCAGCCCGGTGGATTACAAGGACATGATGGTCTCGCTCCGCCCGGGCCAGGAGAAGGACCGCGATGAAGTGATCTCGAAGCTGGTGGACATCCAGTACACGAGGAACGACATGGATTTTCATCGCGGCACTTTCCGGGTGCGGGGAGACACGCTGGAGATCTTTCCCGCGGACCAGGACAAAGTGGCGTACCGGGTGGAATTCTTCGGGGACGAGATCGACCGCATCACGGAGATCGACGTGCTGACCGGGAATCCCGTCGCGGAGACCATGCATATCTCCATCTACCCCGCGTCCCACTATGTGGTGCCGAAGGAGAAGATGGAACAGGCGTGCAAAGAGATCCTGGAGGAGTGCGAAGAGCGGGTGGCCTGGTTCAAGTCGGAGGACCGCCTGCTGGAGGCCCAGCGGATCGACGAGCGCACCCGCTACGATGTGGAGATGATGCGGGAGACCGGTTTCTGCTCCGGCATTGAGAACTACACCCGGTTCCTGACAGGACAGAAGGCGGGAGAGCCGCCCTTTACCCTCATGGACTATTTCCCGGAGGACTATCTGATCATCGTGGACGAAAGCCACATCACCGTACCCCAGATCGGCGGCATGTTCAACGGGAACCTGTCCCGGAAAACAACGCTGGTGGATTTCGGCTTCCGCCTCCCGAGCGCACTGGACAACCGTCCCCTTTCCTTCGGGGAATTTGAGGAGCGGATCGACCAGATGCTGTTCGTCTCCGCGACGCCGTCGGATTATGAGGCGCAGCACGAAATGCTCCGCGCCGAGCAGATCCTGAGGCCCACAGGGCTTCTGGACCCGGAGATCTCCGTGCGTCCGGTGGAGGGACAGATCGATGACCTGATCGGTGAGGTGAACAAGGAGACGAAGGCCCATCATAAAGTGATGATCACCACCCTGACCAAGCGGATGGCAGAGGACCTGACGGACTATATGCGGGAAGTGGGCATCCGGGTGCGCTATCTTCACTCGGATATCGATACGCTGGAACGCGCCCAGATCATCCGCGCCATGCGTCTGGACGAGTTCGACGTCCTGGTGGGCATCAACCTCTTAAGAGAAGGACTTGATATTCCCGAGATCACCCTGGTGGCGATCCTGGACGCGGACAAGGAGGGGTTCCTGAGGAGCGAGACATCCCTCATCCAGACCATCGGACGCGCCGCGAGAAACGCGGAGGGGCATGTCATCATGTACGCGGATACGGTCACAGATTCCATGCGCCGCGCGATCGATGAGACAGAGCGGAGAAGAAAGATCCAGCAGGCCTACAACGAGGCCCACGGCATCACCCCCGCCACCATTCAGAAGGCGGTGCGGGACGTGATCACCATGACGAAGGCTGTGGTCCAGGACGACAGGACATGGAAAAAAGATCCGGAGTCCATGAATGTTCAGGAACTCCGGAAGCTTTCAAAGGAACTGGAAAAGAAGATGCGGCAGGCAGCCGCCGAACTGAACTTTGAGGACGCCGCGAAGTACCGCGACAGGATGAGCGAGGTGCTGCGGATGATCTCGGAGTCCGCGGGAGGGCACGCCTGAGATACGGATCAGGAATTCACTCGCTGAGGGATGCGTATTTCCTGCAGACGGTGTCGGTGAAATCCCGCTCAATGGGGGAAGGACGCCATTCCTTTTTCGTGAGGATCCCGAAACAGATATGGTCGCTGCAGTTTTTCAGGGGGACAGACACCACGTCGTAGAGGGCGTCCTGGTACTGGAATTCCGGGATGCCGATGGTGTAGTAGTTTGTCTCCGAGATGAGGCGCATCTGGCCTGCCCGGTCATTGACAAACGTGATGCGGGAGGATTCGTTCAGATCCACGACTCCGTTTTCGGTGGAGATGTGGTACAGAAAGTCTTCATACTGGCCGATGTAGCGGACAAAACCGTAAGAGAGCAGATCACGGATGTTCAGTTCCTTTACGGCGCCGGACTGAAGCAGGGGATGATCCTTTGAAAGGCATACATAGGGCCGGAAGGAGCCGATCTGCCGGAAGGAGAGCTTCTTGATCTCGAAATTCCGCTTCATAAGGGCGGATTCGCTGGCGGAGAAATGCAGGACGCCGATGCCGGAGTAGCCGTTCAGGACACTCTCGATCACATCCATAGTGCTGCACTCGTGCATGCGGAGAAAGAGGTTCTCCTGCTCGTCGTATTTGGAACAGATATCATTGAAGCATTCCGCGGTATGGGAAAAGCGGGTCATGGAGACCGTGAGACGCGCCCCGGAGGATTTGGTCCTGGTGATGAAGCGGTTCAGCTTGTCCATGTCCTGCTGCAGCGTCACGCAGTAGTTCAGGAATTCCTCTCCGCTGCGGGTCAGGCTGGACCCCTGGTTGGTGCGCTGGAACAGAGGAAATCCGATCTCCTCTTCGATGCTTTTGATAATGTGGCTCAGCTGAGGCTGAGAGATATACATGGCTTTTGCGGCCTGGCTGATGGAACCGTACTGCGCCACAGCGATAAAGTATTTCAGATTCTTGCTATCCATGCAGCTGTCCTCCCTGATTCTATTTTAAACCCTGCTGGCTTCGGTGCCGCTATTTGAATTTCCAATAGCGGCATTTATTAAGCATATTTTTGAATTTTCGCTTCCGGGTATATGATTATATCATAAAAATGACGGTGAGCCGCCTGAAAACCGGAGGGGGAAATGAATAAAATGACGAACGAAATGCAGCAGCTTCTTGAAGAGGCCTGTGAACTTGCGCGGGGTCATCTGGGGGAAGGAAGAGTGGCGAGCTACATTCCTGAGCTGGCCAAGACCAACCCGGCGAACCTGGGCGTCTGCGTCATGACGAAGGAAGGAGAGTGCTTCCAGTCCGGGGACACGGAGATCCCCTTTACCATTCAGAGTATCGGGAAGACTTTTTCTCTGATCCTGGCGCTGGAGACGGGAGGATTCGAGGAGACGTTCTCAAAGGTGGGCATGGAACCCAGCGGAGACAGCTTTGACAGCATTATCCAGCTGGAGATGAAGAACTGGACGCCCTACAACCCGCTGATCAACTGCGGCGCCATCGCCACGGTGAGCTGCATCCGCTCAAAGACCCCCTTTGAGGATTATCTCGATCTGGTGCGGCGCCTCTGCGGCGATCCGAAAGCGCGTCTGAGCGAAAAGGTGTATAATTCGGAGAAGAGGACCGGCGACAGGAACCGGGCCATTGCGTATCTCCTGAAGAGTGATAAAATTCTGGGGGGCGATGCAGAGGAAGTTCTGGATCTTTATTTCCGCTTCTGCTCTGTCCTGGTGACTGCGAAGGGCCTGGCCCGCTACGGCATGATCCTGGCGAATGACGGGGTGGATCCCATTTCCGGCGAGCGGATGGTGGACGCCCGGATCGTGAAGACCGTGAAGACCCTGATGCTGCTCTGCGGCATGTACGACGAATCCGGCGAGTTCGCGGTGAAGATCGGCATTCCGTCGAAGAGCGGCGTGGGCGGCGGAATCGTTTCCGCGGCGAAGTGCGGAATGGGGATCGCCACCTACGGCCCGGTGCTGAACGCGAAGGGCAACAGCGTGGGCGGCGAAGTGATCCTGGAGTATCTGTCGGAAAAGCTGGGACTGCATATGTTCCAGGCTTGACGGCGGTGCGCGTATACATGTAACATGAGGTACATTTTTTTAAGAGGGGGATATTGAAAATGATTGGAAGCATTATTGGCGATATCAGCGGCTTTATGTACAGCAAACTGCTCATCATCATGCTGCTGGCTGTGGGACTTTACTTTACCGTAAAGTGCAGATTCCTGCAGGTCCGGATGTTCGGTGAGTCGGTCAAGGTCGTCGGTGAGAAGCCGGACAAAGAAGGGTCGGTGTCGTCCTTCCAGGCTCTGATGGTCTCCACCGCGTCCCGCGTCGGTACCGGCAACATTGTCGGCGTCTCCACTGCGATCTGCCTGGGCGGATTCGGTTCCGTGTTCTGGATGTGGATCATCGCTTTCATCGGCGGCGCATCCGCATTCGTGGAGAGCACCCTGGCCCAGATCTACAAGAGAAAGCGCCCGGACGGCTCCAGCTACGGCGGCCCGTCCTATTACATCGAGGCGGCTCTGAACAGCCACGCCCTGGGCTTTATCTTCGCCATCAGCATGCTGGTCACCTACGCCGGCGGCTTCAACATGCTCTGCGCGTACAACCTGCAGTCCACCTTCAGCGCATACAGCTTCTATGATCCGAAGGTCTCTCCCATCATCATCGGCGCCATCCTGGCCCTGATCTTCGGCTACTGCCTCCTGGGCGGCGACAACCGCATCGTGAAGACCGCCTCCACGCTGGTCCCCGTCATGGGCGTGCTGTACGTCATCGTGGCCCTGTTTGTGGTCATCACCCACATCGGACTGCTTCCCGGCGTGTTCGCACGTATCTTTAAGGAGGCTTTCGACTTCAAGGCGATCTTCGGCGGCTTCTCCGGCTCCTGCATGATGTACGGCATCAAGAGAGGTCTTTACTCCAACGAAGCCGGCTGCGGCTCCGCGCCGAACGCTGCTGCTGCCGCAACAGTCAGCCACCCCGTGAAGCAGGGTCTGGTCCAGATGCTGTCTGTCTTCATCGACACCCTGCTCCTCTGCACGGCCACCGCACTGATGTGCCTCTGCTCCGGCGTTGAGCCCACCGCGGATCTGGCAGGCGCGCCTTATGTGCAGGAAGCTCTCCGCGCGGCGCTGGGATCCATCGGCCCGATCTTCATCACAGTCTCCATGATCCTGTTCGCTTTCACGACCCTGATCGGTAACTTCTACTACATGGATAACCTGCTGATCTTCATGCATAAGGGCATTCCGTCCGAGAAGTTCATGTTCGGCTTCCGCATTGTCGGCACCATCGTCGTGTTCATCGGCGCCATTGCCAGCATGGGTCTCCTCTGGGACCTCGCGGACGTTCTGATGGGCGTCATGGCCATCATCAACCTGCCTGTCATCGTGATCCTGCACAAGGTGGCCCTGGGCGCACTGAAGGATTACGAGGCCCAGAAGGCAGAGGGAAAGAACCCTGTCTTCAAGGCTGAGACTGTTGGCCTGAAGGGCAAGGTGGATTTCTGGAACTGATCTCCGGATCTTAAATAACGGGAACTGAATAACGATCTTTGTGCGGTGATATGAACCGCAGAAAAGGCCCCGGCTTGCGTGAAGCCCGGGGCCTTTGTTATGATAGTCCGGGAAAGCTGCTGATGAGACAGTTCTTGGAGGGAAGGACGGTATGGAAGAGAGAGGAAGAGTCCCGGAGATATTCAATGAGCAGGTCCAGGCATTTATCACGGTCCTGTTTTACAGGGAACTGAAGAAATGTTTCGGCGCCCGGGGCGTCCAGGCCTTTGTTCAGGGGACCCAAAGCTACGGGGAGCAGCGCGGGCGCCGTATGGCACAGCGGGCCATCCGCGCAGGAGAGGAACTGACGCTGCAGACCTATCTCCGGCGTGGTGAATGGGTGAACACGGAAAAGATCCGGGCGGAGGGGATCGCCAACAAGGCGGAACTGACCGACGCGGCGCCGGAGTACAGCGCTGCCTATCCGGACTATATCAAAAAAGTGACGGTATGTCCCTGGCATGAGCAGTTTAAGAAGATGGGGGCGCTGGAGGCAGGAGAACTCTACTGCCGGCATATCGACCCCTCCCTGTTCCGGGGCTTCAACCCGGTCCTCAGCTATGAGGTCCCTCAGAGCCTGAACGGGGCGGACTGCTGCTACCACATTGTCCGCTGCGGAAAAGAAGAGCGGGAGAAAGCAGGGGAGATGCCGGCGGAAAAGCGGAAGCCCGCGAAGAAGGATCCGGCGGGGCTCCGCTCCTTTGAATATCACTGCGCCGATTCCTACTGGGGCTACCGGCGGACAGCGGAACGGATCTTCGGGGCTGACGGGACCGCTGCGTCGGAGCAGGTGCTTCTTCATGTCGGGGAGACATATGGAAAAGAAGCCGCGGAGCGGCTTCTTCAGTACAGTGATACGGATTTCACATCCTGCGACAGCAGGGAGATCTGACTGGCGGTCAATGGAAGATATCAGTAGTCCACTTTCATGAGACAGAGCCCCTGGGCGGGAGCGGTGTAGCCTGCTGCGGTGCGGTCCCGGGCGTCCAGGATGGCTTCCATGTCGGAGGGCTGACGCTTGCCGTAACCCACTTCCAGCAGCGTTCCGGTCAGGATCCGGACCATATGCTGCAGAAAGCCGTCCCCGTGAAAATAAAAACGGATCACAGGGCCGTTCTTCTTTATCTCGATGGAATCCACCGTGCGCACGGTGGATTTCTTCATTTTCGGGTTGCCGCAGAAGCTTTTGAAATCATGGGTTCCGGTGAGATGGCGCGCGGCTTCCTCCATGCGGGCAATGTCGGGCATCTTCTCCAGGACGGTCAGGTATTTCCGCTCAAAGACCGGCTTTTGCGGTCCGTACCAGCAACTGTAGCAGTAAGTCTTTCCCACGGCAGAGTAGCGCGCGTGGAAGCGGTCGGAAGCCGTCCGGACATCGGTCACGCCGATATCCTCCGGAAGGTAGCGGTTCATGTAGTCCCGGATCTCCTCTTCGGAGAGGGAGGTGTCCATCCGGACACTGGCGGTCATGGCTTTCGCGTGCACCCCAGCGTCAGTGCGGCCCGCGCCTATGACATCGACGGTGGGGCTTCCGGTCCCGGCACCCTCTGCCGGAACGTCTTCACCGGAAAGCATCGCGGACAGGACAGCCTCCAGCTTTCCCTGGATGGTCCGGTCGGTGGACCGCTGATGCTCCCAGCCGAAATAGCGGCTTCCGTCGTAGCAGATAGTGAGCTTGTAGGTCTTTTCCATGATCGTCTCCTCCAGCACGTGAACATAGAACTTTCGTGCAGTGTGCGGCGCATATATACAGCTTCCCGCTGATTGTCCAGTTACCAGTTTAACATATTGGGGCCCGCGCTTCAGAAATTTGTTGTAAAATACAAAGAAAAGAGCAAGGAAGTTTCGCGGAAGCTGCGGTAAACTGTAAGCGGACTTATATGCAGAAGAGAGGCGGAATTATGTTTAAGAATAGATTAGCAGGAAGATTTGCGGCGGCGGCCCTGTGTCTTTTACTGACAGCGGCGGCAGCTGCCCCGGCATATGCGGAGGGGAATGCGGCGGCTTCCTCGAACGGGCAGTCTATCTGTACGGAGTGCCTGAGCTTCGACGCGTCGCAGTTTGTGCTTCCTTCGGACGCGAGGACGCTGATCGTCGTGGAAGGCTTCGCGCAGAACGGCGGAAGGGATGTCTACCGGGAAGGATATGTGGAAGATCCTTCCCGCTGGAACAAGGCAAGGGTGACCGCTTTCGTGCGGGACGGCGAGGGAGAACCCTGGATCCCGAAGGTCCAGTCTCCTGCGGTCTATGGCTGGGGCGGTATGTCCAACAACCGCCACTCCGGTGACGGAACGACCCCCATCGGTCTTTTCCGGACGGACACGCCCTTCGGAAGAAGAGAAGCTCTGGAAGGCTTTCCGGCGGATTACAAGGAGATCATGATCTCGGAGGCGAACCAGTACTGGTCCGGCACCACCAACTGTTTTGAGGTCGATCCGGATGTGTCGAAACAGGACGGCGAGAGACTTTACGAAGACTGGGCGCGCGGCATCTACAGCTACTGCCTGAATTCCGGGTTCAATAAAAACAACTACCGTCCGGGGACCGGCAGCGCCCTGTTCCTGCACTGCACCAAGGACGGAAAGCCCAGTACGGCGGGCTGCGTCGCCATGGATGAGCGGGCGATGGTCCGGATCCTGCAGCTTTACGCCCGGGGCGGATGCTACTGCGCCATTGCTCCGGAGGGCACCTTCGGCGGTATTTACAATGCTCTGACGGAGCACGGAGACCAGGCGCCGGGTTCCTTCCCCATGTCGGAGAAGCAGATGCCGGAGACGCCGGTGGTGATCCTGCAGTGACGCAAAGAATATTAAGAAGTGACTGATCTTAGGAGACAGAGGAGGAAAAGAAAATGAAAAAGAGAGTGATCGCATTTGCCGCGGCGGCAGCTGCCGTGATCCTGGCAGCACAGACAGCGTTCGCGTCCCAGACCATGTATGTAAAGGGCGATAAAGTCAATTACCGCACAAAACCGTCGACGGATTCCGAGGTGGCCGGGCAGGTCTACAAGGGTGATGGCGTCGTGGTCCTGGAGACCGTTGAAGGGCAGAACGGAGAATGGGTGAAGACCAAGAGCGGTTATTATATTAAAAAGGACCTGCTCTCCGAGTCCGCGCCGGCTTCCTCCGGCTCCGGAGCTTCCGCGGGAAACAGCGCAGGAAACAGCGGTGTGTCCGCGTCTGCCGGAACCATCAACCAGACGGCGGATGAGGTGCCTGCAGGCGTCACTGTCGAGAACGTGGGCTTAAGCAGCGGTATGCGTTTCGCGGAATTTTCAAAGATCAATTCCGGAACGGCCATTCTCTACAGGAACACGAACGGCGCCCACGGGGATATCGTAGTCTGCGTGAACGCCGGCCACGGCACCAGAGGCGGCGGCAGTGTGAAGACCCTGTCCCATCCGGACGGCACGGGGAAGGTGACGGGCGGAAGCAATCCCAATGGAGCGGTGTACAGCACTGCCGTGTCCTCGGGAATGGAATTCGCTGACGGGACCGATGAGCATGTGATCACACTTCGGGAAGCAAAGCTGCTCCGCGCAAAGCTCCTGTCCCGGGGCTACAGCGTGCTGATGATCCGCGAAGAGAGCGACGTGCAGCTGGACAACATCGCCCGCACCGTTCTGGCCAACAACTACGCGAACTGCCATGTGGCGATCCACTGGGATTCCTCGACGTCTGACAAAGGCGCCTTCTATATGAGCGTCCCGGACGGACTGAAATACCTGGATCCGGTCAGCAGCACCTGGCAGAAGAGTGAAGCCTTCGGCGAGGCGCTGATCGGCGGACTCCGCGGCCGGGGCGTCAAGATCTTCGGCAGCGGGAGCATGGACATGGACCTGACCCAGACTTCCTACTCCAGCGTCCCGAGCGTTGACATCGAGCTGGGCGACAAGGTCTCCGACCACAGCAGCGCTGCCCTCGACAATCTTGCGGAAGGTCTTGCGGACGGGATCGAGGCGTATTTCAACTGAAACAGGGAACCATCAGTCAGGTGAATAGTAATATATTAAAATAACATTGTTTCTCAGCGCCTCCGACTCGTTGCCGGAGGCGCTTTTCTGTGCTAAAATGTTAGGGATGTGTTGCTATTGCCATGTTTAATGGCAAAATGTTCAAAGGGTCTAATAGTGAAAAGTGGAGGTGCCTATGGAATTACAGATTCAAAACCTTGTCTCCTCGATCCGTAAAGAGGGGATAGAGGCGGCGAATAAGGAAGCCGACTCCATCATTGCCGAAGCGAAGAAGAAAGCAGAGGCGATCGTGGCCGGTGCGAAGACGGAGGCGCAGCAGTACAAAGACGGCGCGGAGAAAGAGATCGCTATTCTCCGTGAGAGTGCTGCGGTCAGTGCCGAGCAGGCAAAGAGGGACGCGGTCCTGTCTTTTAAGGCAGAGGTGCAGGGCGAATTCGAGAAGATCCTTGCTGCGGATATCAGCAAGGAACTTTCCGGAGAGGCTCTCGGGAAACTGATCCGGGCAGCGGTGGCAGGAGAGGATATCTCCGCTTATGCAGCGGAAGTCTCAGAGGTCTCCGATGCACTGAAGGCTGAACTTGCCCAGGAGATCAAGGGCGGCCTGGAGATCCGGCCCACAAAGAGCGTGCAGCAGGGCTTCCGCCTTGCGGCCAAGGACGGATCCGGATATTTTGACTGCTCCGATGACGCGATCATGGAAATGCTCATGCCGTACTTCAGAAATCTGGACTTCCAGTAAAGGAGGTGGCAAGTGGCTTCTTATTACTACCTGATAGCAAGCCTGCCAGAGCTGAATACGTATGGGGATATGCCGATCACATACAGTGAATTCCTGAACTGCTGCCAGTCCAATGTGAGCGAACAGGATTTTGAGATCCTGAAAAACCTGACGCTTTCTTCCAAAAAGGGTCCTCTTGTGGAAGAGTGGGCAAAGTTTTACCAGATGCTTACAAAGGAACTGGGGTATCAGAGAAGCCTGAATCTCGGAAGAAATTATACATCCTCATTTGACAAGGACGCATTTATCTCTCAGGCTGTGGCATCAGCGCTTTCAGCGAAGAACCCGCTGGAAGCGGAGAAGGTCCTCCTGGAGTACGAGTTTCAGACGCTTGACTCACTGGTAGGGCTGCATATGTTTGATGACTACGTGCTGTTCGGCTATGCGATCAAGCTGAAGCTGCTGGAGCGTCTCTCATGCTTCGAAAAGGAGAAGGGCAAGGCTGAATTTCAGTCGCTCTTCGACGGAATACAACAGCAAGTATACAGTTTGTAATCAGTCAGCATCCCGAGTCTGGAGTGTTGAACAGGTACTATAAATTGGCAACAGGAGTATAGTATGAAAACAGAAACAGGATTTGTAGCCGGAGTCAACGGCAACCTGATCAATGTTGATTTCGATGGTTCGGTCCGCAAGAATGAGGTGGGTTACATTCTTGTTGAGGGCAAGCGCCTGAAGGGCGAGGTCATCCGGATCAACAACGGGATCGTGAGTATGCAGATCTACGAGATGACGAACGGCATCAAGGTGGGGGACACGGTGGAATTCACCGGAGAACTCATGAGCGTGGATCTGGGACCGGGACTTCTGACCCAGGTGTTTGACGGTCTGCAGAATCCGCTGCCGCAGCTGGCAGAGGAATGCGGTTTCTTCCTGGAGAGAGGCGTCTATCTGGATGCCATCCCTGACCGCGACTGGGATTTCACCCCGACTGTCAAAGCGGGGGATCACGTGAAGGCAGGAAGCACCGTCGGCACCGTTCCGGAAGGATTGTTCACGCATCATATCATGGTTCCTTTCACATTGAAGGGAACAGACTGGACCGTAAAGTCCATTAAAGAGAAGGGCTCCTATAACGTCCACTCGACCGTATGCACCATCGCAAACAGCAAGGGCGAGGAGAAGGAACTCTCCATGATCTTCAGCCAGCCCATCAAGCAGCCTGTAAAGTGCTACGCGGAAAGACTTCGCCCCACGGAGCCGCTGGTCACGAAGATCCGCTGTATCGATTCCTTCCTGCCCGTGGCCAAGGGCGGGACCTTCTGTACACCCGGACCCTTCGGCGCAGGTAAGACGGTGCTTCAGCACATGCAGGCCAAGAACTCTGACGTGGACATCGTTATCGTCGCGGCGTGCGGAGAGCGCGCCGGTGAGGTCGTTGAGGTCCTGAAGGAATTCCCGGAACTGATCGACCCGAAGACCGGCCGGTCTCTGATGGAGCGTACCATCATCATCTGCAACACGTCCTCCATGCCTGTCGCCGCCCGTGAAGCATCCTGCTACACGGCCGTCACGCTGGCTGAGTACTACAGGCAGATGGGACTTGACGTCCTGCTGCTGGCAGACTCCACCAGCCGCTGGGCCCAGGCCATGCGTGAGATGTCCGGACGCCTGGAAGAGATCCCCGGCGAGGAAGCATTCCCTGCGTACCTCGAGTCCACCATCGCGGCGTTCTACGAGAGAGCAGGAAAGGTCCGTCTGGAGGACGGCTCCATCGCTTCCATCACCATCGGCGGTACTGTTTCCCCGGCAGGCGGTAACTTTTAGGAGCCTGTGACCCAGGCGACGCTGAAGGTCGTCGGCGCGTTCCACGGTCTCGCCCGTGAGCGTTCGGACGCCCGTAAGTATCCCGCGATCCACCCGGTGGATTCCTGGTCCAAATACAAGGGCGTCGTCGATATGGACCGCGTGAACATCGCCCGCGGCATGCTGATCCGCGGCACGGAAGTCAACCAGATGATGAAGGTCGTCGGTGAGGAAGGTACTTCCAGTGAAGACTTTATCGTCTACCAGAAGGGCGAGCTGCTCGACGCAGTCTATCTGCAGCAGAACTCCTTCGACCCCATCGACGCGGCCTGCATACCCGAAAGACAGCGCCGGGAGTTTGACAGACTCTATGACGCCATGATGAAGACCTACGATATCACAGACAAGACAGAGATCAGAGGCTTCTTCAACCAGCTCAGACAGGAATTCCTTGACTGGCACGGTTTCGAGTTCAATACGCCTGAGTTTGACGAGCATGAAAAGAAGATCACTGATTTTTATATGTCAAGGGCTATTGACTAGGAGGTCTGCGCAATATGCAAAAAGTCTATACAAAGATCGAATCAATTGTCGGTAACGTGATCACCGTCCGCGCGAAGGGCGTCAGAAACGCTGACCTCGCGCTGGTGGGTGACAGTTACGCGAGCGTAATCAAGCTGGACAAGGACAAGGTCTCCCTTCAGGTCTTTGCCGGCGCCCAGGGCGTCAGCACGACGGACCCGGTGCGCTTCCTCGGCAGACCGATGATGGTCTCCTTCTCGGATCACCTGCTGGGCCGTATCTTTGACGGCACGGGCGTTCCGAGAGACAACGGCCCTGCCCTTACGGAAAACATGATCCCCATCGGCGGCCCGTCCTTCAACCCGGCAAGACGTATCCTTCCGAAGAAGATGATCCGCACCGGTATCCCGATGATCGACGTGTTCAACACCCTGGTGGAGAGCCAGAAGCTGCCGATCTTCTCCATTTCCGGCGAGCCGTACAACCAGCTCCTGTCCCGGATCGCCATGCAGGCGGAGGTCGATATCATCATCCTCGGCGGCATGGGCCTGAAGTATGACGACTACATGGAATTCCGCGACACCCTGGAGAAGGGCGGCGCCATGAGCCACACTGTCATGTTCATCCACACCGCGGCGGATCCCACCGTGGAATGCACACTGGTGCCGGATATGTCCCTGGCTGTGGCGGAGCAGTTCGCCCTGACCGGAAAGAGAGTGCTGGTGCTGCTGACCGACATGACGAACTTCGCCGATGCCCAGAAGGAAATGGCGATCACGATGGAGCAGGTGCCCTCCAACCGAGGCTACCCGGGAGATCTTTACAGCTGCCTTGCTTCCAGGTACGAGAAGGCGGTGGATATCGAAGGCGCAGGATCCATCACGATCCTCGGCGTCACCACCATGCCCGGCGATGATGTCACCCATCCGGTTCCGGACAACACAGGATACATCACCGAGGGACAGTATTATCTGAAGAACGGCCACATCGAGCCCTTCGGATCCCTGTCCCGTCTGAAACAGAACGTCAACGGCAAGACAAGAGACGATCACCGTGCCCTGATGGACGGCATGATCCGCCTGTACGCCCAGTACAAGGAGAGCCTTGAGAAGAAAGCCATGGGCTTCCTGATGAGTGAGTGGGACGACAAACTCCTCAAATACGGCGAACTGTTCGAGACGAAGATGATGGACCTCCGTGTGAATATTCCGCTGGAAGAAGCTCTCGATCTGGGATGGCAGATCCTCGCTGAATGCTTCAAGCCTAACGAGACCGGAATGAAGACAAGTCTGCTCAAGGAGAGATGGCCGGATAAAGATGCCTTGGAGTAAAGAAGGAGCGTGTCTATGGCTATCAAACTTACTAAGAATGAGCTGAAGAAGCAGAAGGACAACTTAAAGCAGTTCGAACGCTATCTTCCGACCCTGCAGCTGAAAAAGCAGCAGCTGCAGACCGTGATCATGAAGATACGCGCAGATCTTGCACAGAAAGAAGAAGAGCGTCTTCAGATGATCGGCGACTTGGACGATTGGGTAGCTGTATTCGGAGAAAACGAGATCTTTGACGAAGAACTCCGGCTCGACAAGCTGGTCCAGCCGGACAGGGTGGTCACCAAAGAGGAGAACATCGCCGGCGTCAGGATCCCGGCCTTCGAGAAGCTGACCTTCAAGGATATCGATTACAACGTGGACGAATACCCGCTCTGGGTCGACACAGCCGTTTACAAGCTTCGCGGGATCGCCAGACTGGACGCTCTGGTCTCGACGCTCCGCAAGCAGGTGCAG
>Ga0256405_10008199_pt1 | contig 15144 bp, 13 predicted proteins | sample RumenRJG_02DNA_FD_189096 | JGI IMG/M metagenome (GOLD analysis project Ga0256405, IMG submission 189096) | Bovine rumen microbial communities from Lethbridge, Alberta, Canada - RJG_02 | ecosystem: Host-associated > Mammals > Digestive system > Stomach > Rumen | place: Canada: Alberta... | reverse complement strand
CAAATCAGATAATAACCAGTTGAATAACTTTAATATTTCGGTTGCAATAACTGATAAATTTATGGATGCTTATTTGGCAGGCGAAGATTACGATTTGGTTAATCCGCAAAATAATCAGGTTGTCGGCAGATTAAGTGCAAAAGCTGTATTTGATAAAATTGTTGACGGTGCCTGGAGAAACGGTGAACCGGGCATTATATTTATTGATAAAATGAATTATGACAACCCGACTCCCCAAATCGGTGCCATTGAATCAACAAACCCATGCGGTGAAGTTCCGTTGCTTCCATATGAAGCATGTAACCTTGGCTCAATCAACCTCGGCAGAATGATGAAAGAAACCGAAAACGGCTGGGTTGTTGACTGGGATTTACTTGAAGAAACAACAAGAACCGCTATGAGATTTTTGGATAACGTAATTGCGGTAAACAATTATCCGCTTCCACAAATTTCAGAGATGGTTCAAAATAACAGAAAAATCGGTCTTGGCGTAATGGGTTGGGCTGATATGCTTATGAAATCAGGTATTTCATATTCAAGCGAAGAAGGTACAAAACTTGCAGGACAGGTTATGGAATTTATTGATTACGTCTCAAAAACCGAATCAATAGAACTTTCTAAAGAAAGAGGAAGATTTAAAAACTTCACCGGAAGTATCTATGACCAAGACAATTACCTGTACAATAAATACAAAGGAAAATCTGCAGGTAAGATTTCTGATGAACAATGGGCAGAACTTGATGCTCAAATCAAACAGTACGGTTTGAGAAACGCTACAACAACCTGTATTGCACCAACGGGCACAATTTCAATGATTGCAGGTGCTTCAGGCGGTGTTGAACCGTTGTTCGGCTTGGTATTTTCAAGACTCATCATGGATAAAACCGAAATGCTTGAAGTTAACCCGATATTCAAAGACTATATGATCTCTCACGGTTTATACTCAGATGAATTAATGTCAAAAATAGCGGTTGACGGTTCTATCGCTCATGTTGACGGTGTAAGTGATGATGTTAAAAAGATTTTCTACACTGCGCATGACGTTACACCGTACTGGCATGTTAAAATGCAGGCTGCATTCCAGCTTCACACCGACAATGCGGTATCAAAAACAGTAAACTTTGTTGAATCCGCAACAAGAGATGATATTAAAGAAGCATATATTTTGGCATACAAAAACAATCTGAAAGGAATTACGGTTTATCGTAACAATTCACGTCAATTCCAGCCGATGAATTTGGATGCTAAAAAGAAAGACAGTATAGAAATCAAGCCTGTCGTTGAAGATAAGGTAGAGAGTGCAGAAGAATACAACCCGACAGGAGAAATTAAAGAAGTCAAATGCCCTGAATGCGGTACAAAAATTCAGATGGCAGAGGGATGCTTTATTTGTCCTAATTGCGGTTACTCAGGATGCGCATAAATTTTATACGCAAGGAAAATTATAAACGAAACCGCCTTTTATAAGGCGGTTTTGTTATATTAATTATCGGTTCTGCAATACTCAGGTGTTGCCCTGCTTCTTTAAAAAGGCAAATAAAAATCCTTCTCAGATTTTGAGAAGGATTTTTTATATTTGCTGTAATCTTTAATTAGTCGTCCTTCAGGAAGGATTCGTAATTCCTTGCAAGCAGGTGTGAGCGAACCTGATTTATTAAATCAAGAGCAACACCTACCATAATGATTAAAGACGTTGCGCCGATACCCTGCAAGGTTTCGATTTTTGTAATGTAACTGCCAAAAGACGGTACAAGAGCAACTATACCCAAGCCTATAGCCCCGATAAAGATAACCTTAGAAAGAATTTTATCAAGAGCATCAGCGGTAGGTTTACCCGGTTTGATACCCGGAATTGACGAACCATACTTTTTGAGGTTATCCGCAATATCTTTCGGTTGCATATTCGGCATAATTGAAGCATAGAAAAATGTCAATGCGATAATTAAACCGACATACATAAGATAATAAAATATTCCGTCAGGACTCAAAAAGTGATTCAAACTGATAATAATGTGTTTTAACTGAACGGATTTGATGCTTGCCTGTCCGACCATTGCAAGAATGGTTGACGGGAACAGCAAAATTGCGATAGCAAAGATGATAGGCATAACTCCGCCCGGGTTAAGTTTGAACGGAATGAATGAATTCATACCGCCGTAAACTTTATTACCAATCTGACGTTTCGGGTTTACAATAATTACTTTTCTTACCGCTTCCTGCATTATAACGATTAAAATCGTTGCGCAGAAGAAAATTGTAAGCAAAAGTAACAATGCAAGTTGCATACTTGGACTTGATTTAACAAGTTGATATGTTCTCTGGGCATAAACCGGAATTCCCGATAAAATACCGCAGAAGATTATTAAAGAACCGCCGTTTCCGATACCTTTTTCCGTTATTAATTCCGAAATCCACATAACAAGAACTGCACCTGCAGTCAGTATGCAAACTGAATTAAGATAGAAAAGGGTATGATTTACGTTTGGAATTACCGCTCCCGGCAGGTGATGTAAAAAGAGCATGAAAATGAAGCCCTGAAATATTGCAAGTACAACCGTAAATATTCTTGTATATTGAGATAATTTACGGCGCCCTTCTTCTCCTTCTTCTTTCTGCAATTTTTCCAACGCAGGAATAACAACAGAAACAAGTTGAACGATAATTGATGACGTAATAAACGGCCCGATACCCAGTGCAAGGATGGATACTTTACCTAACGCACCGCCTGAGAACAAATCCAAAAATCCGATGATATTGTTGCCTGCGGCAATGGTGGAGAATACCTGATTATTTATACCGTACAAAGGAATTTGTACTCCGAATCTCCAAACCGCTATCATTAACAACGTAAACAGGATTTTTTGTTTTAATCCGGACGCATTCCACATTGACATCAAGTCTTCAGTAGATGGTGCTTTAATATTGTTAGCCATTATACTATTTCAACCTTTCCGCCTGCGGCTTCAATTTTCTCTTTTGCTGATGGTGTAAAGTATGATGCTTTTACGGTAACGGCTTTTTTGATTTCGCCGTTGCCCAAAACTCTCAAACCAACACAGTCTGATTTAATGGTCATTTTTTCTCTTAAAGTTTCCAGAGAAACTTCTTTAAGTCCTAATGAATCAAGCCTGCCGACATTGATTTGTGCATAATTTACTTTTGAATACACCTGAAAACCTTTTAATTTAGGTAATCTTCTGTATGCAGGCATCTGTCCGCCTTCAAAACCTCTTTTTGAAGAATTGCCTGATCTTTGTCCTTCACCGTTGTGGCCTCTGCTTGAAGTTTTACCGCATCCTGATGAACGACCACGACCTACACGAACGGATTTTTTTGTTGCACCGTCTGCCGGTCTTAAATCTTCTAATGTTATATTAGCCATTTTTTCCTTCTTTCTTTGTATGTTAACTTATTTTACTCTAGTACGGCAACTATTTAACAATTTCTACCAAATGAGAAACTTTGTTTACCATACCCAAAATTGTAGGAGTTGAAGCGTGTTCAACAATCTGATCTTTTTTTGTTAAACCCAAACCTGCAACAACACGTCTTTGTTTTTCGTTTGAACCGATTAAACTTTTAACGAGTTTGATTTGGATTTTTTCTGCTGATTTTTTATTTGCCATTTTTTTATTCCTTCTTTTTATATTGTCAGCATATCAACGCTGACCTGCTTTTTATATTTACTAATTTAAAAATTCTGCCATTGAAAGTCCGCGTTTTTTAGCCATTTCGCCAAAAGTTGTCAAAGATTTCAATGCTTCAAATGTTGCATAAGCAGCATTCAAAGGAGCCTTTGAACCAAGCGATTTAGCCAAAATGTTTTCGATACCTGCAAGTTCAAGAACTGAACGAACTGCACCGCCGGCAATAATACCTGTACCTTGTGATGCAGGTCTTAGCATAACGCATCCGGCACCTGATTTAGCCTGTACAGGATGAGGAATTGTTGTTTTGAAAATAGGAACGGTGATGACATTTTTTCTTCCGTCTGCGATTGCTTTCTGAATAGCAATGATAACTTCAGATGCCTTAGCACATCCGATACCTACCTGACCTTTTTTGTTTCCGACAATAACGATTGCTCTGAAGGATAATTTTTTACCACCCTTAACAACCTTTGTTACACGGCTGATTTGAACTACCGTTTCAGTCCAGTCTGATTGAGGTTTTTCTTCTGCTACGGTTTCGATTTTCTGTTTTTTACCGCGACCGCGTCTTGATTTGGCAGGTTTTTCTTCTGCCGGTGCTTCTGCTGTTTCAGCAGTTTCAGTTGTTTCTTCAACTGCTGTTGTTTCTTCAACAACTTCGGTTGATGTTTCTTCAACAACTTCAGCCTTTAATTCTTCATTGTTTTCCATTGATTTTACCTTTCTTAAATGTTAAAAATGCTATTTAAAGGGCTAACCTTTATGAAATAAATACGCCAAACACAAGCCAAATTAAGGCTCTTTGGAAATCGTATTCAATTTATAACTTCTGACAAGGGTAATGTAACACGAAAAATATTGACTGTCAAGCACTAATTATATTTCAAACAAACTGTGAAGGCGTGTTCTGATATCTTCTTCATCAAGTTCATCGGTTAATTTGTTCAAATCAAGCGCCATCTGATAATAATGTGCCGAATCATTGATAAATCCCATTTTTTGACTTGCTCTGCCTGCGTTGAAATACGCAAGAGTGTAATTCGGATTAAGGCTAATAGCCGTTTCAAAGTATTCCAGTGCTTCTTCGGCGTCAGATAACCCGTCTAAATATAAAATACCTAAATTATTTTGCGAATACTCATTATTCGGATTGATTTCTATCGCCTTATGATAAGCGACAAGCGCTTCTTCAAGATAATCTTTTTCCCAAAGAGCGACTCCGAGTTTTGAGTACCCGCGTTCCTCATCAGGATTAAGAGTAACGGCATCACAGTATGAATGAATTGCTTTATCCAAATCATAATCAGCCATATATATATCGCCCAAAGCGATATACAAATCATAGTTATTCGGATCTAAAATAATTCCTGCCTGATAAGTTGAAACTGCTGCCTCAATATTGCCTTTTTCGCCTGCATAAATTGCGCCAAGCGCCTGACAAACAATAGATGTCCACTCCGGATCGGGATTAAGTGAAATTGCCTTTTGATAGTGTGCAATTGCATCATCATAGAGTTCGGCTTTAGCGTAAGCATACCCTAAAGAGTTGTTATAAAACGGATTTTCGCTGTCATTTTCAACAGCAAGTTTAAATGCGCTTATAGAATTTAACTTATCTTCTTTACCCATATAAAGGTGTCCGAGTTCGTAATAAATTTGCGCTTTATCTATATCAAATTCCAAAAGTCTTTCATAGCAGTCGATGGCTTCTTCGGTATTTTCGGGGAAATATGCCTGTAAAATACCTGCAAGTTTTACCAAAACCGAGCGATTAAGCGGATTTTCTTCCAAAACTTTTCTGTAACATTCTGCGGTGTATTCAATGTCGTTGTTTTTTAGTGCTAAATCGCCCATTTTTGAATAGAAATATTCTCTTTTGGGTGTTTTCTCTACGGCATTTTTATAAACTGATTTTGCCTTGTCGTACAGTTTAAAACGTTCTAAAAACTTCCCGACGGTTGAGTATGAAAATACACTAATATCACTTGAAATGTTTTTGTAAAACATTTTTATTGTTGTCCTGTCCCAGGCAAGCATGACGCTTCCCGACAAAAAGTAGTATAAAAATTTCGCATAATCCTTAAAATCACCGTTTTGGGAATTTATTTTTTCAAGAATTGACTGCGACATAATCATTCGTGAACGTCCGGAATTTATTCCGCTGATATCAATAGCCGATTTATATTCGGTTTCGGCTGATTTATAATCCTGTGACAACTGCATGAAATATCCCGTATAAAGGTGGGCATTAACGCTTTTGGGTGAAAGCGAAAGAGCAGTCTGACACTGCTCAATGGCACTGTGAACGCTTATTTGCCCCTGTTCCCACATCAAAGATGCCAAACGATAATATGCCTCCGGTATTGACGGATCGTATTTAACCGCATCAATATAACAGTCTATTGCCTCCTGTAAATCAGAATTACTCTGATTAATTAAATATTTTTGATGTGCAAGTCCGGCTCTTTCAAGATAATCCTGCGCTTTTTGCTGATATTGAGAGTTTACTGCCCCTATTGCATTCGGCATAACTAATTGTTCTGACATTATAATGCTCCAATAAACTGATTTAATTATTCAGTCGGCAGGCATAATTTTTACTTTAAAGATTTTTAAAAATCTCATACATTTGTACTACATGATGAATTCAAATCTTTTTTTAATTTTTGTACGGCTTTAATTTGCTCTTTAATTTTATTTCTTTCTTCTTTTATTGCGTCTGCAAGTATTTTTTCTACTATTTTAATTTTTTCTGCGAACATTAGTTCTCTGCCGAAATCAGACAGGTCATCTTTATCAACTTTTTTACCCAGTTTTTTGAGTATTTTGGCATAGTGATAATCTTGTTTGTATGCGTGTTCCTCCATTTGCATGCTGTATCGCATAAATTTTAGGAATATAAGTTTCATCTTGAAGGGCAGTATTTTTACAAATTCAGATGTTGCATGTTTTGCAATATTTAAAGTATTTTCAGGCTTTATATTTTCTTCCGCTTCATTATAAAAGAATTTTTCATAAAATGTCATAAATTCTTTATTTAACGGGGTTTCAAAAAACTCCCGTTCGGTTCGGATAAACTTCGGATTCAGCAAAAAATCAAGTACATGGGTTGATTCGTGCATCAGTGCAGGAATGCTTTTAATATTTAGTTTGTCGCTTTTTGTTACGGGAAGTTCCATAACATAACCGGCATACATTCCCATTTTTTCCATAATTTTTGTTCCGCCTGCCAAATCTTGCTCATCACATTCTTTTAGCGGTGATATAATAATTCCTTTATTTTCAGGAGTGCAAAAATTGTAGCAGTCCTCAATAATTTCGACCGGATAATTTTTTCTTTTGCCCTGATAAAGTTTGACGGTATTACCAAAAATCTTTTGATTAATTTTATCAGTCAGCGCAAACCTTTGCGCCAATGTTCCTTTGGTGTAAGCGGACGAAAATTTTGTAAGCCTCGGATGTATTTTCATATTAAAAATAAAACAGGGCAAAAATATTTTTGCCAAGTAAACTGGTTTGTTGTGAATTTACATAAAAAAACACCCGAAGGTGTTATTTTCAAAAATCTGCTCGGCTTTAATACGCCTCGCAATAAACGCCAACGCCTCCGCTTCCAACGCCGTCACCGTCGTACCGCCGTTTCAGCGTCGGGCTCTCGCTATCGCTCGTGGCTCTGCTCGGCTTTACTACGCCTCGCAATAAACGCCAACGCCTCCGCTTCCAACGCCGTTACCGTCGTACCGCCGTTTCAGCGTCGGGCTCTCGCTATCGCTCGTGGCTCTGCTCGGCTTGTCCCAAGCAAAGTGGTTTGTTGTAAGTTTACATACAAAAAAAATAACACCCGAAGGTGTTATTTTTTTATATGGTACCCCCAAGCAAATTCGAATTGCTGTCTACACCGTGAAAGGGTGTTGTCCTAGGCCTCTAGACGATGGGGGCTTGTGTAAATCCCTTATGTGTAAATAATCTTAACTTGAACAAAATTAAATGTCAACAATTTGATTTTAAATTTTTTATTTCTTCAATAATTTCGATTATTTCAGGGGTTAAATCAGTGCCGGATGTTATTTTCTCTTTTACTGTTTGCGCAAATTCAACCTTTTTGAACTCATGCATTCCTCTGTTCTTAAATATTTCTTCAAGATATTTTACCCTGTGCCCTTTTTCCTCTATAAATTCAAATTCCGTTTCTGATATATTTTCAAGTTCGCTTTCTAATGCCGTATTTACTAATTCTTCCCCTAAAATATCTTCAAATTCTCCGCTGTTAATTATATAAATTTTATCCGTTTTTCTTAACTTCGGTTCAATTTCTTTTGCATTTGTAACCCCGTCTTTGTCAAGTAAAACAAATATCGGCAGTTTCAAACATTCACAAAGTTCATAATATATTTTCACCACCTGATTTTTACCGCCTGCAGGAATTAAGTATACGCCGTTTTTATCAAAATCAAATCCGCAGAGTTTCGCAAATTCAGGCAGTAAAGTTTCTTCTGTTGCACCTTCTGCAAGTACAACAACTTCTATCGGAAATTTAAACCCGAATTTTGTGCGTTCTTTTTTTATATCTTTATTTCCCGATAATGCTTTCAGCCATCTTAAATTTTGTACCGAATTATCACCGGCTAAACTTAAACACATCAGATAATCTATTTGATTATCAAGCAAAATCTGTGTTTCGGAATCTATATCAAAAACAGAGTTTTCGTAGTCCGATAATTTTTTATTCAGCGAAAAATCGGATGAATTTTCTCCGCACAAAAGTTTTAGCGAATAGTTCAAAACGCTTTGCGCATAGGTTTTTAAATCAATATATTGCATGTTTTCCAATTCATGCTTGTTAAACTTAGGTGAAATCAAATTGTGCAGTATGATTTCGCTAAAAACCCTGAAATATTTTTTGTCCGTTTTTTTAAACCTTGTAAGCCTGTCAACAGCTATAATTATCTGCTCTTTTGTAAGCGGTTTGATTTTCAATTTTAATCCTTTATTTACATTTATTTACAAATTTTATAACAAAGTGGCAATTTTTTCTATATCCGTTTTTTAATATTAATGTGGAGTTATTATGGCAGTAGGAAAAATTAATAGCGCTCTCGGGCAATACAACTATATATCGGGTGTGAAGGAAGTTGACAACAAAAATCAACACTCATCGAATGCTGTTACTGCTCCGTCTTTTACCGCCAAAACAATTCCGCTTAATCATGCATATCAGGTAACTATCCGTACAGAATTATCAGGCAAGGATGAGAAAAAGAAGTATAATGACGTATGTTCAAAATTAGACCGTAATACCAAAAAGGTCGTTAATACCCTGCTTAAAAACGGTGTGCTTTTAAATAATAACTCCGATGATAAATCTACCGTTTTGGACAATTTGCACAAAATTGCAACAGAGCAGCGGGCGCAGGGCTTGACTAATAACGGTATTTTGCGTGATACGATTGCGACAATAGCGTATCCGTTTTTGATTACACAACAATTCGGAGATATTCCGAATAATTACCGACAAACAGCCATTCAGGCAAATAATACGTTCAAGAATAATTCGCCGGATATAAGACAAACATCTGATGATATAGATGTTGAGCATTCAGGCACCTGTGTTGCGGCAAGTACGGAGTTTAAACTTGCAAAACAAATGCCTGCTGAGTTTGCAAGACTTGCGCAGGAACTCAGTTCTCCAAAACTTTCCGCAACAAAACGTATTAAACTTGATAATCTTGCAGACAACACTCTAAACGGAGTTTGGCTTTTGAATGCGTTTGAACTCCCATTCAAATTAGCAAACAATTACAATGATGCGGAATTAAAGTTCTCGCCTGACAGAAATGCAATAATCAGAGCGCAGATTCAGACAACCGATAAAGATCCTGATGAAAGAACTCCGCTTGATGTTTTGATGCAGTCAACCTTCATGCAAATCGGTTCTCAGCAGTCTTACAATACTTTAACCGATAAAAGAGCAGGTAAATTCAACCAGAACGACAAGGGTTTAATCGAATTTGAAAAGACTTTCACCGAATCGGTTGTATTTGACAAAAATATTTTGTCTGTTACCTATCAAACAGTTGATGAAAACGCAAGACTTATAGGTTATGAAACAGATTTGAATACGATGAAAAAGCACCTGACAACTGCACTTGATATGGGTGAGAATATCATTATCGGCTATACCCAGACAAATGAAAATAATATTATTGTAAACGGTCATGAAATAACCATTGTCGGTTACAAAAAAGATGATAACGGAAAACTGAATTTCATCTGCAATGATACTGATGACGGAATTTCAAGACCTATTGTTTACTCTGAAGATTATCTGCTTCCCAAAATACATCATGCCGCACTGCCCAAAGAAGTAGTTGAAAAAGACATGACTATCGTTCCGAACTGGGAAGAAGGTGTTGATATGTTTAAGCAGATGAGAAACCAAGCCGCTTAAACAATTAAAAATAAAAAATTATTTAAGAATAAGATATATTTTTGTAACAATTTTGTTATGAAAATAGCAATTTTTTCTTTGAGAGAGGTTAATAAAAATGGAAAAGGTCAGAATATATGATTAGTAATATTTACAATTCATATAATAACAGCAATTTATTAAAATATTATTTTAATAATACTAATTGTTCCGTACCTAAATCCCAAACATCTTTTAAAGCCGATGCTTCAGTAAATACCGGTGTAAAATCCGTTTATAATGATTCAGGCCTTTCTCATACAAGTTGGTTTTACATTAATGACTTGCACGGCAAAATGACAAAGATGGAACGTATTTACAATATGGTTGAGCAGTTTAACAAAACTCCTGCGAACCAAAATGGCTTTTTCAAAAATATTCCAGATGATAAGGTTGCAAAATTCAGGGTTTCATCAGGTGACATTTCGATAGGCTGTAATCCGAATAACAATAAAGTAGCCTATAAATTCCTTGAATGGTGTAAGTTTGATGCAACCGAACTCGGCAACCATGAAATGGATGTTGTAGAACCCGGGGATTTGGCATCTTTGATTGAGAATACAAACTGCAAAATGCTTGCGCTTAATGTTGAAGCGGATAAAAATTCACCGCTTGCTGGGAAATTCCAAAAATCCGTTATAACGGAGAATAACGGTGAAAAAGTTGGTATAATCGGTATTGCGCCGTCGGATATGTTTTTAAGAGTAAAAATGAGTAATTCATTGCAGAGCATAAAGGTTGCAGATATTGATGAAACGATTAAACTTGTTCAGCAGGAAGTTGACAATTTAAGAAGTCAGGGAATCAATAAAATCGCACTGTTGTCTCACAGCGGAATAGATAACGATAAGAGAATAATCGCAATGACCGACGGAATAGATATAATTTTCGGCGGACATACTCATAATTTAATTGAGGGCATTGAGGAGGGCAAAAACCTTTTCTATTCAAGAACCGGAGAGCCTGTTATTATGACTCAGGCAGGAAAGAACGGAGAGCATGTAGGTATTTTGAATGTCGACTTTGATAAAAACGGTGTAATTAAGCGTGTTCAAAATAATGTAATTTCAACATCTCCATATAGCAGACCGCTTTATATAAAAGATGCCGTCGAAAAAATTATCGGCAAGCCCGAATATGTAGGCAGAGTCGGGAAGGCTGTTCCGATGCCGAAACACATTCTCATTGAAGATAATCCGCATGGTAACCTTGTCGTTGATGCTATGAGGAATGAATTAAATACTGATATAGGAATTTTAAATACTGCAAATATCAGAGGACGTTTTGTTTCAGGTGCGGAAGTCGATTCAAGGCTTTTGGGCGATATTTCTCCATTTGAAGATAAAATGATGATTATAAGTTTAACCGAAAAAGAAATAGTTGATACAATCAAATCAGGGCTTGATCAGTCATTCCACAGTGAAAATAATAAACCGGGGATTTTGCTTGTGTCAGGCATGAAATATAAATGCAACAAAAAAGGTGAACTCCTTAATCTTGAATTTATAGACAAAAATGGCAAATCCCATGTAATCGATGTAAATAATCCGAGAACAGATAAAACTTATACGGTTGCTGTTGATGATTTCTTTGCAATGGGCGGTGATAATTATCTTCCGGAAAATCTTGACAAATCAAAAATTTTAAAAACTTTTGATTTTGACAAAAACAAACTTGCCTGTGATTACATTAAAAAATTACCACAGCCTTTTGATGTTGTTTATGACGGAAGATTAGAAATAGTTGATTAGTTAGTATCCGTACTGTTCGTGTTCGTTTAAGTATTCACGAACGAAATTGAGAGATGATTGCACAATACGTGTAACCCTTGATGGCGAAAGTCCGATTTGAACAGCAATATCTTTAACCTGCATATTACGGTAGAATCTGTATTCCACAACAGTTCTTTCTTTCGGCGGAAGTTTTGAAATAGCCGTTCTAATCATTTTCCCCATTTCTGAAAGTTCTGCACTTTCATCAGGTGTGGCATGTGGGTCTTTTAAGAAGTCAAACGGGGAATCATTATCCGAAGCGTCCGCTGCAAGACCGTCAATAGACAAAACTGTTTCGTAAATTGCTTCACGAACTTTTGCCTGTTTCATATCCATTCCTTCTACTGCTTCATCCTCGTCGTATTCATCCTCTGCTTTATGTTTGATAGAGTACCATTTATAACGGATTCTTAATTCGTTTCTTATCGCCCAGCGAACAGCCGTTGCAATATATGCCGAATTGTATCGTGCAAGTTGTTCCGGGGTTTTGTTTTTAACCATAACCTGTATGGCAATGATACCGATAGACAACAATTCTTCGTACTCAACCATGTGCGAAGGAATACGTTTATGCTCTACTCTCGCAACTTTTTGTACGATATCTATGTAATCTTGTAAATTTTTTGAATCAACACTTGCCATAATTCTACACTACAATAATACTACAAATCTTTCAATTTACTGTCGTATGTTTGGAGTATCTTTATATAAATCATGAAGCTACGATCTATATCCCTTCTTTTTCATTTTGTAAACAAACATAAGAATTTCAGCGACTGCTTTATAAAGTTCCGGCGGAATTGGCTGGTTAATATCGCACATTCTGAATAAAGCCCTTGCAACCGGCGGATTTTCAATGACGGGAACATTGTGTTCTTTTGCGATGTCAATAATTTTTTTTGCAATTAACTCAGTCCCTTTTGCAATAAGCATAGGCGAATCCATTTCTTCTGCAACATATTTCAGTGCGCAGGCAACATGGGTTGGATTTGTTACAACAAAATCGGCAGTCGGAACGGCGTCCATTGCTCCCTGCTGAAGCATCTGCATACGCCTTTGACGAAGTGCTGCTTTGACATTCGGATCGCCTTCAGAGTTCTTGTATTCGTCTTTAATTTCTTTGAATGACATCTTTTGGTCTTTTAAAAATTTCCATTTGGTAACCCCGTAATCGGCAGCGGAAATTATCAAAAACGCAATACATGCTTTGAATATAAATTCGGTCATAAGTTTCCCGAACTCTATCATTACCGCAAAATTGTTATCAACAGCCGCAAGCATCAGGATTGTTTCAATATGAGCCTTGTAAACCATCCATCCTATATATCCCAAAACCGCAACCTTGACTATGTTTTTAAACAGCTCAAACAAAGTTTTGACAGACATAATATTTTTGAAATATTTTGTCGGATTAAGTTTATCAAGTTTTGGAACTAACGGCGCAACTGCAACCAAAGGTCCTACCTGAATAAAATCGGCAAGAACGGCAACAAGCCATGCAATGGCAAGAATAGGCCCTATAATTAAAACTGCACCTTTTATTGCGACAAGCAAAACGTAAGAATAACCTATTTTGGAAAGTTGACCGTTAGGTATTTGTTCATACAAAAGCGTAAAGACCTGAACAATCTGATTCCAGATAAACGGGGCAAGCCCAAAAATTACAGAGAACAAGACAAGCAATGAAACAGCAGTTGAAAAGTCTTTTGACTTTACAACCTGACCTTCTTTTCTTGCCTGCTCAAGTTTTCGGGGAGTGGCATCAAATTGCTTGTCCTCATCACCCATAATTCAACCTTTCTGATAAGGATATTATACCATGAATTATAACGATTTCTATTGAAAAATCATTTACAAATTGATTTTTTAAACAAAAATATTAAAATAGAAATATGAGAAAGTTATTTTTAATACTTGTGTTGATGTTTAGTGTTGCTTTGCCTTCGCATAGTGCTTTTTGGAACAAAAATAAAAACCAAACCCAAAATGCACAGCAAACACAACAGGCACAAACTCAAACCCCGCAGTCTGCACCGCAAACTCAATCGCAGGGTTCAAACGAAGCAGCCTATCCGCAGGATGTTGACGGTGCTCCCATCGCAGAAGACGAGTACATTGACGATACAGACATTGAAGAAATGTACCGTAAAATGCCTGTTCCGGCGCATAAATATGTACACAATATTGACCCCGGTGAATATCAGGATACAATGTATACAACTTGGTCGCCTTATCCGTTGTTCAGGCTGACTGCACCGCTGTTTTTCAAATCAATAACTATTCAGCCGGGGTATTATCTGCTTACTCCAAGAGAACACGAAGGAAAATGGTACATGCTTTTTAAAGAGGCCGGAAGAATTAAATATATCATTCCTTGCTATAAGAGGGAAATGGTTCCTTTCGGGTTTTATGAAAACAATCTGCCGAAAGTTAAACTAACAAGACCGCAAAAAATAAGGGAGAATGCTCTTAAATGGGTTGGGAAACATAAAAAATCTTCAAAAAGAGAGCCTCTGCCTGATACATTTCTTGAAGCAGATGACCTTGATAACAATTTTATATCGTTAATTGTCTATTGGGGCAATTACCGTTACTATTTTGTTTTGCGCTCTATTCAGTTATAATTCTATAAAAGGGGAAAATAAAATGAAAAAAATTATTGCGATATTTGTTATGTTTTTAACCATGCTTTGTACTTTACCTGAAGCAAATGCAAAACGGGGGGATTTTCTTAATCCGAACCTTCATATAACCGAAGTTCGTGCAAGTCATATTCTTGTCAAAAAACGCAAAGATGCGGTTGCGATTAAAAAAGATATCGAAAAAGGGGATATAACGTTTGAAGATGCCGCAAGACAGTATTCACTGTGTCCGTCAGGGCAGTACGGGGGAGATTTGGGGTATTTTACAAGAGGAAAAATGGAACAACTTTTTTCTGATACCGCATTTGACCTTAAAATCGGCAAAGTTTCGGATCCTGTCGGAACAAAATTCGGCTGGCATCTTATAAAAGTTTACGATAAGAGGTAAGTTTCAGTGCCGGTCTCTAGTCAACGCTCGTGGCTCTGCTCGGCGGTTGCATTAAATCTTGAAAAGTTTGAGTGCTCCGCCTCGCAATAAACGCCACCGCCTCCACTTCCAACGCCGTCACCGTCGTGCCGCCGTTTCAGTGTCGGTCTCTCGCTAACGCTCGTGGCTCTGCTCGGCGGTTGCATTAAATCTTGAAAAGTTTGAGTGCTCCGCCTCGCAATAAACG
>Ga0256405_10008198_pt1 | contig 15144 bp, 10 predicted proteins | sample RumenRJG_02DNA_FD_189096 | JGI IMG/M metagenome (GOLD analysis project Ga0256405, IMG submission 189096) | Bovine rumen microbial communities from Lethbridge, Alberta, Canada - RJG_02 | ecosystem: Host-associated > Mammals > Digestive system > Stomach > Rumen | place: Canada: Alberta... | reverse complement strand
AAGTTCCAGAAGCAGGTGCGGCTGGTAACTATATATATCAATACGGATTTGTTATAGAGGCAGAACCGCTTCCAGCTGGTGTAGAGGGACGCAAGGCAACCATCCGCATCCTCAGCGATAAGGGTGGTGATTCTGGTCCTATCGAAATCTATCAGGGCGACCGTGATGCAGCAGGCATCAACGGCGTGACTGTTGAGGAAAAGGTTACAGGCATCAAGCGCGGTACGTTCAACCTCGCCGGTCAGCGCGTAGGCAAAGACTACAAGGGTATCGTGATTGAAAACGGAAAGAAAATTATCCGTAAGTAATCACGCTCCAGACCATCTGGAATAAAACTAAAAGGCGGGGACGCACATACGTGTGTCCCCGTTTTTTTATCCAGCCCAGCCCTAACCCTCCCCCAAATGGGGAGGGAACGCTTGGCGGGAGGAGAGACCCTACCCCTGCCCCTCCCCTAAGAAGGGAGGGGAGCGCCTGGCGGGAGGAGAAACCACTAACTACATTCCCACTCCCTTCATCGAGGGGAGGGGGAACGCCTGATGGAGGAGAGACTCTAACTACATTCCCCTCCCTTCGCCGAGGGGAGGGGTAGGGGTGGGGAGCGTCTGGCGGGCGGAAAAAAGGTCACAGGTTTCTTGCTTTTTTTAACTTTTTCGGATAAAAAAGTAATAGAAAATTCGTGCATATGAAGAATATTGTGTACATTTGTCACCTATTACTTAAAAAGAAAAGACCATGAAAAGAATTTTCACGCTTGCAGTGTTGTTCCTCTTCACGATGATTGCCTTTGCGGGCAACGTCAGCGAGCAGCAGGCGCTGCAAAAGGCGATGGCTTTTTTGAAAGCCAACAACCGTTCAGGTATCAATGTGAAAGCGAAGACGGCAGCGCATAAAGCCCCGCGAAAGGCGCAGGCTGCAGCCAGTTCGTACTATTACGTTTTCAATTTGGAGAATAGCCAAGGCTTTGTGATTGTCTCCGGCGATGACCGCACGGAAGCCATCCTGGGCTATGCAGATAACGGCACGTTTGATGCGAACAACATTCCTTCGAATGTGAAATATCTTCTCGACGGCTATGTAGAGGAGATGGAATGGATGGAAGAGAATGGCTATTCTGGCGTGCAGGGCACTCCGCAATACGCTTCCACAACCGTAGTCTCACCGCTGTTGACCAGCCAGTGGAACCAAGGTGCTCCCTACTATAATCTCTGTCCGGTGCTCAATGGTTACCGTTGTGTGACGGGCTGTGTGGCTACGGCAATGGCGCAGATTATGTATTACCACAAGTGGCCCACAGGAACAGTCGCTAAGATTAACGGATACACCTGTGATAGCGGTGCAAAGGTAGATACGTTGCAGGCTACGACGTTCGACTGGAGCAACATGACCGATATCTATAACAGCTATTCGTCATCTGCCAGCCGTACGGCAGTTGCGAAGCTGATGGCATATTGCGGTTCGGCGGTCAGAATGGACTATAGTCCCAGTGGTTCGGGCGCTGTTTCCTATAATGTGGTCAGTGCACTGAAAAACAGGTTTGGCTATGCCAGTTCCGTGCAACAAATCAGCCGCGCCGGCTATTCGGTTGAGGAATGGGATGCGCTGATTACGAACGAACTTGTGAACAATCGTCCGGTGTATTACTCGGGCAGCACCTCCTCGAACGAGGGTCACGCCTTCGTCTGTGACGGGCGCCGCGCCGACGGCATGTTCCACATCAACTGGGGATGGGGCGGTTCAATGGATGGCTATTACCGTCTGTCACTGCTCGATCCATCTTCACAGGGAATCGGCGGAAGCTCCACGGGTTCAAAATTCTCGATGCGACAGGCGGTAATTGTCGGCATTTCAAAGACAGCTGTTTCGGTGCCCACTCAGAATGCGACGGTAGGTGTGGGCAGACAGAGCATCAAGAACTCACGCGAATATACCCGCACCAGCACCACTAAGGACTTCTCGAATATTACAATAGCCGTGCCGTTTAGCCTGTTGAGTGGAACTTATAATGTTCAAAGTGTCGGGTTGGCACTCTATCAAAACGGAACATATTCCAGCCTGCTGACCAGTAAGAATATCTATGTTTATAATACGTCCATGTACGCGGCGGGACCATCGGAGTTCACTATCGAGTTCGGCTCCGGTTTGTCAAACGGCACCTATCAGATTGTGCCCGTCGTCTATCGCAGCAGTTCCAGCCAGTGGGTGAAAGTTGCTCAGGCAGACAAAAACTATATCGAGGCAGTCATCAACGGTACAAAGCTGAGCCTTAAAATCTATCCGCAGGGCGATTTCCAGGTGACCAACACCAGCTTCACCGACAAAAACCTGATTGTCAACTTCGTGAACAATACGGAGGAATACAACGGATACATCTATATGTTCAAGGAAGGAGGCTCTGATTGGGGAGAAGAGGTTGTTGCCGTTCCGGCAGAGAGTTCGGATAAGGTCAACATCTATGTGGATGATGAAACGTTCACGGAGAACGAGGTGTTCTTCCTCTCGACCGACTACTATAAGCGGGAGTATTTCTACACGAACCTCAGCGCCGAAAATACAAATGTGACAAAGACAATTGATTTGCTCAATGCCAATGAGGAAAAGACTGCCGTCTATGGAAAGGCGATCCGCTTCAGAGTGGCGCTGACCAATACGGGAACGGGCGACTATCACCACCGGCTGATAACGGAGTTGTATGACGCAACTAATACCGCCACCGTCATAGCCACCAACAAGCAGGTTGTGGACGTGCCGGCAGGAGAGACGGTGACGGTGGAGCAGGAGTTCGCTCTGACCGATGCGCAGATGGGTAAGACATATCTGATAAAGGCAGCGCACGTGAACGGCTCAAGCAATGTGTATCTCTCAACCAAACAGTTCGATGTGGAATACGGAGCCACAGCATGGGATGCCGAAGGAAATGTGATGAGCATTCCTGCAAGCGACGGGGCGTTTACCGTGCCGGAGACAGTCGTTGCCATCGACCTGCGTGTAGTAGGAACCACAAACATCACGCCGAACAGCAACCCGAACACCATCTACCTGCTGGAAAGCGTGCCCACAAGCCTGAAGGGAAAGAACGTGATGAATTCGTTGGGACGAACGGGAACGTTGACTCTGCATGACGGCTATCCGTACTATATCCCGCAACAACTTCAAGCCAAAAAGGTTTATTATAAACGCACATTCACTGCCGACGAGGCTGGCAGCTGGACGACGATAGCCTTGCCGTTCGCTCCGAATGCGGTGAGAGATGACACGGGTAACAAGGCGCTTACTTGGCACACGAGTGAGGCTGATACGGGGAAAGACTTCTGGATACAGGAACTGAGGAGCGTGTCGGGGAATAATCTGACATTTGCAAACATTTCCACTTTCACGGCAAACCGCCCCTACATCATCTCAGTGCCGGAAACGTTGGCAGGAAAGACCATTTCCTTCCAGAAAGTTTCTACCGTATTCTTCGATGTTGTTCCCGCAGCTATCACGCATACCGTCGGACAGGTGACGCTCCACGGCGTATGCGGCGATACGGATGTCAGCGGAAAGTATGTCCTCAGAAATGATAAATTCATGAAGGCTGGCAGCAGTGCCGGTGCGAAGGGCGCCCTGAAAGCTGGTGCCAATACGACGGCAGCTCCGTTCCGGGTTTATGCGACGATGGAGGGCGGCAGCTACGACCAACTGCTCATCAACTCCTCGCACACGACGGCAATACGCACCATCAATACAGATGAAATGCACGCCGACGGCAACGAGACGTGGTACACCATCAACGGCGTGCGGCTCAACAGCCGTCCGACGACGAAGGGTGTATATATCGTGAATGGAAAGAAAGTCGTGGTTAAGTGAGTGCAAAGCGAAAATTCATTTTCAGCTTTGCCGAACGTGAACTACTTCGATGAAATCAAAGTAGTTGTGAAATAGGACAAAAACGAATCAGAAAGAGGGGCATTTTCCGACGAAAGTGCCCCTCTTTTTGATGTCCGTATGAATATGCAAAAACCGCCGTAAAAGTGCATAAAAATAATAGTTCCGAAACGGTTTTGCAAAAGTTCAACTTTGAGCTTCCAAAAGTTCAACTTTCACCGCCTAAAAGCTCAACTTTTAGGACGCAAAAGTTGAACTTTTAGAAAACACCTTTCAAGCTGTTGATAATCAATACGTTGCAAAATCGAGTTTCAAAATTCTCCTGTCGCATAAATATTCATTCCGTCAGAGGTGGTGATTCCCAACCGGTCATTATAATTCGTGGAGAGTTGTATTCCTTCTGTAGGGGTGGATTGGTGTATCCGCCCGATGCCATATATAACGTGAGTTCGATGAATTTGAAGGGAAATGTGACCCCACCCCTGCCCCTCCCCTGAGATGGGAGGGGAGCGCCTGACGGAAAGAGAGCCACTAATTACATTCCCCCTTCGTTGAGAAACGTCTGACAGGACTCCACCCTAAGATGGGAGGGGGGGCGCCTGGCGGAAGGAGAGCCACAAACTATACTCCCCTCCCTTCGTTGAGAAACGTTTGACAGGACTCCACCCTAAGATGGGAGGGGAGCGCTTGGCGGAAGGAGAGCCACTAACTACATTCCCCTCCCTTCGTTGAGGGGAGGGGTAAGGGGTGGGGCGGCAGGGGATTATGGCGAACTGGCGTAATTCTTAATTCACAGCGGTCTGCTTATTCCCAAAAAATCCCTGACTGCCGGGTGGCAATCAGGGATTTGTTGTGTTGTCGGGAAAGGATGTTTCCCGATGATGTGTTCGTTATTCGTTGTTCAGACTCAGTCCCCATGATTCCATGACGTGGTCAAGACTCATGGTTTCTACTGCTTCCTCCACGGGGTCGGGCAGGTTGCAGAAGAAGTCGATGCCGGTAAGGCTTTCCAGCTCGCGGATGTTGATGGCATTCTTGGCGAGGTTGACGCTGGTGAGGATTCTGTTGGTGTGTTCGAACCACAGTCCCAGTCCAGGTGTGTAGCCTTTCGGGGTCTTCTTGAGCAGTGCCACAAAGAAGTATTGCGGCACGATGAGTCCGTCTTTGAGATAGCGGATGACATTCGGCTCTTCGATGGTTCCGCCTTTCACGACGTAGATGGTGTCGGTAGCGGCGAGGTTGCCGGTCCATGTGCGGAGTTGGTCTTCCATCTTCACCCATTCGCCTGTGTAGTTGGTTCCCGCATTGAAGTTGTTGTACTGGGGATAGGCGTTGGTGTAGTAGAAGGTCTGCAGGTTGGCTGTCAGCGAATACTGGCGGTCAGCCGATGCACACATGTGTCCGCGGTCGAATCCGGAGCCCGAGTACTGATAGTTGGTGTCGGGGAATCGTGCACTGGTGGGCAGGTCGGGGTCTTCGAGGAAGATGTCCGATACGCGTCCGGCTGTTCCGCCGTAGCCCTTGTGCATCTGGTATGCTATCCAGCGCGGTGCTTTCTTGGTGCAGTCCCACTCAACGGAATAGTTGACTCCGTATGCGTCGAATTTATAGTCGGCAGTCTTGTGTATGAGTACGAGGTGCTCGTCGTCATTGGATATTCTCGGCATCTCGAGCCTGCCGTATTCTACGCGTGTCTGTGGATTGGCATTGTCGTTGGTCCAGCCGGCGGGAGTTGTTCCGCTGCCGCTGTTGTCGTCTTTGTCGTCGTCGCAAGCAACGAGTGTAAGACAGCCGGCGAGGAGTAGCCACAGTATTTTGTTTGTTTTCATGTGAGGTGTGTTTTTAAGTGCGAAAAGGTGTACTCACCACGTATATGCAACTACGTCGTGAATGCACCTCTATCGTCTTTGTAAATGAAATACGGTCTGTTATTTCTTAATCTTACCGTAGCGGTTCATGAAGCGATCCACGCGACCTGCCGTATCGACAAGTTTACTCTTACCTGTGTAGAACGGATGAGAGGTGCTGGAGATTTCTACTTTTACCATTGGGTAAGTTTCGCCTTCAAATTCCACCGTCTCGTTTGTTTTGCAAGTGGACCTTGTAAGGAACATATCGCCGTTGGACATGTCACGGAACACGACGGGGCGATAGTTTTCGGGATGAATACCTTTTTTCATTTTGTTTACTTGTTTCTATTGTTTATACTTAATATTTTCCTTTTGAGGGGTTTGGGCTGCAAAATTACGAAGAATTTTGCAGCCTGCCAAATTTTCAGTCTCTTTTCTTATTGCGCGTATTGAATCTGTATCTGTTTGATGCGAAGCTGTGTGCCGCCAGAAGTTCCTGTCCATTCATTGGTAATGGTGATGACGCCATTGGCAACAGTGGCTGTTGCCTGCGCATTTCCCATATAGTTGGTTGAACCATAGGTAGCGCTGCATTGCAGTGCGATTGAATGGATCTTACCGCTTGGTGGTGTGATGGTCAATGTGTTTTTCGCATACATGCGGAATTCATTGAAATCACCTGTCTTCCAATATTTTGGTGTGGTGCTGCCATCGCCTTTGGCAAAAGTAATTGAAGCACCGTTGAGTGTGAATGACGGGTTTTCTGCCTGATGAGCCAATTCATTTTGTGTCAGGTCATAAGTCAGAATTTGATTGCCGGCAGTAGTGTTGTTATCAGTAAAGAATACAACATAGGTGCTTTCATCTACGCTTCTTGTGAAGCCTCCGTCGGTCGTTCCACCACCGCCACTTCCGCCGCTGTTGAGCGAGTAGAGGTGTGCCTCTCCGGCTACGGTCTCGGGCGTGTTGCCTCTGTAATTCATGAGTTTGCCGTAGATGACCACTTCGTCACCGACTTTGATATCTACCTTCTCACCAGTGTATTCATTGTACTTGGTGTTGTTCAGATAGAGAACGCGGAAACAGTAGAACTCGCCAGACTCGGTGCCGTCTTCAGAGATGTAGAAGGAAGCGTTTCCGTATGTGCCGCCGTCCGTATAGGTTCCCTTGTTGGCGATGCGTGAAATCTTACCCTTCACATATACGTTGTCTGTCTTGTCATATTCAGTATTGGAGGTCCATGTCAGACCGCTCACGGCTTGAGCTGCGCCAAGCGGATTGTACGGATTGTTGAGTGTACCGTCGCCCTTTGCAGTTCCACCGCCGCTGCCACCGTCGCCGGTATTGCCGTTGTGAGAGTACATATAGCCATTGCCTGCAGAGGTCTCAGGTGTCGTGCCTTGATAGAGCACCAGTTTAGCGCAGACGATGACTTCGTCGCCGACTTTGATGTCTGTCTTGGTTCCAGTATATTCGTTGTACTTGGTGTTCTTCAGATAGAGCACACGGAAGCAATAGAACTCGCCGGTTGCCTCGCCACTGTCGGAGATATAGAAGGAAGCGTTTCCGTATGTGCCGCCGTCCGTATAGGTTCCCTTGTTGGCGATGCGTGAAATCTTACCCTTGATGTAGTATTCCTTATCGGTAACCACATCAGATTCCAGTGTCTTGCAGAAGAGGTTGGCTGCACCCGGAGTATATGGGTCTTCGAGTGTACCGGTTCCGCTGATTTCACCCATTCCGGCAGCACTCTCGCCGTTGAGGTAGTAGATGTAGTTGCCTTGTGTGAATTCGTATTCGCCGTTGCGGCTCACGAGTTTTCCGCAGATGATGACTTCGTCACCGGGTTTGATTTCGTTCTCAGAGATGAACTTTCTGTTGCCCAGTGCCAATCCGCGATATACCTGCAGCACGTTCTTTGCCGTACCGTCGTCGGAGATGGAGTAAGTGGCGTTTCCGTATTGTTTGATGTCCACCTCGCTGACGGAAACGATGATACCGCGTACATAGACAATCGCGTCACCGTCATTACCATCGGCAATGTATTTGTAGGCTCCAGCCACATTGAACGGGTCTTCTTCCGTTCCTTGTCCCAGTGGGCTAATGATGGAACCGCCGCCTTCCGACGGGTCATAATAAGGCGCCGGAACGTCTTCGCAACTTGTGAATGCCATGGCGAACACCAGGGCAAACAGTGAATAAAATAGCTTTTTCATATTCTAATCGTTTTTATTATTGTCTTTATATATATATAATAATGTGTACTAATTGATGACCACATTCTTCACTTCCCAGTTTCCTGCTTTGGACTGAGGACTGGTATATTTGAATGCGATGCGGACGTTCTTATTGCCAGTATATGATGTGATGTCGCAGACTGCATCAACGAAGTTGAAGTCGTTGGCTGGCCATGTGTCGATGTTGAGTTCGGTCCATGTGGCTGTGCTTGGCGCTCCAGAGTCGTAGTTGGTGCTAATCCATACGGAGCAGTCGTCCTTACATTCGCCGCCGAAGTAGTTGGCTGCATGACTGAAAGAGAGTGTCGCTTTCTTCACACTGCTCAGGTCGATTGCCGGACTGATGAGCCAGCTCTCAGAGGCGTAGTTTACCTGATCTTTGTATGCAGATGCCAACATGCACGAATATCTTGCGTTGTGCGCCCAGATGTAACTCAATTCGCTTGGCATGTTGACGTTAACGATTGAGAACGAGCCTTGTCCTTCCAAGAAGGTTTCGCTGAAGATGGCGGTCGGCATCACCTCAATGTCGTCGAGTGTGCGGATGAGAATCTGCCAAGTGTTGCGATAGCGCGTGAAGATACCTGTGATGGAAAGTTCACCTTGCGGCATCACCTCGTTGGCAAACTCGGCGTATGTGCTTGTACGGAGCACCATGCTGCTCGAGCTGATGCCGGAGAATGCGCGGTTGGCAGCATTCGCCGTGAGTGAGATGGAACCGTCGTCGGGAGCAAAGACTGCTTTTCCGTCAGCATCTTTCAGTCTCACGTTCTTGATGGTCATCAGTTTGCCGCAATTGGCTGCGATATAGTTTTCGTCGGCAATCTTGCTGATGTCGAAGGTGGTAGGCTTGATTGCTTCCGGATCAGCCTTTCCAAAGAGTCTGTAGTGGCTGTCCCAAGTGTATCGGCTCATGCGTCCGACGCTCTGTGCGCCCGTTTTCGTATTGGTGTAGATACCACCGATTTCCGGCTGCATGCCGTATCCGCCGATGATAAGTCCTTTCAGAGAAACGAGCACCTGCTGTCCGACGGGCAGTGAACCGTAGAGTCCTGACTGGTTGATGCACACGAGGATGGCTCCCGTCTCATCTTGCAATGAGAATTCGTTATAGATATTTCCGCCGATGTCGTTTCCTGTTACTCGTCCGAGCAACTGAACATCTTCGGTGATTTCAGTCATGCCGCTATTGGCAATGACCGTAGCATATTTCTGTTTCAGCTGTTCAATCGTAATGACGTTGATTGCGTTGATATCCAGATTTCCGTAGGGGATTTCGCCCTCTTCCGGATCTGCGTAGCGCTCGCCCATACAAGATGCGAAGAGCGTGCAGACGAGTGTCAGTAAAATATATTTCAGTTCTTTCATATCTGTATGGTGTTAGAATTTATAAGCAAGGTTAAGCATTCCGTTTGTTCCGAATACATAGTATTTCTTCGGTGTGAAGGAGTAAGCGCGGGTGTTGTTGAGTTCGCCGGTGCTGGTTGTTGTGTAGCTGCTTCGGCTCTGCTCGTATCCACCGCTCACAATCTTCCGGTTGTTTAGGATGTTTGCCACCATGAAATTGATGGAGAGCGACTGGTTGCGTCCGATGCGGATGTTCTTTCCGATGGAGCCGTCGAGCATCCATCCGCCATGTCCCTTCGCTTGTTCGGGGATGGGTGCTTCGATGACTTTGATTTCCGCAGTGTTCGGGTCGATGAAGATGTCTTCCGTCTTACCGTAGTTCATACGCTTGATGGTCTCTCCGTAACGACGGTTCGGAGCGTATGAGAGATAGATGCGGTCGTAGTAGTTGGCATTGAGGTCGATGAACCATCCGCCCTGGTGGAAGCTCAGTCCGATGCTTCCTGCGGTGAGCGGTGTGCCACTCTCGCGCATACCTTTATTATATACGATGTCATCAATATATTCTCCCTTGGTTGAGAGCATGTAGCGCACCTTGGCATTGTTGAAATTCTTTGCGTCGCTGATGGTTCCGATGGTTACCAAGTCGAGGAACGAAGCGAGCTTGAAGCGCATACCGAGTTCCAAACCGTAATAGTGCTTCTTGATGTCTCTCATGCTCACGTAGGTGAATGAGTTCTCATCGTCGAAATAGAAGTTCTGCCATTCGGTCACGTTGGTCATGCGGTTGTAGTAAGCACTGAGGTTGGCGTGCAGCCAAGTGTTCTGATATTGGTAGCTGATTTCGCTGCTGAAGATACGTTCGTTGCGCAGGTTGTCCACGAAATCGTTACTCATCTCAGGTGAGACGAAAGCCGTCAGGATTTGCGGTGCGCGGTGCTCGTATCCTAAGCCGACCATGAGCGTTCCGCCCTGACCGAACTTGGTGCTTGCGCTGGCTTTGACACCTCCGCTCACGAAGTCTGCTGCCTCGCTCTTACCGAACGAGAAGTCGGCAAACATACCGTTGCGCATGTGTCCTTTGCGCTGCATGCGGTCGTATGCCAGCTTGGCTGAAACGTTGTAATGGAGCGTTCCGTAGTTCTCCGTGAAGCTTGCCCACACGAGTCCTTTCTGTGCTTTCAGCGTGTAGTCGTATCCGAACTTGTCGCCTTCATAGACCAGTTTGCCGAGTCCGTTTGTCCCTGCGGTATTGAGGTCGTAGTGGATGCGTGGGTCGGAAGACGGATAGTCGCCCAATGTGTATGAGTTGATGTTGTGGAAGGTAGATGCTCCGAGCATGTCTTCCAGCGTCTGATAATGTCTTCCGAGGTTTTGTCCGAGTGTGAAACCGACGTTCAGAGTCTTGTTCTTGTCGAGACGTGACGTCAGTTTGGAAGACAGAGTGACTGTCGTGTTGTCGTTGTGTTTGGCTTGCAGATAGTAGAGGGCGTCTCTTCCGATGGCTGCTGCCTGCTTGTTGGCATAGTACAGCTTGTCCCAATTGATTTGGCGGTTTGCTTTCGATGCCGTCCAGAAGTTATATGCCGCCGTCCAGTCGGCAAGCGCCTGGTCTGTCCGGTTATAGTAATCGGTCTCATCCCATACGTTGAAGTAGCTGCTCGGCAGTGTCTTCCAGTAGTCGGGATGTGGATTTTCTGCGTTATTGTAATTGAGTTTCGTGCTCTTGTAGCTGGAATATTTTCCGAAGAGTGACGTGGTGAGTCGATTGTTCTTGTTGATATCCCAGTCCCATGTAGCGATGGCTGATGGTGCGAAATCGTTCACTACGCGTGAATTGCGCTTGTGTCCATTCTGGTATCCCCAGTAAGGATTGTAATAATAGTCGTTTGCCAACCAGTACGCCTCATCGGTGGAGGCTCCCTGTGTGGAGCGTTCTGTGGGGTTGCCCCATGTGGAGATGGCGAGCGAGTGCCCATTGTTCCATCGTTTCTGCACACCGAAGAAGTAGGAGAGGGCGTTGTAGAACGTACCTTCCGCATAACCTCTGTTAGCCCAGCGGTAGGTGACGTTTCCAGCGATGGCCCATCCGCGGCTGTTGAATCCAGATGCGTAGGTGTACATGCCGCGAAGCGTGTAGTTACGGTTGGCAGCACTCAGTGTCACTCGGTGTCCAGCCGCCATGCTTCCGGCGCGGAAGTCGTAATTGTTGCTTCCTGCCATTCCTGTCATTGAGAATGTATTGTCCTCAAATGGCAGGGAGAAGTCAACGTTACGGGTCTGTTGGTTCAGACCGCCGACCATTGAATAGCGGAACTGTCCGCTTTCCATGTCGTTCATCGGTGCACCGTTGATGTACACATCATTGTATTTCTGATTGAGTGCGCGATAACGGAAACGTACGGGTGAGAAAAGAAATCCCACCTCTGACGCATACACATTGCTGTTCGAGTTTAAGATGGTGACGTTGTCTGTCATGTCGTTATCCTCTCCCAACTGTGCTTCAGTAAAGGTGAAAGCCGATTCGTCCATCGGTTCAATGGTCTGCTCAGTGTTGTTCTTTTTAGTATTTTGAGCAAACGCCATTGATGCACAACAAAAGGCTAACACCGCAAGTTTCAGCTTGTTCTGCATAGTGTTTGATAAATTTGTTATAGTTTAGGGTGCAAAGTTAGGAAAAAAAATAAAAAAAGGACCTACAATCAATACTTTTTTTCCAAAAACTGCAATTTATTCGGAATAATTGCCGATATTTGCAAAAAAATAATACAAAAGCATGATGAAAAAGCAAATATTTCTCTTTTTGACTGTCCTGTTGTTCGGCGTTTCAGCATCGGTGCAAGCCCAGAAAAGCTTTTCTGTTTACGGGATTGGATTCTATAACTTGGAAAACCTGTTTGACATAACGCATGACGAGGGGAAGAACGATTATGAGTTTCTTCCTGACGGAACCAATAAATGGACGGAAATGAAGTACACCAATAAGCTTCACAACATGGCGACAGTCCTTGCTGAAATGGGGACTGACGTGTTGGCGAACGTGGGGTGTGCGGTCATTGGAGTGAGTGAGGTGGAGAACGCGCATTGCCTAGCAGATTTGTGCGAGCAGCCGGAACTGAAGGCACGTAATTTCCAGTTTGCGCACATTGAGGGTCCTGACCGTCGTGGCGTGGACTGCGGGTTGCTCTACAATCCGTCATTGTTCGAGGTGCGCGACATGACGTTGGTGCCTTATGTGTATGAACTTCCTGCCGACAGCAATCGTGCCACGCGCGGTTTCCTGACCGTCAGCGGAACGCTTGCCGGTGAGCATGTGGCGTTTATCGTGTGCCACTTGCCGAGTCGTTTTTCCGGTTCTTATTACAGGGAGTTGGGTGCTAAGCAGATACGGGTGGTCAAGGACTCCCTTCTCCGCGAAGACCCTGCCTGCAAGGTTTTTGTCATGGGCGACATGAATGACGACCCGACGAACAAAAGCATGTATGACGAGCTCGGGGCGAAAGAGGATATGGAGAAAGTAGGTGAGGGCGACCTGTACAATCCGTGGTACAACGTGCTCGTAAAACAAAATACCGGAACGCTGAGATATGATGGCAAATGGAATCTTTTCGACCAGATTGTGATGACTCCGAATGCTGTCAACAAAAAAGGCGAGAAGGATTTTTCTACCTTGAAATTCTGGAAAAATCAGATATTCCGTCGTGACTATCTCTTCCAGACCGATGGAAAATATAAGGGCAATCCGAAGCGTACACACGCAGGAGGCGTCTGGCTGAATGGCTATAGCGACCACCTGCCGGTTGTCGTTTATATGGTAAAGGAAAGGCAATAAGCAAAAAACAGGGCGGACTTTTGTGTCCGCCTCTTTTTTATGGTTGCAACGATAGAACGTCATCCGCTGACTCCATTCCTGCCGAAGGGGACGCGCCTGCTGATGCTCGGCAGCTTCCCGCCGGCACGCCACAGGTGGTGTATGGAGTTCTTCTATCCGAACTTCACCAACGATATGTGGCGCATCTTTGGAATCTGTTTCTTCGGAGACAAGTTGCATTTCGTGGATGAGCAGGGAAAAGCCTTTCGGAAAGAGGCACTTGAGCGTTTTCTGACGGTTGCTGGAATCGGGCTCTATGACACAGCCGTTTCCGTGCGCCGGTTGAAGAATACGGCATCCGACAAGGATTTGGAGATAGTGGAGGAGACCGACATCAAGGCGCTTCTGCGCGAACTGCCCGAATGTGGCGCGATTGTGACGACAGGACAGAAGGCGACCGACGTCGTTTGCCGGCAATTCGGGACCGTAGCCCCCACAGTCGGTGCGTATGCTGATGTTACCTTCGGTGGGCGCAACCTGCGGCTGTATCGGATGCCGAGCAGTTCGCGTGCCTATCCGATGCGCCTGGAGCAGAAAGCGGCATTTTATAAGGAAATGTTCGACAGAGAAGTTAGCGAGATTTTAAAATTAAAACGATAGAAGATATGACCATTATTGGAATAGCTGGTGGTACAGGCTCAGGAAAAACCACCGTCGTCAGGAAAATAGTCAACGCCCTGCCGCCTCACTACGTGGCAGTGGTTCCCCTTGACTCGTACTATAACGACACGTCGCACATGACCGAAGAGGAGCGGCACGCCATCAATTTCGACCACCCCGATGCGTTCGACTGGAAGTTGCTCAACCGCCATCTGAACGACCTTCGAAACGGAATCGCCATTGAGCAGCCCACCTATTCCTACATCCTCTGCAACCGTTTGCCGGAGACTGTTCACGTGGAGCCGAAACCTGTCATCATCGTTGAGGGAATCATGATGCTCATCAATAAGAAACTGCGCGACATGATGGACCTGAAAATCTATGTGGACACCGATTCCGATGAGCGGCTCATACGCAACATCCAGCGCGATGTGGTGGAGCGCGGACGAACGGTCGATATGGTCTTGGAGCGCTATCTGCAAGTGCTTAAGCCGATGCATGAGCAATTCATCGAGCCGACGAAGAAATATGCCGACCTCATCATTCCGCAAGGAGGCGAGAATCTGAAAGGTATTGGAATCCTTTGCAAATACATCGAAGGCTTGGTGAATGTCTGAAACAGCATCATCGGAAAGCAAACGCGACAGATGTGCACGGCTTTAATAGACAGAATGATGGTGAAATTGATACTGGTGCGTCACGGTGAGACGGTCGATAATGTGAACCAAGTGCTGCAAGGACAGACGCAAGGCATGCTGAACGAGCATGGCAGGCGCCAGGCGCAGCAGTTGTGCGAGCATCTGGCAGGTCAGGCGATAGATGTCTTCATGTCGAGCGATTTGGAACGGGCTGTAGAGACCTGTCGGATTATCGCCGAACCGCATGGAGCACCTGTCGTGACAACACCTCTGTTGCGGGAGCGCGACTGGGGCGGTTTCACGGGCGAATACATCCCCGACCTGAAAGACAAAGTGTGGCCGGCGGATGTGGAGACGCTGGAGAGTCTGAAAGGGCGCGCCGCATCGTTTCTCAACGAGTTGCGTGCGGAGTATGCCGGGAAGACTGTGTTGGCTGTCGGTCACGGCATTATCAACAAAGCCATCCAGTCGGTGCTGTACGACAAGCCGATGAACGAAGTGGACAAGATGGGGAATGCAGAGGCGAGGGAGTTGATAATCTGACCTTCCGACAAGGGTGTTCGGCGATAATCGGAACTGAAACAATCCCCTGCATAAACATACAGGAAAAGACGTATAAATATGTAGTTGAACTTTCGTTTTTCAAAAGTTCAACTTTTAGAACGCAAAAGTTCAACTTTTAGGCGCTGAAAGTTGAACTTTTACAAGCCAAAAGTTCAACTTTTGGAAAGCAA
>Ga0256405_10008196_pt1 | contig 15149 bp, 14 predicted proteins | sample RumenRJG_02DNA_FD_189096 | JGI IMG/M metagenome (GOLD analysis project Ga0256405, IMG submission 189096) | Bovine rumen microbial communities from Lethbridge, Alberta, Canada - RJG_02 | ecosystem: Host-associated > Mammals > Digestive system > Stomach > Rumen | place: Canada: Alberta... | reverse complement strand
AGGCAATACCGCACAGAGATTGTGCTAAAGATGCGCCGACAGATTTTTCGTCAGATTGTATAGAAATCTTGCAGGCATACTATCGTATGTCAAGAGATTTATGTGCAAGATGACGGAAAATATGCAAGCAGATTTAGTATAAAGCCGTCAGGCGGTCTTTGTGCGGTGTTGCCTTAAGTGAGAGCAGCATAAAAGGCATAGTCCGAAAGCTTTTGAATACCGCTTTCGGACTATGCCCCATACATTACATTAAGGAGAGATGATTTTCTATTATAAACATTAGCTTATCAAGGATTCTGTGTTACATAGATAGTTATAGTGTCTGAATAAGAACCGTCTTTTCTGATCTTTATATAGCCTGTTCTTGCTCTTCCTGTTTTGTTGGCTGTCTTTGGATAGATCCTGAGAGTTCTTGAGCTTTTAGAAGTAGTTGTGTAGTCAGAACCGCCATAATTTTCTGTAAGACCTGAAATTGACTTTACAGTGAGGAAGCTGTCGCAAGTGATCTTGTATCTGCAATTGTAATCAAGTGTGAACTGGTAATAGTTGTTAGTTTTTATTGAATTATTGAGTCGAGCAGAAGTTGAAGATGATCTGAGGTAGTTACGTGTCTGATATATTGTGTATGTCAGAAGAGTGTTATTGTTCTTATCCTTGAAGTATATAGTTGCACTTCTTGTTGCATTGTAAGTTCTTGCAGCATCCTTATCGGCATCAATAAATACATTATAAACGTTGCCTGATTTATATGCCCTTACAAAAGAACCTATTGTTACAGCCTTTGTAACGCCATTAGGCACTGCAACTGTTACGCTCTTGCTTGCAGGGCCGCAATTCAGTGTTTTGAACTGAGCAGCGCTTGCATCAATGCCCTTGATACCAAAGAATCCGCCGATACCGAAAAGCATTACGAGTGTGCAGATGAATGATAGTAGTCTGTGTGATCTTGTTTTGATAGTTGATTCCATAGTGACCTCCTGTATTTTGATTGATTATTCATATTTCAGAAACAATACTGCTTCCATAACTATATTAACACTTAATAGGCTGTTTTTCAATGCTGTTCACTCTCAAAAAGAGCCCTTTCACTCCGATCACTTAGTAAGCTGAACGACTTTTATTGTTTCATAAACCGTATTATCGGCAGCAGGCTTGATCTTTATCATAGTTGTTATTGTTTTACCTGTGTTATTGGCGATGCGTGGATATATAATAAAACTTTTTGTTGTCTTCTTACCGTTAGCCCCGATAATAATACCGTTTTTGACTTCTTTTCCGTCAGTTGTTTTTATAACATATCTGCTGTCATAAATAAGCATATATGTACTGTCAGATGTTATTTTGAATGTTGCGTTATTGTTGATACCTGCCGACTTTTTCAAGGTTATAAGATTAGTTGACGGGATCAGATCAAATCTTGTCTGCTTTACGTGAAGTATCATGACATCGCGGCCGCTGCTATCCTTGAAGTGGATATCACCTTTTCTCACCATCTGTGCAACGCCCTCCATTGAAGCTATAAAGACCTTAAATTTACCGCCCTGACCGTTCTTTATTGCCTTTAAAAATTTTGCAGAAGTCGTCGCATTAGTGGCATTTGGTACATTTATATCGAAATTTTTTGCCTGCTGTGAAACAGTTATGCTTCGTGTATCTGCTGCACTTGCATTCATGCCTCTTAATCCGAAAATGCCGCAGATGCCGAACATCATTACAAGTGTACAGATCAAAGATAATAGTTTGTTTGTGGTAGATTTGTTAGTTGTTTGCATAATTTTTTCCTCCGTAAATCATTTTATACTTTTTCTAACGAGCTCTTTGCTCTGTAAATTATTTTATCATGTATCCGCCCTCAAATCAATGCCATTCACTCCTGAAAACGGTCGTTTTACGCCAAAAATAAAAAAGCACCTGCCGAAGCAAGTGCGAAACATTTTCACGCCTTTACAGAAGACCTCTTAATAATTCTGTTAAAAGCTGAATTATACATTTTTATGATATTTCCGATAAGCACCGCAGCGATTATACTTCCCTCGCGCACTCCTTTCAGCTTGCCGACAAACACAAGACATATCAGCGCCGCCAGCACTATATAAGCAACATCAAACGTGATCTTTATGTTCTCATATCTTTTTCCCGTAACCTTGCTTATAGCACGGTTCATAGCTTCACCCGGAAGCATTGCAACTTCGCCTTTTAGCTGTATCCATATTCCAAGACCGAGTACAAGACAGCTTAGCAGCATGAGTATAAACTTCACAAAATACGTATCTGCGTGTATCCACGAAAGCAGGCTGCACGAAAAATCTGTAAGATATCCGTACACGAATGCAAGTACGGTCTGTATCAGAATTTCGCTCATGTTGCAGTTTTTTCTGAGCAGTATGAGCTGAACGAGTATCTGCACAATGCTAAGTATATTCAGCCACCAGCCGAATGTAAGACCGTGACATACGAGCGATACCGAATACGGTACAGAAGCCACGGGAGAAGTTCCGAGCCCTGCTTTTGCAGACAGCGCAACACCCATAGCTGCAATAAACAGTCCTGTCAGAAATAATGTGTAGTTTTTTATAGTTTTTCTCAATAAAGCACCTTCTTATTATCGTTACAGCTCATATCGCAACATCTGAGTATATAACGTCCATATAAAAGCGCTGTCCGAATCATCAGACAGCGCATAACATCAAAGTATCTTTTCAGGCTCACCAACTGGCGGAATAATGAAAGCAGTTGCATCTTCAAGGTGGAAGATCTTCATATTGAAGCCTGTTTTCTCGTTATAGATCTCTTTCAGCAGCGGACTTGTAGCATACATAGCCTCTATATACTTCGGGTCGTCATCGAAAACGACTTTACCTGTGTAACGAAGCCATACTCCGTCAGGCTTGCAGGCAACTATCTCGCAAAGAGGATTAGCACACATCTGTCTGTACACAGCCTTCTGGTCACCGACTGCGAACATTACCTTGCCGTCCATTTCGATGTGTGAGCCGAATGGTCTGAGCTTTGGCTGATCTCCGTCAGTTGTTGCGATGAAAAAGAATCCTGCCTCCGTAAGAAAATCGTAAAGCTTGCTCATGTCAAATAAACCTCCTTAAAATCATCGCCGTAAGGCGTATATTATCAATCATCAAAGAGAGGGGTCGAGAAATATCTCTCAGCAGTATCAGGGAGTATTGTAACTACAGTTTTTCCCTCTCCAAGCTTTTCAGCCATTTTAAGAGCAGCAGCAACATTAGTACCGCTGGATATACCGCACATTATTCCTTCTTTTGCAGCTAAATCCTTAGCTGTCTGTATAGCTTCTTCGTCAGTAACTATATAGATATCGTCATATATTTTCTGATTGAGGATATCGGGAATAATACCGTCACCTATGCCCATCTGGAGGTGGGTTCCGATATTTCCGCCTGCAAGGATAGCGGCATTCTCAGGCTCTACAGCCCATATCATCATATCCGGGTACTGAGCTTTAAGAGCTTCTCCGATACCTGTGATAGTACCGCCCGTGCCTATTCCCGAGCAGAATCCGTCTATCTTTACAGCTGTCTGCTCAAGTATCTCAAGTGCAGTGTGGTACTTATGTGCTCCTATATTGTTAATGTTTGCGAACTGCTGGGGAACGAATACATTCGGGTCTTCCTCTGCCATTTTAAGGGCAGTATCAAGACAGGTCTGTATACATTTGCCGATATCGCCGTCATCGTGTATCAGCATTACCTCAGCGCCGTAATGATTCACCAGTTTTCTGCGCTCTTCGCTGACGGAATCGGGCATGATGATAATAGTTCTGTAGCCTCTTACAGCTCCGACAAGGGCAAGACCTATACCCTGATTTCCGCTTGTAGGCTCGACAATAATAGTCCCCTCATGTATCTTGCCTTCCATTTCTGCATGACGTATCATATTATAAGCAGTACGTGTTTTTATAGAGCCGCCCACATTGAGTCCCTCGAACTTTACGAGAACGTCAGCGTTTCCTTTTTTGTTCATTCGATTCAGCCTTATCATGGGAGTATGTCCCATAGCCTCCAGAATGTTATTATATATCATTATATACTCTCCCTTATGTCAGATTTCCAATTACTATATAATTATACTATATCTCCGACTAAAACGCAAGGACTTTTTATTTTTCTTCGTAAATCTTCGCAAAACAGGCAATGCAAAATGTTAATCTGATCTAACATATCATTTATCATTTTTTGCCATTTCAATATCCCACAATTCCTCATATGACTTGAAATTATCGGGATACCAGAAAACAGAAGTACTTTCATATGTAGTCTCTGCGTCAACAAGCACCTGCCACTTCACTATTTTGTATGTCAAAGCCGTATACGTGCGAGTTCCGCCGTCTTTGTATACACCTGTAGGCACAGGAACGAACAGCAAAAGAATAACAAGTAAAACAAGTGATGCGAAAATTATCTTCGTTTTTTTCTTCATATTATTGTCTACATTTACTCTGAACGATGCAACTAAGTATATATATTCAAAGGGCGGATGATTTCCGCCCTTCGGTTATTTCATATCATATGCCGTATATCAGACTGCCGATCATTCCTCAGCAGAAGCAAACTGACTTTCGTGGCGTGTGAAGAAGTCAGTTCTCGGAGGCAGGAATTTCAGCTTGTGATCGTTGCCTGTGAAGAATGTAAGAGGTTCGAGGATAGTATCCCACGACCAGATACGCTCGTCAACTTCAAGATACTCGCGGAGCTTCTCAGTGCCGAACGGTGCCATCGGGTGAAGAAGAACTCCTGCAATACGTATCATATAGAACAGGTTTGCAAGAGCCTGTTTCAGTGCCTCCTTGTCAGGGTACTCTCCGTTGAGAGCCTTTGCCATGTACTTGCTTCCGTTACGGATATAGCTGTCGAGAACATAGGTACACTGATGGAAAGCAAACTTCGACATATGGCGCTCATAATCAAGTACTGCCTTCTTTGCATCTGCAAGGAACTTCTCCTCGGGAGCATTATTCGGCATAACACCGTCAAGCTCCTTCTGAGTTGTATAGAAAGCTGTACGAATCATACGGTTGTAAACGTTTGAAAGGAGCAGACCGTCCTTTACAACAGGATCCGCGTCCTCGGGCTTTGCATCGGGATTGTAGGGCTTAGGCATGAAGCTGACCGAACGCTGTCCCAGACCAAGTCCCAGCCAGTGCATACGAAGCTGCTCGGGAGTGTAGTGATTGAGAAGGTCGTCAGCCATAGGCGGCTTTACTGCACCTGAGCTTGAAGCCTTCTTGTCGAGGAATAGTATATGGTGATTTGCCACGATGACAGGGAGCTGTAACTCGCCGTCGGCAGGTGAAGCGGTCTTTGTTTCGCTCTCCTGCTGTGCCATCCACATTGCAGGCTCGGCAATACCATAGAAGTAGATATTGTCCTGACCGATGAACTGATAAACAGTAGAATCCTTACTGCACCAGTAGTCCTTCCATTCCTCCTTATCGTGACCGATAGACTCCAGATAAGTCTCGGTAAATGAGATAGGTGCCCAGAGCGACTCAGGCCATACCCATACCGTAAGACCTTCAACGCCGTCCATAACAGGTGCGGGAACTCCCCACTCTATGTTACCTGTAAGGCGGAAAGGAACGAGTGTCTTGCCTGTTCTGTAGCGTATTCCGTTCTCTGTGAGGACACGGCAGGCTTCGTCGCAGTCAGAGAGCTTGTCGAACTCGATAGTGAACGAAGGCTTTTTCGGTTCTTCGAGGTAGTTATGAGCAGGCATATTATCCTTGATGCCCATGTACTTTTCCTCGAACTCGCGCTTTATGTAGATGACAGGCTTCTTTAAGAACTCGTCGATAGTCTTCCATACGACAGGACGGATGTCCTTTCGCTTTTTGAGTTCCTCCACCCAATCCTTCATGAGCTGCTCATAGTCACGGAGCTTGAAGTACCAGTTGGTAACAGGTTTCATTGTAGGTGTTTCACCTGTGAGTGTGCTGACAGGGTTTATGAGGTTCTCAGGCATATACTGATGACCCATATCGCACTCGTCTGCATAGCCCTTTTCGGAAGTACAGCCGTCTACAGGACATTTACCGATGACCTGTCTGCCGTTGAGGAAGCAGCCTGCCTTCTCGTCGAAGAACTGCATAGTGGTGATCTGATTGAGCTGTCCCTTCTTGTGGAGAGAGCTTATGAAGCGGTCTGTAACGGAAGCGTGTATCTCCTTTGAGCGGCCAAGTCCCGAAGCTGCGAACAGGTTCGGAGAAATACCGTAAGCATCAAGAGTCTCCTTCTGCTTGTTGTGGTTTCTCTGAACGAAATCCTCCAGTGAGCCTTCAAACTCGCCGTTTTTCACCTTTACTCGCCAGCCCTCTGCGATAGGCGAACCGTAGCAGTCCGTACCGCTGACGAAAATAACGTTATCCTTACCGATGCGGTCTCTGAGAAAACGTGCGTATGTATCTGCAAATACCAGCATACCGCCTACATGACCGAAGTGAAGTTCCTTATTGCCGTATGGCATACCGCCTGTGACAACCGCTCTTTTCGGAAATACAGGACGGGGTATCTCAAAATTTTTCTTTTCTTTATTGTCTGACATTTTATTTTCCTCTTTTCATATTGACATGAAAAAATGTATCTGATATAATAATTTTGAAAGCAGAAATGCTATCAGAGATGAGGGAACCTCCGCTATACTGGGCAGAGGCACTCCCTCATCTTTTTTGTAGGGGAGCCCGCCCTCGGGCTCCCGTCAAAATTAATATGTGCTCCATGCGGGAGGGCGAGGGCGCCCTCCCCTACACATGGATTTGATATATTTGCATTGTAACCTGCGGACGACCAATGGTCGTCCCTACAGTGTGTCATTTATAATTTTTGTGTAATTGACAGGGCGATGTGGGCATCGCCCCCTACAGATCATCATTTATAATTCGTGAGTTATTGGCAGGCGAACACCGTTCGCCCCTACAAAACTAACGGCTTTTCAGGCAAAAGCCTGAAGGCGCCTGCGTGTTATCTCCTCACCGAGAACGTGGCTCACTTCCCAGATATCAGGAGCATTTGCGTGACCTGTGAGAGCTATACGGAGCATATTTGTGATGTGTACGATGCTTCCCCTGAACTGGTCGGGATTCTTCTTGAAGTCCTTAGGCTTTACAGCAAATCCCATTTCCTCTGTGATAGCCTTTACCTTGTCGAACCATGCAGCAGAGTCGTCATTGTGGTCGTATGATGCAAGGTACTTGCCGAAGAACTCCTTCACTGTAGCCTCGTCGCACTCCTCAGGCATAGGGTCTGTGATCTTGAAAGTTTCGTCGTAGTAGAAGCTCATGAAGTCACAAGCCTGCTTCCATGTTTCGATATCGCGTCTTGGCTTTGCACCGCCTCTGCCGACATTGAGAGCTGCAAGAGTTCTCTCGCTGTACTTATTTATAAGGTCAGCAAATTCGCTGTTGTACTCGCTGCACCATTCAAGCCAGCCGTCAAACACCTTCTGTGCAGGCATACGGCTGATAACGTTCTTTGAGATATCGCGGAGCTTGTCCAGATCTACAAGAGCGCCTGATACAGACATCTTCTCCAGTGTATACGGGAACTCGTGATAATCAGCCTCGGGGTTTGCGATACGCCACTCCTCATAATTTGAATTGAGCAGAGTAAGGAGGAATTCCCAGATAGCGTCCTTGCTTATACCCTCCTGCTGATAGTATGAGAGTGCGAGTTCCGGGTCTTTACGCTTTGAGAGCTTTCTCTTGCCGCCTGTTTCCTCGTCTATCTTCATGAGTGTAGCTGTATGGCAGTACTTAGGCTGCTTCCAGCCGAGAGTATTGAAAAGCTCAACGTGCATCGGGAGAGAAGAAATCCACTCCTCACCGCGGATAACGTGTGTAGAGCGCATGAAGTGGTCATCGATAACGTGAGCAAAGTGGTAAGTCGGGATACCGTCGCTCTTCAGGAGAACGAAGTCCATGTTATTTCTTGGCATTTCCAGTTTTCCGCGGATAGCGTCCTCAACGGCGATAGTTTCATCTGTCTCCTGCCCTCTGAAACGGAGCACCCACTCTTTTCCTGCCTCGATATTTGCCTTTATTTCATCAAGACTGAGATCGCGGCACTTTGCATACTTACCGTAAACACCGGGATTTTCCTTGTTTGCAGTCTGCTGCTCACGGACAGCCTCGATCTCCTCGGCAGTCATAAAGCAAGGGTAAGCGAGTCCCTTTTCGGTGAGGAGCTTTGCGAAAACGTGGTAGATATCCTTACGCTGTCTCTGACGGTAAGGACCGTAGCTGCCGTTGTCGCCGTCTGCTGTAGCGCCCTCGTCGAAGTGAACGCCGAAGTAGTCCATAGCGTTGATGACAGTCTCAACAGCACCCTCGACTTCACGCTTATTGTCGGTATCTTCAATTCTGAGGTAGAAAACGCCCTGTGACTGGTGAGCGATACGCTCTCCGATGATAGCGTTGTAGAGGTTGCCGAGGTGAACGAATCCAGTGGGGCTTGGTCCTATACGAGTAACATTTGCTCCTGCGGGGAGCTGTCTTTCGGGGAAACGAGCCTCGATATCCTCGGGAGTCTCCTTAACATCAGGGAATAAATAATCTGCAAGTGCCTTAAAGTCCATATTATCAATCCTTTATAAATTTTCCGCCTGCCGCTGCGGACAGACAACATTTAGATTATTATATCACATTTTTCTTTCAAAGTCAAATCCGCGACACTGACTCGATCAAGCGATCAGAAAGAAGTTAGTAGTGAGTAGTAAGCACAGATCTGTTAGTCCATGCAAAAACTGCTCACTACTTTCTATTAATAAAAGTCAGGCATGAAGCTCGAGAAAGCGTACCAGCATATTCCATGTTGGACAGTCCACCCTGCCGCTTTCGGGAAGCCCTGCACAGTGCTGAAAACTTATGACAGCTTTTCGGGTATCCTCATCAAACTCGCCGCACACGGTAAGCTTTGGCATATTATCATACCACGATGCCGCCTTCCATAGCATTGCCTGCACTATATACACGATCTCGCCGCTGTCACCCTCGCGGACGATACTGCTGCGTGACGGAAATGCGTGATACGCAGCAGGAGCACCGTCGAGATAGTCCCTGTAGACCAGTGCGATTTTGTCCCATGTGTCCATATCTGTCTCGCCTGTTACGGGCAGACCGTAAGTTCGCTGAAAGGCTTCCACAGCCTTTACCGTTTCATCATTGTATGTTCCGCACGGAAGCACCTGCGGTATACGCTTATCGAACATGGATATGGCGTACAGATAGTTCTGCAATTCGCGGATATGTTCTTTTCTCTGTTCGTCTGTATATGGCAATTATACCACTCCGTTCTTTATTTCATTAGTTGAGAGCTGTGATGCCTGCATCTCCACGCAATGCTCGGAACATCGAAAAAACAGCCTCCCCTACTTTATAGTGTAACCGGGATTCTGATAAGGACGCTTGTCAAAGCCGTAGCGCAGGTCGGAATACACGCCTGCAATGCTGTCCCATGTAACAGCTCCAACGATACCTGTCGGGTCGATATTGAACTTTTTCTGGAATGCAATAACGGACTGCTTTGTCAACGGTCCGAAATAACCTGTGTCACTGACAGCAGGTATATCGGGATAGCTCCTGTTGATATAGCTCAGGTATTGCTGTATTATTTTCACCGATTCGCTGTTTGCTCCTTCTCTGAGAACAGTGTTCGGGTAAAGCGCGACGTAGGTATACTGCGGCGGAACTGATTCCACGATACCCTGATATGCACGGTAGAGGTCATTTCTGGTCGCCCTGTCAACGACACCCGTCTGCGGAAGTCCGAAAACGCGCTGGAAGGACTTCACCGAGCGCTCTGTCTGTTCTCCGAAATAACCTGTGACTTCAACGGGCATGACGGCTTCGTAATAAGCTCCGATAACAGCAAGATAATATTGCAGCATACTCACTTCTATGGACTGCATTCCAACTCGCAGGTCTTCCATGAACTGTAGCTGTATCTCGTCGAATCTGACTCCCTCCGAATCAAGTTCTGCAAGGCGCTTGACGCTTGTATAAATGTACGTTATCCTGTACCATGTTGCAGCATTGACCGTTCCCGTCACTTCAAGTCCGAAGACCTGCTGGAACTTCCTTACAGCTTCTTCCGTGGCAGCATCAAAAATGCCGTCTGCGGCAGGTATTTTAGGGATAGCAGGAAAATTCCTCGATATACGGTTCAGCCACACCTGCACGAACTTAACATCATTTCCGAAAGCTCCGTTCACAAGCTCTATCCCGGGATAGGATGGCATGGCTGTTTTTACCGGAGCGTTTTTAACAATATCGATATCATCGCCGTAGTAATACTGCAATATCTCATAAGGTGTATAGCCACGCTCTGCAAGAGCCTGTGTCCCCCACTGAGAAAGTCCCTGACAGGTCGTTGTTGTACCGTTACAAAAAGCTGTAAACAGCGGTTCTACTTTTCCCTGTCGTCTTACATAATCGTTGAAAAGCTCATCAACGAGGTAGCTGATATTCTCGAAATACTCTCTGCCGTTTATGAACTTCTGGTCAAACTGTGTAGTAGCAGTTATATCAAAATCATAACCTCTCGAACGATACCACTCGGTATAGATACGGTTAAGCGCAAATGACACTATCGCATAGATATTCGCCCTTAGTGCATTCTCGTTCCACGTAGGGTATACTTCGCTCGATGCCACATTTTTTATGTACGAAGCAAACCCCACCGTAACATTTGGCGCATCAGAATCGGGAGTGCCCAGATGCACCGTGATAGTTTCGGGAATGAAAGGAGTACCTGTAAGCATGGTCTATTCCTTTCCGCCGCCAAAAAACGGCTCTGCATTGTAATACGTAACTGTTTCGTCGGAACTGTTCATCATGAGCGGAACAGGTATCAGGTTAAAGTTCTGCACCGAAGTGATGCCTGAAAAAACAGGCACATCAACGCTCCTTGCGTGGAAAAATCCCTCTGCCGAAACGCTTACATCGAAAAGATTGTAAGGTCGCTCGTCGGGCGATGGCGACTGTGAGTGTACAAGGTCGGGAACAGGAAGTGCGAATTTAGGGGAAACTCCGCTCTCATCGGTCACTCCTGATGCAAGTATCATTCGCTTTCCGTCTACAACAGCAGTTACAGCGACTGCTGCTCCGCTCACCGCTGACGAGTCATCGCCCGTCCTGACATTTACAAGAATATAGCCTGTTTCCGTGCCGAGAAGTTCCTCGGAGGAATACTCAGGCGGAGCATTATCCTCAGATGATCCCGAACCAAGGTCGGTATCGAGTTCCGAGAGGTCAGGTTCCGGATATCGGCTGTTGTAGTCCTCCTCGCTGCCGTTTGAATCCTCCTCTGTATGCTCAGAATAAACCGTATCATCGGGTACTTCCTCGTTAACTGTCTCAGGCGGCTCAGGAACGATATCCACACCTTTTTCACCCTGCTGTGCATTATGTCCGCTTCTGTTATAGAGCTTCATAAGCTCCTGTTTATATTTTTCGGTATCAAAATTTCCGTTTTTCATATTATCTCCTCCCGATACAGTATATGCCCGTAGCTCAGTGCTTAGAACTTCATGATCTGTAGTTAATAGTGAGCAGATAGTAGTCAGTAGTAAGCAGCGTTCCGCTATTATTTTTTTACATTCTCACGGGGCGATGTGAGCATCGCCCCCTACACATGGTCATTTGCAGTTATTTCGTAAGACACAGGCGCTCGGAAAGCCCCCTACAACTAATTCCACATTCTGAATCAAATCAATGGCTAAGGGCTGACGGCACTGTAAATAATCGTCTTTACGGTGTATAATATCGTGATTAGTTGGCACTGTCATATTGAAACCGCTGCGGAGAGAGTGTATAATATTTGTAGCATATTATCCGCTTTGATAGGAGGAAATATTTATGAAAAAGAGAATAACAGCTGTAGTCGCAGCTGCACTTGCTATAACAGCCGTGGGTCACACTGCAACAGCCGTAAAGACCTACGCCCCTGCCGACCTTGCAGATCTGAGCTGCTTCCTGCTCGGAAATGACAAAAACGGTTCTCAGGACGTAAATAACGATGATATAACAGATATATTCGACATGGTGGCTATGCGGCGCACCTTCAATACTCACAACGGCGAATTCACCGATACGGTAACTGCTCCCACCGAAGACAAAGTCAACTGGATAAACAGGAATGCAGTTCAAAACGGCATTACATGGCTCGTGCAGAGCGGCTCTGCCGTGGAATTCAACATATGCTCGGCAAAATCTGCATCAATAGTTATAAACGGCGACGGTTCGGAAAAGAACGGCAGCGAGCATCGTCCGCGCTATGCAGTAATAGTTGACGGCGAAATAATACTCGACGAATGTCTGAGCGTCAAGGAAAAGGAAATAGAGCTGTTCAGCGGCGATACTCCGCGAAATGCCGTCGTAAAGGTGATACATCTCTCGGAAGCAAATAACGGAGCAGTTGGCGTAAGTGCCATAAAGACCTGTTCCGACGCAGCAGCTCCCGTGCTCCCGACTCCCGAAAGCTCACTTCATATCGAATTCGTAGGCGATTCAATAACCTGTGCATACGGCGTTGAGGGCAAAGACCAGTACGAAGGCTTCAAGACCTCCACCGAAAACTTTATGAAATCTTACGCTTATCTCACCGCTAAGAAGCTTAATGCTGAGTATTCCACCGCCTGCTACAGCGGCTATGGAGCTGTCTCGTCCTATTCCTCAGACGGAAATCGCAAAACAGAGGGACTTCTCGGCGATCACTATAATAATGTGGGCGCTGTAAATTACAAGACCCCATGGTCACACGACAAGCACCCTGTTGATGTGGTTGTTGTGAACCTCGGCACTAACGACAACACCTACGTCAGCAAGGACTATGAGACAAGAGGTGCTGAATTCACGGAAGAATACCTGAAACTCCTGAAAATGATACATAAAGCTCAGCCCGATGCAAAGCTCGTCTGCACAGTCGGTACTATGGGCTGTTCAGAAATGTATCGGTATATCGAAGATGCTGTCGCAGCTTTCAAAAAAGAACTGGGCGGCGATGCTGAAATTATTTCTTATCTCTCGGCAACTCAGGACATGAACAGGGACGGTCTCGGCTCTGACTGGCACCCTACAGCTGTAACACACGAAAAATCAGCAGCCGTTCTTGCGGACAAGATCTGCGGACTGCTCGGTATAGAATCCGATCAGGTCGGACTCGATATCGCCTCAGATGCAGGATATAAGGCTGTTTTCAATAAGGACGCAGGCTCAGACGGTGCAACATTCCTCTCTGATTACGATAAGTCATTCTGGGTGAATATCACCACAGGCGGCAAAGAAAGCTCTGATGCTGAGGCAGTCGTTTCGCCACTCACTCTGAAAAAGGGCGGCAGCTATAAGCTCTCATTCACACTGACAGCTCCGAAGGATATGGAAATACCCGTCAGCGTGAGAAGCAGTGACGGTAAAAAGCTTTATCTCTCTGAAAAAATGACTTCAAAGGGCGAAAAAACTCCTTTTGAAGCTGAATTCACCGTTGATACTGATGACGCTGATGCTGAATTCGCTATTTCCTTCGGCGGTAAAAACTACACAAGCGTGACCCTCTATGAGCTCCATATCGTAAAAATCGCCTGAACTCTCCCTTGACATTTTTAAGGCTTTGTATTATAATAAATGTGTACTCAATAACCGCTGTAAGGCGGTTATTTTCCCGAACTAACTTCGTGGAGCGCAAATTCTTTATAATATGTTGAATTTGCGCGTTACATTTCTTTATGCCAAGCTCATTTTGCCCTGAATGGCAAAACAAAGTACAAGAAGATTTTCAATATCATTTTTCTTGCACTCCGGCAACTAAAAATCAGCTTTAAAAAGCTGTATAAAGCCATTTTTTAGTTATTGAGCAGACATTGATAAGTATTATCTTATTTCTGATACAGCTAATAACTGGGAACGGAGGAAACCGTGAACGTAAATCATATTGTCTCTTTGACACTTGCACTGTTCGCTGCCTTACTCGTAATAGTTGCAGGAAGATCGTGCGCCAGAAGTATAGACGAGGCAAATAAAGAAAGTCGGGCTGAGAAGAGAAATTATCATCTGATAACTGAAAACCCATACACAAGAGGTGAACAGCACGTTATGACTGCCGCTCCGCAAGAACCGCAGCAGCCTGTCGAAACAACTACCGAGCGTCAGTACGAAACAGTTACAAATATGTTCGGCGAAGTCATTGAAACTATACCCGTGACATCTCCAGAAGAAGCAAATATCCCGACAACTACTCTCTCGATACTTGACGAATACAATCAGAGCATCGGCGGTGGTCTGAATGATGCGCCTGAGTACAACGGCGAGTACCCCACCGATTATATTGCACCTGCAACCAATATCACCATTCATTTAGGCTGATATATTATCAAGGAGGAAAAATAATGGTAATCATCGAAATGGAAAACGGAAAAAAAATCAAGATAGAGCTTTATCCGGATATCGCTCCTATCTCATGCGAAAACTTTGAAAAGCTTGTAAAACAGGGCTTTTATGACGGACTTACTTTCCATAGAGTTATCCCGGGATTCATGATACAGGGCGGCTGTCCTCTCGGTACCGGCACAGGCGGTCCCGGCTGGCACATCAAGGGCGAATTTGCTTCAAACGGCGTAAAGAACGACCTCAAGCACACAAGAGGAGTTCTCTCAATGGCTCGTTCAATGATGCCTGATTCAGCAGGTTCACAGTTCTTCATCATGCATGAGGACGCTCCGCACCTTGACGGCAACTACGCTGCATTCGGCAAGGTAGTAGAGGGTATGGAAGTAGTTGACGAGATCGCTGAGTGTGCTACAGACTACAACGACAAGCCAACAACACCACAAGTAATGAAGAAAGTTACTATTGAATAATTACGAAAGCTCCCTTTACGGGAGCTTTTCAGCTTGTCAATAAACCCCATTTTTTTAAGGGAACGCCTTCACTTGCAAGGCGTTCCCTCTTAAAAAACAGTCCACTGGACTGTTTTTTAATTCACCCTTTGCGAAGCGCTTTGAAGCTATTTGTGGGGTTACTCCCCACAGTGTGGGGAGATGTCGCGCAGCGACAAAGGGGACGGGCTTGTTAAGCTTGCCCCACACCCCACCAGAGGCGCTGCCTCTGGACTCTGCCAAAGGAACACAGT
>Ga0256405_10008195_pt1 | contig 15151 bp, 11 predicted proteins | sample RumenRJG_02DNA_FD_189096 | JGI IMG/M metagenome (GOLD analysis project Ga0256405, IMG submission 189096) | Bovine rumen microbial communities from Lethbridge, Alberta, Canada - RJG_02 | ecosystem: Host-associated > Mammals > Digestive system > Stomach > Rumen | place: Canada: Alberta... | reverse complement strand
GCAGGTAAAGTGCCGCTTGGAGCTGTCGTTGTAGGCGGATCATTGGGTGTTTTTGGAGACTTGTTTCCGGGATCAATAGAGTGTTCGCCGTAACCGGTCGTGAAATCAAAAGGCACCCAGCCAAATCCGTCGAGATACACCTCTGTCCATGCGTGACTTCTGTTGTCCTTGACGCTGAGTACATATGAGCCCATATTGTTTCTCTGAGCGTTCTTGAAGTCGTCCTCGACCACAACGTAGCCGGAAGCATAACGAGCAGGGATACCAGCCATACGCGCAAGCAGGACACCGGCTGTCGCAAAGTGAACGCAGTAACCGCGCTGATTTTTCAGGAGGAAGTAGCTTACAAAATCCTCGCTGTAAGGAGTCTTGCCGGGAGAAAGAGTATAGGTACAGGTATTGGACATCTGTTCCTTTATCGAGTTCAGCACCTCTATACAGCTCTGAGCGTCCTTGCGTGCTGTACGGAAGCGTTCGCTGCCGAGGTATTGGAACGCAAGCCTGTGCATATCGTGGGTATCGGGAACCTGGAGATAGTTTTCGTAAACAAATTCGCGGTAGTATTTCTCAGCACTCTGAACGTCGTAGCTCTCGGGGTGATCGTTCAGCAGTCTGCGGAAGCCGCCGCTGCTCACAGCACGATTTCCTTCATTGTATTCACTGTATGTAGTGATAGAGCTGTCGCCCTGAGCAAGAGATCTGATTATAGCAGATGAGCTTGCGTACCTCACACGGTACTGCTGTTTATCCAAATCATCGGTTTCAGCGATAGTATCATCAATAAAGTCGAGACCGCCGTACACGGTGCTGTACGGAGTGAAGAAGCGTTTTCTTTTCATCTGAGGCTCAACAGTTATCCTCGTATCATTCTTTTCCGGGTAGATATAGCTTGCAAATCTGCCGTAGAATTCCTGAGGATACATAGAACGGACAGCCTTTTTGTAGTTATCATTGTCATAAACGCCGTCGCTCAGTGACTTCCACTCATTATCTTCATATATGGCGGAGTTATCCTCCTTGAGGTAAACAGCTCCGTCACAGACATCACTGAAGGTCACGATAAGGTCAGTCTCGTTATCGTACTCGATGCTGTCATTAGCACCGAGCTTATTGCTGTCGATCTTGACATTAAAGCCGAATGCAGCTGCAACACGCGCAAGGCTGCCGAAGAAGTCGTCCATAGTGAATGCGCTGAAAGCGTCACTGATGTCAACACGCTTCTGATTGATCTTGTCACTTCTCTCATAATCGGAAGCCTTGATATAAGCGGAAGTAATGCCGGTTATAATCATAACAGCGGCTATTATGAAAACTCCGCAGCGTTCAGTGACCTTGAGCTTCATCTTGCGTTTGGGGAAGAAAAGGTCGTCCTTCCGGACAAAGCCTCCGGAGCCGCCGGTGTACTCACCGACGTCGATAGTTGACATAGCAAAGAGCGCAAGCCAGTAGGCGATAGTAAGCATTCCCCAGAATATCGGCATTTTTATACCGTTGTAGAGACCAATCTCGATAATGGGGAAGGTTATCATCAGCGGAAGGATAGGATTAGGACGGCATATCGTGAAGTAATAGATCACGATAGCGAGCATCCACACTGCAAAGATGAGCATAGTTGTCACGGCAGCTTTTTCGTTCTTCGCACTGAGGTTATTGTAGTAGGCGGTATTGGTGTGGTATGTCTGCTCGTAGATAACATTATAAGTGAACTTGAAGCCCTCGACTATCGTCCCGAGTTTTTTGTAGGCAACTCCCGCAAACACAACGGCTGAGGCTGCATATACCCAGAGCGCCTTGCGGTTCAGGACTGTCAGCATTATGTAAAACGCTGAAAATCCGACTGCTGCGAGCATCAGAGACTTCCTGTCATATACCAGATGAAACATACCGAGAAACGACATTATGACCGCTGTAAAGCCGCAGACAGCTATGAACAATGCAAGCGGAAAGCGGAAATCATGCCGTTTTTTCCTTACCGACATAACGATACTGTCACATATCGTAATGCCGTTGGCATTTGTTTTTCTATTCTTTTTCATTATATCACAATGTCCTTTATTGAAGCGGAGATCCTGCCGATAATAACAGGCATTATCCTGATATTCTCGTCAGTTATCTTAATCCTGCTGCCCTCCGTGTCATTTTTTACGACGATGAGAGCGTTGCGGTAATCGGCGTCGATCTCGTCAGCGATGTACGACAATATGTTAGTGTCGGCAGATGTGGAGATGTAAGTGAATGAGGCGGCCGAAATGTCAGTGTCTGCGAAATATACTTCAGGCTTAGGACAGTAGAGGTTATCATTGAAGGAGGTCACGAGCTCGCCGACAAAGTCTGAAAGTTCACTGCCGTCCCTGATGCATCTATCAACAAAACGTTTCTTTTTGCCGTTATAGTAAACTATGCTGTGCATTCTCTCGTTTTCCGCAAGGAACTGCGAAACAGAGAGGACTGTTTCGAGGAGAGTGTCAAACATCGGCAGGGTATTTTCAGAGTCCTCGTAGCATTTGAGGTCAAGGAAGATAGTTGAAGGGATATCGACAGGAAGGCTGTATTCCTTGACGATGAACTTATTCTTCTTTGAAGTCAGCTTCCAGTGTATGCGGTTCAGCTTGTCACCGGCGATGTACTCACGGAGGCTGAATACCTCAGAGGGATCGTCACCGGGCTTATTTTCGGAGAAAACCTCACTCTCATCGTCTATCCTGTCAGACTCTGTTACTTCACCGTTGATCTCGTGGAATAACGGAAGGACCGTTACCTCTGTCTGGATATTTTTGCATATCCTGAATTTGAACAATCTCAGAGGATCGTAGATCGTTATCCGTGCGAGCCTGACAACGATCGTACCGCAGAATTCAGAGCTTATCTGAAAAGTCATACGCTGGGAATTTGACGGCTGGACAGGCATAAAAATATCGAATGTTGATATGCTGTTATTAAAAACATTGTAATACTCGATGCGGGCTTCTGCCTTGCCAACGGAAAAAATGCTTGTATTCTCAACACAGAGCTGGATAGGAAAGTCTGTATTCTTGGTGACAGTCTTGTCCTTCAGGGCAAAATCCGCTTCGATACATCGGCTCGTAATAAAAGTTGTTGTGAACATAATGATCGGCAGAATGAGCATAACGATGAGCAGAACGAGTGCAAAATCCCACACATAGAGGATATAGAAGCACGCACAGATTATGATAATGGCAGCGAATAGTATCTTAGTCAGCAGCATACTTTCCCTTACCTCTGCGGAGCTGATATTCCGGGAACCGGAACTGCACCGAGTATCTCTGTGATGATGCCTGCAGGAGTTGCGTCTGAGAGCTTAGCCTTTGAGTTGAGTATGATACGGTGCTCAAAGACATCGCTGCATATATAACCGATGTCGTCAGGGATAACGTAATCGCGTCCCATAGCTACTGCGATGCCCTTGGCGATCTGCATAAGAGCAAGAGTACCTCTCGGACTGACACCGAGCTTGACGTAGGGGTGATTTCTTGTTGCGGCAGCGAGTGCAACTATGTACTCGTATATCCTGTCGTCAACATAGATGTTGTCGATGTATTCCTGAAGCTGTGTAATGAAGCCAGCGTCCGCAACAGCCTTTACAGAGTCAAGCGGATTGGTATTGTACTTGGATTTGAGGATAGCGACCTCACCGCTGAAATCCGGATAGCCCATACTCAGCTTTATCATAAAACGGTCGAGCTGAGAGTCGGGGAGATTATGAGTACCGGCAGAACCGATAGGGTTCTGAGTCGCGATAACTGTATATGGATCGGGCAGCTTGTAGGTATTGCCGTCAACTGTGATATTTTTTTCCTCCATAAGCTCGAGAAGAGCTGACTGAGTCTTGCTGGAAGTACGGTTGATCTCGTCTGCAAGGAAGAGGTTGCAGAAAGCAACACCGGGACGGAATTCAAACTTGCCGTTAGAGCTGTTGTAAACGGAAAAACCGGTAACATCAGAGGGGAGAACGTCCGGGGTGAACTGCATACGGTTATGCTCAAGGGAGAGAGCCTTTGAAAAAGCGAGAGCGAGAGTTGTCTTACCGACGCCGGGAATATCCTCGATAAGAATGTGTCCCTTACAGAGGATAGCGAGAAGGACCTTGATAATAATGGCGTCCTTACCGATAACAGCCTTTTTCACCTCGTTGACGATAGTGTTGATCTGGTTTGCGTAATAAGAATTATTCATAAAACATCTCCTGTCTATTTTATCCGATAATAACGATAAAAATAGTGTATTGATAAATATAAACACCTAACATTTATTATATCATAAAATGGTTGTATTTGCAATAGAACAATATCAAAATAGTAAATTTAAAGTTTTCTTAACAATTAGAAATTCTCGTCCGCTGATCTGACGAACGTTTTTTGCCCCACTATAAATAATCGTAAAAACTGTAGGATATGTGACATTTTAAAGGAAAAAACGTTGAAAGTCATAGAGAAAAGCTCCCTTTCGGGAGCTTTTTGTTCAAAATGTTAGCTGGTTTGTGTCACCGAGTTCCTTTGCAGGCTTTCCGGCAGCCGGAACGCTCTTTGAACGGTACTTTTCATACTGCTCAAGCTCTTCGGCAGGAACTATCGAAGCCGAAGCAAGTACAGCATTCTTTCGCAGGGTAATAACCTGAACGCCCTGAGAGTCTCTTGTTGACTTCGGAAGTATCATACCTGTGTTGAACAGAAGTGCGTGACCGGAGGAAGTACGGAGGATAACATCGCTGTCCTCACCAACGAAAAGTGCAGCAACAAGCGGCGATTTTTCGGAATAAGCCTTTGCGAGCTTCTTTCTGTTGGTCTTGGTCTCATAGGACTTCATCGGCACCTTCGCAGCCTTGCCGTTCTCGAAGAAGAACACGATATATCCGCTGTAATCGGTAGTCGGAACGAGAGTCTTGAGGTTCTCGCCCTCGTCAAAGCTGAGCTTGGCAGGGATATAGTCACCCATAACGCTTGCCTTTGTGTCGTCAAATGCGCTCGCACGGGACTTGTACGCCTGAGCCTTATCGGAGAAGAACACGAGCTCGGTCTTGTTAGTAGCCTCGAAGCTCTGACTGATGAAGTCGCCCTCCTTGAGCTTGTGCTCGCTGCTCATTCTGAGGGACTGCGGTGTTATCTTCTTAAAGTAGCCGCTGTCAGAAACGAAGATATTTACAGCATAATCAGGAGTATCATCTATCTCCTCACCGTCATCGACGTCAGACTGATAGTAGAACATCGTCTTTCTCGGCTGAGCGTAATTCTTAATGACATCACGGAGCTCGTTCACGATAATTTTGCGGATCTTCTTCTTATCGCGGAGGATCTCCTCCATTTCCTCGATGTCCTTCCTGAGCTGATCGACCTCCTCAACACGGCGCAGTATGTACTGTTTATTGATGTTTCTCAGCTTGATCTCAGCAACGTATTCTGCCTGTATCTCGTCGATGCCGAAGCCGATCATAAGGTTCGGAACAACATCCGCTTCGTTCTCGGTCTCACGGATTATACGGATAGCCTTGTCGATGTCGAGAAGAATTTTGGAGAGTGCTTCAAGGAGGTGGAGCTTTTCCTTTTTCTTTGTCAGGTCATAGTAGGTGCGGCGCTGAACACATTCCTCACGGAAGGCTGTCCACTCGGTAAGTATCTCACGAACGCCCATAACACGGGGAGTTCCGGCGATGAGTATATTGAAGTTGCAGGGGTAGCTGTCCTGCAAAGGCGTGAGACGATAGAGCTTCTGCATCAGCTTGTCCGGATCTGTGCCTTTTTTCAGATCGATAGCTATCTTGAGACCGTCGATGTCAGTCTCGTCGCGGATATAGGATATTTCGCGGATCTTTCCAGCCTTAACGAGCTCGACTATCTTGTCGATTACAGCCTCGATAGTGGTCGTGTACGGTATCTCAGTTACTTCGATGCATCTTGCAGCGCTGTCATAATTGTACTTGCAGCGCAGCTTGACGCTTCCTCTGCCGGTCTCGTAGATCTTGGAAAGCTCTGCTTCGTCATAGAGCATAAAACCGCCGCCGGGAAAATCAGGTCCCTTGAGTGTGCTGAGAATATCGCACTCCGGATCCTTCATAAGAGCGATAGTTGTTTCGCAGACCTCTTCGAGGTTGAACGGACAGACATTGCTCGCCATAGAAACAGCGATACCTGTATTCGAGTTGACAAGAACGGTCGGGAATGTAGCCGGCAGGAGAGTCGGCTCCTGCATAGTATTGTCGTAGTTCGGGACGAAATCGACGGTCTCCTTGTCAATATCACGGAAGAGCTCGCCGCATATCTTCTCGAGCTTTACCTCAGTGTATCGGGGAGCAGCGAAGTGCATCTTGCTTGAATACTGCTTTCCGAAGTTACCCTTAGAGTCGATATAGGGGTGGAGCAGAGCCTCGTTGCCGCGTGTCATACGGACGAGAGTTTCATAAATAGCCTGATCGCCGTGCGGATTGAGCTTCATAGTCTCACCGACAACGTTAGCCGACTTTGACCTCTCCTTGTCGGGGCTGAGCAGACCGCGCTTGTACATCATATACAGCAGCTTTCTGTGAGAGGGCTTGAAGCCGTCTATCTCCGGGAGTGCTCTTGAAATTATAACGCTCATAGCATAGGGCATATAGTTGTTCTTGAGAACATCAGCTATCTGCTCGTTGACAATGCTTCCGGAGCCCTCTATATAAGCCTCGTGCTTGAAAGCAGGCTTTTTCTTTTCGGTTTCTTTTTTTCTTGGCATTTAATCAGATCCTCCTTTGGAGTCGAGATGCTTGATCATATAGTCATAACACAGCTTGTCGCCGTTCGGGGAGTCGATAATGTTGTAGCTTACTTCACTGTAGCCATTCCTGAGGTATATACTTTTGGCTGAAAGCGAAGCGCTCAGCTCAGCGGTGCTGAATTTCTGCGAAATGAGCTTCTCAGCGAATTCCATAAGCATTCTGCCGAAGCCTTTTCCCTGATGCTCAGGAAGCACGAACAGGCGGTTGATCTCGTTGTCATTCACCGTTACTGTTCCGGCAGGGGAGCCGTTTTCGTCCAAAACAAGCCATACGCAGCCAGCTTCGATATCGCATACTATCTTTTCTTTGCTGTGGTGCTGCGAAAAGAACTCGACAGCGCCGGCAGGGTAATAGTGCGGATATACAGCTCTTATCGTTGTCTGTGTTATGTCGTAAACGGCGTCTGTGTCATTCAGCGACGCTTTTATTATCTCACTCATAGATCAGCTGATATCAGCGAGTTCAAGATAATCCGCGCCGTATTCGGAAATGTAGTCCTTGCGTCCCTGAAGGTCATCGCCGAGAAGCATCTCGAATATCTCAGCGGACTCCCTGATATCATTGACAGTTACCTTGATAAGACGGCGGGTATCGGGATTCATAGTTGTAAGGCTCATCATATCTGGCTCGTTCTCACCGAGACCTTTCGAGCGCTGTATAGTATGCTTTTTGTCGCCGATCTCACTGAGGATACGCTGCTTTTCCTGTTCCGTGTAAGCGAAGTAGGTCTTCTCCTTGGTGTTTATCTCAAAGAGGGGAGACTCCGCAATGTAGACGTAGCCCTCGCTGATAAGCGTAGGAGTCAGGCGGTAAAGCATAGTGAGGATAAGTGTGCGTATCTGGAAACCGTCCACGTCCGCATCGGTACAGATGACTATCTTGCTCCAGCGGAAGTTGTCGATATTGAAGGTTGAGAGTTCCTTGTTAGCCTTTGCAGTTACCTCGACTCCACAGCCGAGTACCTTGATGAGATCGGTGATTATCTCGCTCTTGAAGATCTTGGCGTAGTCGGCTTTGAGACAGTTGAGTATCTTGCCGCGGACAGGTATAACAGCCTGAAATTCCGCGTCACGGGCGAGCTTTACAGAACCGAGAGCCGAGTCGCCCTCCACGATGTATATCTCGCGTCTTGCAACGTCCTTTGTACGGCAGTCAACGAATTTCTCGACCATATTTGCGAGGTCGATAGTGCCTGTCAGCTTCTTTTTGACGTTGAGACGAACCTTTTCCGCATTCTCACGGCTTCTCTTGTTTATGAGTATCTGTTCGGCTATTTTCTGAGCTTCATCGGGATTTTCTATGAAGTACACCTCAAGCTGGTGGCGGAGGAATTCAGTCATAGCCTCACGAATGAATTTATTGGTAATAGCCTTTTTGGTCTGGTTAGCGTAGGAGGTCTGAGTAGAGAATGACGAGGAAACAAGTATCAGACATTCCTCAACGTCGGCATAGGTTATCTTACTCTCATTCTTCTGGTAGCCGTTTATAGATTTTATATAAGCGTCGATCTGAGCCTGAAAAGCGCGCTTTACAGCTTCGGCAGGCGAACCGCCGTGCTCAAGGAAGCTGGAGTTATGGTAATACTCCGTCAGCTTAGCCTTATTTGAAAATGTAAGAGCAACATCGAGCTTTACCTTGTATTCCGGCTTGTCATCACGGTCTCTGCCCTTTTTCTCGGCAGTCCAGTGCTGAATGGAGCTGAGAGTATTTTCGCCGGCAATCTCCTGAACGTACTCGGTGATACCAGATTCGTAGAAGAACTCCTGTTCATTGAAGCCGCCGGCTTCATTTTCGGAGCGGAACAGGAAGAGGATATTCGGGTTTACGATAGCCTGTCTCTTGAGAATATCACAGAAATACTCGTCAGAAACGTCAATATCGGTAAAAACTTCAAGGTCAGGACGCCAGCGTGTTTTTGTGCCGGTCTGCTTCTTTTTGCAGGGCTCTTTTTTCAGACCGCCGACATTGTTTCCCTTTTCAAAGTGCAGCTCGTACCTGAAGCCGTCACGAATGACCTCAACGTCCATAAATTCCGATGAAAACTGCGTCGAGCAGAGTCCGAGACCGTTGAGACCGAGAGAATACTCATAGGACTCAGCAGAAGTATCGTACTTACCGCCGGCATAGAGCTCGCAATAAACGAGTTCCCAGTTATAGCGCTTTTCATTGTTGTTGTAGTCAACGGGGCAGCCGCGTCCGAAGTCCTCGACCTCGATAACGTTGTCACGGTAGTGGGTAATGATGATCTTATTGCCGTAGCCCTCACGCGCTTCATCGATCGAGTTTGAGATGACTTCAAAGATAGAGTGTTCGCAGCCGTCGAGACCGTCTGAGCCGAAAATAACAGCCGGACGCTTGCGGACTCTGTCAGCGCCCTTGAGCATTGAAATACTGTCGTTGCCGTAATCCTGTTTCTTAGCCATTTATCTCTTCCTTTCGTTAAATCAGAACATTCCTTATAATGATACCACATTTCGGATATTTTTGCAAGTATAAAAATAAAAGCGGCAAAAAATTGCCGCAAATAGGTCTCAGACAAGGGAAAAATAGAGGATAACAAGTGCACCGAGAACAATTCTGTACCAGCCGAAAACCTTGAAATCGTGCTTTTTGATGTAGTCCATAAGGAACTTGATTACAAAAATCGAAACAACGAACGCAACGATCATACCGGTTGCGAGAACTGCTACCTCTCCGCTGCTGAAGCTGCCGTCATACTTGAGGAGCTTGAGGAGACTTGCACCGAACATTACCGGTATAGCAAGGTAGAATGTAAACTCAGCGGCAACAACTCTCGAAACGCCGATAAGGAGAGCTCCGACGATTGTTGCGCCGGAACGCGATGTGCCCGGAAAAACTGCCGCAAGAAGCTGGAAACAGCCGATGATGAACGCTGCTTTGTAGGTGAGCTCGTTTATCGAGTTGATCTTGGGAGTCTTGTTCTTGTTCCAGTTTTCTACAACTATGAAAGCGATACCGAAAACTATGAGTGCGATACTAACAGTCCACACATTATAGAGGTGTTCGTCGATCCAGTCATCAAGGAGAAGTCCGATAACGGCAGCCGGGATACAAGCTGCGAGCACCTTGAACCACATAACAAAGATGTCCTTCTTAACATATGCTCCGAAGCCCTTGTCGCTGAGAGGAGCATTGTTGTTCTTTTTACCGAATGGGAAAAGCTTGCTCCAGAAAATGACAACGACAGCCATTATAGCACCGAGCTGAATAACAACATCAAACATTTCCTTGAAATCGTCAGATTTATCGAGATTAACGAATTCCTGAACAAGTATGAGATGTCCGGTACTGCTGATAGGGAGCCATTCGGTTATGCCCTCAACGATGCCGAGAAAGATTGTCTTAAGTATTTCGATCATATGTATATTTCCTTTCAGGTCGATAAAATTGATACAAACGACATTATAACATATAAAATTGCCTATGTCAAATATCCTGTTCTTTCGGGCGTACCAGCCTGAACTTCCGCTTTGAGATTGTTAATACACCTTTGTTTTTAAGCCGAGTCATCTCGCGCTGGAGAGCGCTGCGGTTGACGCAGAGGTAATCGGAGAGAGCTGTGGTCGAGAACGGTATCTGCGGCGTTTTGCCTTCGGGGGTCTTATCCTCGATTATCTGGAGGCAGCTTATCAGCTTATCCTCAATAGTCCTCTGACTCAGAACTTCGATACGTTCACTCAGATTTATAGCCTTTTCGGACATAAGTCCGAGCAGGTTTTCGACGACTCTCGAGTGGCACGGACAGGCATTCTCACATCTTTTGGTAATCTCCGAACGCCTTACAAACATAACCTCGCAGTCAGTTTCGCTGACTATTTCAATAACGCTCCTTATCGACGGAGAATAAGTGAAAAAAGCTCCGAAAACGCTCTGTTCACCGAGTGCCTCAACAATTGTGCGGACACCGTTTATATCGTACCTCTCGACAACAGCTCTGCCGCTGAGTATAATGCCTATGCGGTCGCTTTCCCGCGAGAATTCAGCAATACGGCTGCCGGACTTGTACTTCCTTATATCGGGATTGAAGCAGCTCATCATACGGCGGCAGTCGGACTGGTCAACGCCCTTAAACAATATGTTATCTTCCGGTAACATAAAAAATTCCTCCTTGTTGCAATTGCAACAGATTTTTCACAAGTTTTATGATACAATATTTTCAGACAAAAGTCAATATTTATTTTTATTTGTCTGTCTGAACTCAACAGTTCTCACTAAAACAGGAGGTAATACATATGAAAGTAAACGTTATCGGCGAACAGATCTCTCAGGACGAGATAAATGCCTACATAGAGTACGGCAAAAAGAAGTACAGCGACAGAGAGATCATTGGTATGACTGTCAAGATCGACGGTGAATATGTTGATCTCCAGTATGACTTCAAGAATATCCCGTTTGACCGTATTAGAAGAATAACCGGCTATCTCGTCGGTACACTCGACAGATTTAACAACGGCAAGCGTGCTGAGGAGCACGACAGAGTTAAGCACAGTGTATGAATGCCGGAATTACCGGCTTTATAATAATACTACGGAGGTAAAGGAATTATGAAAAAGTATGTATGTCCAGTATGTGGCTATGTTCACGAAGGAAACGAGCCCCCGGAGAAATGTCCTCAGTGCGGAGTACCCGGCTCAAAGTTCATTGAAAAGGAAGCAGGCGAGAAGCTTGTTTTTGCTTGTGAGCACGAGCTTGGTGTTGCAAAGGCAGTTTCTGATCCTGAGATAATCGAGGGACTTCGTTCAAACTTCACCGGTGAATGTACAGAGGTAGGTATGTACCTCGCAATGGCAAGAGTTGCTTACAGAGAGGGATATCCAGAGATAGGCGCTTACTGGGAGAAGGCAGCATTTGAAGAGGCAGAACACGCAGCTAAGTTCGCAGAGCTTCTCGGCGAAGTTCTTTCCGACTCAACAAAGGAAAACCTCGAGAAGAGAGTTGCAGCTGAGCACGGCGCTACCGAGGGCAAGCTCAAGCTCGCAAAGAAGGCAAAGGAGCTCAACCTCGACGCTATCCACGACACAGTTCACGAGATGGCAAGAGACGAAGCGCGTCACGGCAAGGCTTTCGAGGGACTTCTCAAGAGATATTTCGGCTGATAACAGCAATTACAGCGGCAGGTATAAACCTGCCGCTTTTGTTAATTTTTAATGAATTCTCTTGCAGGATCGCCTTATATTTGCTATAATGTAATTAGATTATACTTGCGAGGTGAGCATATGAAAAAAATACTTGACTGGCAAAAATACCTTGACACAGCTGCACAGACGGTCGCTGAGGGCATCGTTATGCTCAAAAACGACAACGGAGCTCTGCCGCTGCCGGCTGATGAGACCGTTTCGGTTTTCGGCAGGATACAGCTGCATTATTACAAAAGCGGAACCGGTTCCGGCGGTATGGTGAACGTTTCAAAGGTGACCGATATAGTGGAAGGACTCACCGAAGCCGGAGTGAGCATAAACTCAGAGCTCCTTGAAATATACCGAAAATGGGACGAGGATAATCCCTTTGATCTCGGTCAGGGCTGGGGCGCAGAGCCTTGGTCGCAGAAGGAAATGCCTCTCGATGACGAGACTGCTGCAAATGCCGCAAAAATAAGCGAAACTGCGATAGTCATCATCGGCAGGACCGCCGGTGAAGAGCAGGATGCGCGTCTCGAAGAGGGTTCATATCTGCTCACAGCGGTCGAAAAGGATATGCTTGCAAAGGTGCGGAAGCATTTCCGAAAGGTCGTTATCCTGCTGAACGTCGGAGGGCTAATTGATATGTCCTTTATTGACGAATACTCGCCTGACTCCGTTCTCTATGTATGGCAGGGCGGTATGACCGGCGGTACGGGCACAGCGGCAGTTCTCACCGGTAAAGTCAGCCCGAGCGGCAAGCTCCCTGATACGATAGCTTACAGTGTTTCCGATTATCCCTCGCACAGCTGCTTCGGCAATAAAGACCGGAATTTCTACCGCGAGGACGTATATGTCGGCTATCGCTGGTTCGAGACCTTTTCCCGTAATAAAGTCAGGTATCCGTTCGGTTTCGGACTTTCTTACACTTCATTTGATATAAAGCCCATCTCTGTGACCGGAACTGATGAACTCAGTTTCAGGTTCACTGTCAGAAATACCGGCGAACGCTCCGGCAAGGAGGTCGTCCAGCTATACGTTGAAAAGCCGCAGGGGAAACTCGGTCAGCCGCTCAGACAGCTATGCGGATTTGCAAAGACAAAGGAACTTGCCCCGAATGAGGTTCAGGAGCTGACGATCACGGTCAAGATTGCTGATTTTGCCTCATATGATGACTCAGGTGTTACCGGCTTTGCGTACAGCTGGGTGCTTGAGGAGGGCGATTATAATTTCTATGCCGGCTCGGACGTAAGAGCAGCAGAGAAGGTGCTCACAGTGCCGGTTTCAGAGAACAAACTTGTGAAAAAATGCGTTCAGGCAATGGCACCTGTTATGCCGTTCAAGCGTGTCAAAGCACTTGCGGACGGAAGCGGATTTGTCCCCGGAGAGGAGGAAGTTCCGCTCAGCGCTATCGACGAAGCAAAACGCCGTACAGACGCCCTTCCGCAGGAAATACCTCAGACAGGCGATAAAGGCATAAAGCTCGCAGATGTGTGTGTCGGTAAGAATACACTTGACGAGTTCATCGCGCAGCTTTCCGACTCCGACCTTGCAAGCATCATACGCGGCGAGGGTATGGGAAGTCCGCGCGTTACCCCCGGAACCGCCTCAGCTTTCGGCGGAGTTACCGACAGACTCCAGTATTACGGCATTCCGGCAGCCTGCTGTGATGACGGTCCTTCCGGAATGAGACTCGACTGCGGCACAAAGGCTTTCAGTCTGCCAAACGGCACGATGATAGCCTCCACCTTTAACAGCGAGCTCATCACCGAGCTTTTCACCTATATGGGACTCGAAATGTCCGCGAACAAGGTCGAGTGTCTCCTCGGGCCCGGAATAAATATCCACCGTCACCCGCTCAACGGACGTAATTTCGAGTATTTCTCCGAGGATCCCTACCTCACCGGAACAATGGCAGCCGCTGAGCTGACAGGTCTCCATACTTCGGGAGTGACCGGTACGGTCAAGCATTTCTGCTGCAACAATCAGGAGACAAACCGTCACTATGCCGATCCTGTTGTTTCCGAACGCGCTCTCAGGGAAATATATCTCAAGGGCTTTGAAATGGCTGTAAAGCAGGGCAAAGCTGACTCGATAATGACGACTTATGGTCCGGTCAACGGTCTGTGGACAGCCGGCAACTATGATCTCAACACCACTATTCTCAGGAACGACTGGGGCTTTACAGGCTTTACGATGACTGACTGGTGGGCGAATGTCAGCGTCCGCGGAAAGAAGCCGGAGCGCGATCTTTACGCACCTATGGCTGCCGCTCAGAACGACGTTTATATGGTCTGCGCAGACTGCTCAACGGAGAATTCCGGTATAAATGAAGCTCTTGCAGATGGAACCCTCACACGCGCGGAGCTTCAGCGAAACGCTAAAAATAACTGCGCTTTCATTATGAAATCCAACGCAATGAAGCGTCTTATGGGGACAGCTGACGAGATCACTATTATAAACCGTGAATCTGATGCACTCGAGTCCGACAGTGATGTTGTGTTCTATGAACTGCCCGGAGACCTGAAGATCGACCTCAAAGGCGTGAAATCGGTCAAGGGACAGGTACACAGCTTTGCACTGACCGTTCTTCAGCCCGGCTTCTACGATATGAAGATAACTGCTTCGTCAGAACAGAGCGAGGTCGCTCAGATACCGGTAACGGTCTTCTTTATGGGAACTCCTACCGCTACATTTACTTGGAACGGTACCGGCGGCAGACTCGTTTCTTTTGAGTCACAAGTGCCGCTGTTCTCGAAATATACAGCAGCAAGACTGTATTTCGCGCAGAACGGTCTTGATCTTGACAGCATAGAATTCCGTCTTGTTAGAACGGTAAACAGTATGGAAGAAGCATTTTTACACGGAGATGAATAAATGAACATACAGATTTTCGGCACTAAAAAGTGCTTTGATACAAAGAAAGCCGAGCGCTGGTTCAAGGAGCGCGGCATAAAATATCAGATGATAGATATGAAGGAAAAGGGAATGAGCAAGGGCGAGTTCACGAGCGTTTGTCAGGCTGTCGGCGGTATTGACAATATGATAAACGAAAAGGCAAGCGACAAGCAGACTCTCACGCTGCTCAAGTACCTCGGTGACGCTGACCGTGAGGAAAAGCTCCTCGAAAATCCGCAGCTCATAAGAACTCCTATCGTCCGCAGCGGCAAAAAGGCTGTTATCGGCTTCTGCCCGGAGATATGGAGCGAATGGGAATAAACGGCAATTTAGTGCCTATAGCGCTAATAGT
>Ga0256405_10008193_pt1 | contig 15153 bp, 11 predicted proteins | sample RumenRJG_02DNA_FD_189096 | JGI IMG/M metagenome (GOLD analysis project Ga0256405, IMG submission 189096) | Bovine rumen microbial communities from Lethbridge, Alberta, Canada - RJG_02 | ecosystem: Host-associated > Mammals > Digestive system > Stomach > Rumen | place: Canada: Alberta... | reverse complement strand
CGCAGTTTCAGGGACTGGGTGAATGATGCTTTGCTACAGGAAGCCAAGATTCAACTGCGGTCAACCAAGAAGACGGTCACGGAAATATCGGACTATCTGAGCTTTGCCACCTCTTCCCAGTTCTGCCGCTTCTTCAAGCGGATGACGGCGCTGTCTCCAAAAGAATATAGGGCGTCGATATAAGATTTCAGTAAAGTTCGAATTTGTCGAAGGCATTGATCCTTCTCTTTTTATTGGCTCCGGAGACCGTAGGCTCCAGTTTTCCGTGTGCTCTTTCGATATTTTTGTAGAGGAGGTCTTCACGACACTTCTCAGCGGAGCCACTCTTGTCATCCCTTCAGAAGAGGCAAAAAAAGATGTTAAAAAACTCCTGGCCTTCTGCTCGGAGAACGGAATCACGATGATCAGCGGATTCCCGTATCTCCTGGCCGAAATGAACAAGAAGCCGCAGATGCTGCCGGAGAGTCTGCCGGCAGCAGCGAGATGCGTGACATGATGCTCCTCACTTACGGGAAATAATGCTAACTTTGTATTCTATGAACCACAAAACTTGCACTATAGACGGCCGTGAGTGCTTTATATCAGACTCCGTCCAGCCTCAATATTTCCTTATTCAGACGCTCGGGAATCACGAACGTGGCATTTTCGACCAAACGGCAGAATTGATTGCCGGGACGGCTGGTGTCCCCTTTGTCCTCGCTGCATTCCAGGTGTTCGACTGGGATTTGGACCTTACCCCATGGCACGACGATGCCATCAATCGGAAACCGGAAGTGGGAACCAAGACCGGCGAGACGCTTCGATACATAACGGAATCGCTTCTGCCTGCGCTTGAGGCCGAATATGGAAAACTCCCCGTCATCCTTGGCGGCTACTCCCTGGGCGGGCTTTTCGCCCTTTGGTCATCCATGCAGACAGACCGTTTTGCCGCCATCGCTGCAGCATCGCCTTCCCTCTGGATCAAGGACTGGCTGGACTATGCATATGTGCACCCGGTGAAGGCCGGGAAGGTCTATCTGAGCCTGGGAGACCAGGAAGAGCACGTGAAGAACCGCGCCATTGCCCGTGTAGGCGACAGCGTGCGAGGCGAATATGAACTTCTCAAGGCTCAGCTTGGAAGAGAAAACTGCACGTTGGTCTGGAATCCAGGGAATCATTTCCAGGACGGAGACAAAAGACTGGCGGCCGCTTTCTCATGGTGCATCAAAGAATTGGAGGTCAAGTGAAAGATAGCTATACATTCAAGTTCTGGAAGCGCAAGTACTTTGATTTGGATCGCACCAACGATGTCGTGATTACCTCAAGATCTCACGGCAGCTACCGCCTTGTCCCAGTTATGGAAGACGATACTCTTGTCGACAGAGCAACCTTGGATGCTAAAATCCGTCAAGGTATTGCCGATTACGAGGCTGGCAAGGTGTACCGGATGAGCGAGGGCGAGAGCACCGAGGACTTCCTCGGCAGGATGATTAGCGAGAACTGATATGGTCAGGTGGAACAGCTTAAGGGCTACGATGGCTCTGTTTATTCCAGACGAATCGCTCTTGGTTATTTTGCTGAGAATGCTTAACTTCACTTCGATAAAACGAAGTTGGCCAATATGGGAGCACAAGAGATACTTCAAGATATAGTTTTTGTTATCCTTTACGGAGTTGTAATGGGACTGAGCGTTGCGGAGGCGTTCTATCTACTGCTGCGGCGAAGCAATGCCATTGCGCCGGAGGTGACGCCACCCCTTCGCCTGCGTCTGTGGGCGGCGGCCATTATGGTGGAGAACGTGCTCAGCCACGTTTGCTGGCTATGGTACTTCTGCCATCCTTCGGCTTGTGGTTACGTTCTTGTGTGTATGCAGGATATCCTGCTGCTAATCCCTATTGTAGCTGGCTTTCTTCTGTCTATGCTGCAGGACCGGCATCGGCCTGTATGGCCGGTGGTGGTGGCGCTGGCCCCTTCCATTGTATTTGCCGCATTGGGAATCATCCGAGAAGACGAGGTTTTTATGGGTTGGATACGCATTTATGTCGTTGTAATCTTCGCGATGCTAATGGTATATCTGTTCTTTGCTGTCCGGCGCTATGGACGCTGGCTCAGGGATAATTACGCCGACCTGGAAAACAAGGAGGTTTGGCAGAGCTTTCTGATTCTGTTCGTCTTTGTACAGTTATCCATTATTTACCTCTATGCCTCTGAAGAGACCAGACTCCTGCTCTATCTTCTCGAATATGCCTGTATTATCATTATGGGCCTGTTGCTGTGGCGGGTAGAAACGCTGCAGGTGCTGAGCGGAAGCACCGGGCCAGAAGAAGGGGAACAGGCCGGGCAAACGCAGAAGGCACCTCAAGCCATCCCCGTCGATATCGAAGTGCTCCTGAAAAAGCACTGCGAGAACAAGCATCTCTATCTGCAGCACGACCTATCCCTGTCCCAGCTTGCCCTGGCCACAGGTACAAACCATTATTACCTAAGCCAGTACTTCGCCCAGCATGGACTAACTTATAACGCTTACATCAACGGTCTTCGCATCCGCCATTTCATTTGCCTGTACCAGAAGGCAGTGGCCGAGAAGCGCACGTTTACCGCTCAGCAACTGGCATCCGAGAGCGGGTACCGCAGCTACAGCACCTTCAGCGCTGCATTCAAACAGCACAGCGGGAAGACCGTAACGGCGTGGATGCGTGACGCCGGAGAGTAGGTCTTCTTCCACTTTCAAAATCTGCAATAATTGTTTCAGAATCTGCAAGACTTGCAGTCTGAGACGCATTCCCTATTGGTAAAATGGGCAGGGAGCTCTAAATTCGCATCCTCAAAAACATGAGCAAACTAAAAACAATCATATAATTAAAAGTTATGAAAAAATTAATTACTATTCTCGCAATTGCAGCAGTTGCTGCTCTTGCATTTGTGTCCTGCAAAAAGGACAATGGCAGTGACAAAGTTGACTACGACCTCAGCGCCTACAACGCCCTCGGCGAGGAGGAACGTGCTTTCTGTGCTGAACTGGGTCTTAGTGTCTTCTGGGGTACACGTAACCTCGAAGCAAATACTCCCACTCAGTATGGAGAATATTATGCTTGGGCTGAGACGGAGCCCAAAGAGGAGCAATTCTATAATTGGGATCATTATTTATACCGTATCAATAGCGAAAATAGACTCTCTAAGTACAACTCTACTGACGGTTTAACAACTCTTGAGGCCGAAGATGACGCAGTTTATAGATCCATTTATTTTGGCATGAGCAAAAATTGGAGAATGCCGACTGCTGCCGAAATTGATGAACTCGTTGCCACAAAGACCAATCCGGATTATAAGTGGGAGTGGAAAGACGGAGACGTAAAAGGATACGAGATTACGTTCCTTAAAAGCAAACATTCCATTTTCCTTCCTGCAGCGGGCGGAATAACTGATGGCGGAAATCTCCAGGCCGGAAGGGCTGGCCTATACTGGTCTTCTTCCCTCAAAGAAGGCGATGAGGAAGGTGCATATCATCTGCGGATAGATGCTAAGGATGCCAAAAAAGTGCGGGCATCTCGTTGCGTAGGTTGGTCAATTCGCCCCGTCAGAGCAAAATAAGATCTGCTTGAATTTAAAACTTCGACCCCGATAGTCAAACCGAAGGCTGTCGGGGTTTATTGTTGGTCTTGGTAGCCTACAGAACGCTTCTGGGGTTTTCCGTGAGCTGGCCAATACCCGCTTCTGAGTTTATTGGAAATGGCGTATCCCATTCTTCTAGCGGCTGGAAATTAATTCTTCCTGTTAATCAGGCTCATGACAACCTTGACCACCAGCTCCTTCTCCTCTTATGCAAATCTTTGCAAGGTTCGCGCATTGAAAAGCATAATAATAGCTATCTTTGCATAGCTTATGAAAAACACAGCCTTCTCCTTTATTCCTTCTGAACGCGTCATGACAGACGAGCTCAGCACCATCGCCTGGGGCACGGATGCCGGCGAATATCGTCTTACACCCAAAATGGTAATCCGCGCAAAGGACGAGGCGGAGGTGTCTAAGATTCTTTCTGAGGCCACCCAAAAGCGTATCCCCGTCACCTTCAGGGCGGCCGGGACCGCGCTCTCCGGCCAATCCATTACAGACAGCGTACTGCTTGTGGCCGGAAAGAACTGGGAACAGTCCCGGTATAATCCCGAGAACGGCTCTATTACGCTGCAACCGGGTATTGTGGGACGTGAAGTAAACCGGCGCTTGGCTCCTTTTGGCCGATACTTTGGCCCGGATCCCGCTTCTATCGGAAGCTGCATGGTGGGGGGCATCGTTGCCAACAATGCCTCCGGGATGAGCTGCGGCGTGCATGCCAATTCCGACAAAACGCTCCTGTCGGCCCGGATTGTCCTTGCCGACGGAACGGTCCTGGATACCGGCGATGCTTCCTCACGGGCGGCGTTCCAAAAAAGCCATCCGGCGTTTATCCGTGCCATTGAGCAGCTTCGGGACAGCGTGGCCGCTGACGATGCGCTCCGTCAGCGCATAGAACGCAAATACACCATCAAGAATGTCACCGGCCTGAATCTGCGCCCTCTGACCGCCTATACAGACCCCTTTGAGATCATTGCCCATCTGATGGTGGGTTCGGAGGGTACGCTGGGCTTTCTGTCTGCGGTAACCATGGCCACCCTCCCCGTGAATCCCTGCAAGGCCAGCGCCATGGTCTATTTTGACGATATTGTAACGGCGGCAAGGGCTGTGGTTGCGCTAAAGAAAGTGCGCCTGAGCGCCGCGGAACTGCTGGATGCAAGGTCCCTGGCGTCCGTAAAGGACCCGCATCTGACAGCGGAAAAGCCGGACCTTACGGCGCTCCTCCTGGAGGTTCAGGCGCCATCGGAGGACGGGCTGGCCGCCATCGTCACAGAAGTGACACAGACATTGGAGCCTTTTGGCGTTTCCGTGCTCTTTACCGATGACCTGGAGACGGTTTCCCAATACTGGTCCATCCGTGCCGGTATTTTCCCCACGGTAGGCGGCCTGCGGGAGGAAGGAACGACCTGCCTGATAGAAGACGTGGCTTTTCATGTGGAGTCCCTTCCCGAGGCGACGGCGGATTTGTCGGCCCTCCTGGACCGACACGGCTATACGGATTCCTGCATTTACGGACATGCGTTGGAAGGTAACTTCCATTTCATCATCAACCAGCGCTTCGATACGCCTGAGGACATTGCCCGTTACGATGCCATGATAAAGGACGTCGTGCGGCTTGTGGTGGAAAAGTATGACGGGTCTCTGAAGGCCGAGCATGGCACGGGCCGGAACATGGCGTCTTTTGTGGAATACGAGTGGGGAGAGCAGGCGTTTGCGCTGATGAAGCGTATCAAAGCGGTGTTCGACCCGATGGGTATCCTGAATCCCGGCGTCATCTTCAATGACGACCGGAACTGCTATCTGAAGAACCTGAAGCGGATTCCGGTCCTGGAGCCAAAAGATGCCGACGCCGCAGCAGCGTATAAGCAGATCAACAAATGCATTGAGTGCGGCTTCTGTGAAGTGAACTGCGTGTCGTGCGGATTCACGCTCTCTTCCCGGACACGCATAGTGGTGCAGCGGGAGATTGCCCGTCGTAAAAAGGCAGGGGAGCCCTATGAGGCCCTCGAAAAGGCCTTTACCTATCCGGGCAAGGTGACATGCGCAGGAGACGGCCTTTGCTCCATGTCCTGTCCCATGGGAATAAACGTTGCCGATATGACCCATCAGCTGCGCCGCGAAAGCGTTTCGCCTGCCGGAACCTTTGCCGGAGCGTGGGTGGCGAATCACTTCCATGGGACAAAGACTGTACTCAGGGGCGTGCTGGGCCTTGCGGGTGCGGCACATGCCGTGCTGGGGGACAAGGCCATGGCGGCTGTCGGAAAAGGGCTTCATGCGGCAGGCCTGCCGCTGTGGACGCCTCAGACGCCAAGGGGGTATCGGCCCAAAGGAATACAGACAGGGGACAGCCCCCTCAAAGTGGTCTATTTCCCCAGCTGCCTGAACCAGATGATGGGACCTGCACCCAAGGACACGGTCCGTCCTCTGGTGGAAGAAATGGTGGAACTGCTCCGGAAAGCCGGTTATGAAGTGATTTTCCCGGAAAAGATGGACAGCCTGTGCTGTGGAACCATTTGGGAAAGCAAGGGACTTCCGGAAATAGCGGACAAAAAGCTGCAGGAACTGGAAGACGCACTGTGGAAAGCGTCGTCTCAAGGGCGCTATCCCGTTCTCTGCGACCAAAGTCCCTGTCTTCATCGCATGCGCAAACACATCCGGCGGATGCATCTTTATGAGCCGGCGGAGTTTATCTGGAAGTTCCTGAAAGACCGCCTGGCGTTCCATCCGCTTGACGAGCCTGTCGCGGTCCATGTCACCTGCTCCATGCGTCTGATGGGCCTGGAGGATTGTATAATAAGTTTGGCAAAACTTTGCTCGACCAAGGTGACGGTCCCTGCCGGCGTCGGTTGCTGTGCCTATGCCGGCGATAAAGGAATGACCCGGCCGGAACTGAATGCGTGGGCCCTCCGGAAATTGCGCCCGGAGTTGGAGGAGGCCGGTGTAAGTGAGGGATTCTCCAACAGCCGTACCTGTGAGATTGGCCTCACCACGCACGGCGGCGTGCCCTACCGCTCCATTGTGTACTTGGTGAACAGGGCAACCCATTCTTACACAAAAAAAGCGGGCCGAAAAAACGGTCCGCCTCAGGAGTAGGGACGATCGGATTCGAACCGATGACCTCTTCAATGTGACTGAAGCGCTCTAAACCAGCTGAGCTACGCCCCTGTTGGGGAATGCAAAGGTAGCATCTTTTCCGGAAATAGCAAAATTTATTTTAATTTTCTTCATCGCTCTCTTTCTCGTCAAAGCAGTAGGGGCCCAAAGTGATGCTGCTTACGGCCCCCACAAAGCCCAGGCCGCCCTTGACATTGCTCCAGGTGAAATTGGCGGGAATGAGGCCCATGTTTGACAGGAAGTCGAAGTTGCTCTGGAACAGGGCCTTGGCAAAGAAGAAGAACTCATCCGAGAGCCTGTAGAAAGTGAAGGTGTATTCCGTACGGCTTACCTTCGGTTCCATCTTTTCGCTGTCCTCCTTCTGGTCGCCCACTTCTCCGCTGGTGATGCCGCCGCCGGCAACCCCGGTGTCTCCTTGCGGCATCGCCCCCCGGATGCCGTCCAGCAAACGTGCGTCAAAGGAACCCAGATAGAACTGGTACTCGCTGCCCTGGAATTGCTTTTTGGTCACCAGGGTGAGCGCCTGGTACTCGGGACCGCCCAGGAACTGGCCGTCAAAACTCACCTGCATGAAGTCTTCCAGGTCAAATTTGCCCGTTTCGATGAGCGTAAGCAGATATCCCGGGGTGATATAACTGGTGGTGTCTTTCTGGGTCCCGTCCTGATAAACCAGGTGCTGGTCCCGGCGGATGCGGATGCCGTAATATTCGCCTTCTTCCGGCGCATGGTCCAGTTCGATGGTAATTTTGGTAACGGAGAGCGTATCGATATGCAGGGATTGATGTCGGAGGGAGTAGTATCGGGGCTTGGGCGGCACCGTGGTGCTGCCGCTTACCGTCCCCACGCCCTCGGCGCTGACTTCCACCTGGAAGCGGTCTCCGTCCAGGGAAGTGCGCACGTCCATGGGCATTTCTTCCAGTTGCCTGCCGCTCACGGGATTGGCCAGCCGGGTGTTCACAAACACCTCACCATTGTTGACGATGCCCTGCACGTAAATACGCGGCTGCCCGTTCTGCTCCAGTTGGAACGGAATCTCGCAGGAGGCGGCCAGTAGCAGCATCGACAATATGTATAGTGCTTTTTTCATCAGAATTTATACGTAACGGTGAAGGTGGGAATGATGGGGATGAGGCCGTACGCCATGCCGCTGAACTTGCCGTCCTTGTCCGTGTGCAGGAAGGCCAGCGAAGCGTTCAGGTGGTTGTAGGTGTTGTACACGCTCAGGTTCACCTTGAGGCTGTGTCCGTTGCGGAACACGGTGGTGAAGTCCACGCCCACGTCCAGCCGGTGGTAGTCCGGGAGCTGCATGTTGTAGGGGGCGTCGTACAGGTAACGCTTCTTGCCGTCCACCTCAATATAATGCGAAGGGAAGGTGATGCGGTTGCCGCTATGGTAATTCCAGTTGGCAAAGGCTTCCCAGCGCTTGGCAAAGTGCCAGGAGGCCACCAGGTTCACTTTGTGCCGATTGTCGTTGCGGTCCGGATACCAGCCCGGGTAGATGGCGTCGAAGTAGCGCTGCGACCAGGAGAGGGTATAGTAGGCCGTGAGGGTGAGCGGGCCTTTGCTGTACGTTGCTTCCACCTCCATGCCGTAGGAGCGCCCGCGGCCCTCCGTGAACGATTTTTCCCACTCGGTGATGGGCGGCACAAAGGTGTTGCTGCCATTGTACACCAGCACGTTGTTCATGGTTTTGTACCAGCCTTCCAGGTTGAACTTGAACGGGCCCCAGGTGCTGTAGATGCCGCCGGCCACCTGGTCGCTCACCATGGGTTTGGCGTTGGCCGTGGAGGGCATCCAGCTGTTGGACGGCAGGTCCATGTACACGGCTGCTACCAGGTGCGCGAACTGGCTCATGCGCGTATAGGACAGTTTGGCCGATATAGCATTGTTGATGAGCCATTTAAAGGCAACGCGCGGCTCCAGGGAAGGATACGTTTTCCCGGGCGTGGCAAACAGGGCGAAGCGCAGGCCCGCGTTGAGCGTGAGGTTGTACCGCAGGAAAAGCTCGTCCTCCATGTAAATGGCCGGCTCAAAGGCACGGTAGACTTGCGACACGTTGTCGGAGGACTGCTGCGAGGGCACGCCATTGTCTTCGCTGGACGATGAAAACGCCCGCTCGGAATGGTACCAATGGTACTGGGCGCTGAGCCCGTAGCGCACATGGTTGTACTGGTTGGGGTACCAGTCCCAGTTGGACGTAAGGCCCACTTCCCGCACGGAAGCCACGTCTTTGTCGTCCATGGTGGCACGCGTGACGGTGCCTTCTTTCTCATTCAGGAAAGCGAAGTTGTAGCCGGTGTCCGACGTGCTCTGCGTATAGTAAAGGACCGTTTTGGCCTTCAATTTCTTGGAGAACTCGTAAAAGTGGGAGACAGAGCCGGTTAAGCTGCCCCATTTTACCCCGAGCTTCATGTTGGAAGCGTCCTTCCTCTCCATGGAGGCGCGAAGGTCGTCGGCCCCGGTATAGAAGCAGGCATTGAGCACATTGCCGGGGGAGAAGCGGTGCGTTACGCGGGCGTTGATGTCCCACATGGCATAGCCGCCGCCCACGGTTTGGTCTTCACCGTTGCGCCGGTTGGCGTAGGCGATGGCCGGAATGGTAACTACGTCCATCCAGGTGCGCCTGAGGCCCACGTTGAAGGAGGTTTTCCCCTTGACGATGGGCCCTTCCACCTGCACGCGGCCGTCAATGAGGCCCAGCGACGCGCTGCCGTGGTATTCCTGCATGTTGCCCTCCCGCGTTTCTACGTCCACCACCGACGACATGCGGCCGCCATAGCGGGCTGGAAAACCGCTCTTGTAGAAGTCCAGGTTGTCGATAATGTCCGTGTTGAAGCTGGAGAACAGCCCGCCGAAATGGCTGATGTTGTACAGCGGAACGCCGTCCAGGAGGAAGAGATTGTCGTTGCCGTCGCCGCCGTGTACGTACAGGCCGCTCATGAGTTCGTTGCCGGCCGCCACGCCGGGCAGCAGCTGCAGCTTCTTGATGACGTCCGGCGTGCCAAAGACCGCAATGCCGGAGGTGAGCTGTTTGCTCTCAATGTGCATAAGGCCCGTCTGGGTGGTGTTACGCGTTTTCTCCCGCAGGGCGGATATGCGCGACGCGTCCAGCGTGTCCCGCACCTCCTGCGCCTGCAGGGCCGGCGAGCCCAGTAGCAGCAGCGATATGGCCAGCGCCTTCTGCATAAGGAATTGCAAAGGTACAACTATTTTATTCACCTGCAATGATTTGGCGGGCTTCTTCACCGGTGGGAAGGCCAAAATGCTGGTCCACCCGCGAGCGCAGGGCTTCCAGCCGGGCTCGGTGCTCCGTCACCTTGTTCTCCACAAACACGGCGGCGCAGGACAGGAAGTAATACACCACCGTCTGGATGGTCATGGCCTGGATTTCCGGGGCGATGCCTTGCAGGGTGCAGCCGGCGGTGTTCAGGTTGATGAAGGCCCGGCAGCCAAAGGTGGAAGGGAAGAGGAGCGCCACCTTTTGCCAGAAGGCCGGAATGGCGGTCATCGGCCAGGAAAAGCCGGTGAGGAACAGGCACATGGGCGATACGGACAGGAACAGCACAAACACCGTTTCCCGCTTCCAGATAAGGGTGGACCAGGTGAAGGTGAAGAAGATGCAGTCCAGGATGTAGAACACCAGCAGCACCATGATGTCACCCCAGAAGGCATGCTGCGGCAAGCGGAACAGCCAGGGGATGAGCAGGGCGATGAGCGTTCCCGTCACCAGGTAAATGGACAGGTAAGCGGCGCCGCGTCCCAGCACCACGCGCCCTACGCCCAGCCCTTGCAGCTGCCGGGGCAAGGAGGCAAAGCTCCGGTTCTGCTCGCGCAACGTTCCGGCAAGGAGCGACCCGCCGTAGAACATGGTTTGCTGAATCACCAGCAGCAGGGCGGCGGAGATGAAGAAAATGGTATAGGAGAAGGGCCGATTATAAGGCATTTCCTCGTCCGAGAGCACCGGCTGCACCAGCTGGCAGGCGCTTTGCCCGTCCAGGCCGGCGGCCGTGTAGCGCTCCGTCTGGATGGTGTGCATCTCGTCCAGCATGGTGAGGCTGGTGCCCATGGTGAGGCACTTGTAGTACAGGAAGCTGGACATGTCGGCATAGGTGGAAATGACGCCCTGCTCGCCGCGGACAATCTTGTGGTCAAAATCGGCAGGAATATAAATGACGCCGTGCACCACCTGTCGCTGCATCAGTTGTTTGGCCTCTTCCAGCGAGGCGCAGTAGGTGAGGACCTCGCACTCGCGCGTGGCGTCCACCTTCTGGATATAGCGGCGGCTGTAGGAACCGCCGGAGAGGTCCACCACCGCTACGGGCATCTCGTCCACCGTTCCGTTCATGTAGATGAGATTGTACAGCACGGGGTACAGCAGACCGCCCACAAAGAAGATGACCATGACGCCGCTGTCCTTGAAAATGAGCTTGAGTTCACCCACAAAGATGCGGTACCAGTCGCGCAGCCACCGGCCGATATAGTTAGTCTCTTTCATAGTTTTGATTCACATAAGCGTCTTCCAGCCGCCGCATGAACAGGGGAGGAAGCAGCATGAACACCATGAGGTGCACAATCTCCTGCCAGCAGCCGGCAAAACCGCTGCCCCAGAGCGTCTGCTGCACATGGAACAGGTAATAGTGCCTTAACGGGAACATGGCGCTGAAGCCTTGCACGTACGGCGGCATGGAACTCACCGGCAGGGAGAACCCGGCCAGCGAGAAGCCCAGCACGCTGATGATGGCCCCTACGCTGATGGCCAGCCGCAGCACCGGGAACAGCTCAATAATGAGGAGTCCCAGCGCCTCCGACGCCGTCACCAGCAGCAAAATGTCCAGGAACATCCACCACAGGGAGCCCTGCAGCGGGTAGTGCAGCCAGTGGAACAGCAGGAGTTCCAGGCCGATGCCCAGCGCCGTGAATATAATATTATAAGGCAGCAACTTGCCCAGCAGCGCCTTCTCGATGGAGCCGCCGGTAGTGCGCATCAGGTGCTTGGAGGTGCCGTATTTGAGCTCGGAGCCCACGGCGTAGATGGTGATGAGAATCACAATCATCTCCAGCACGCCCGGCAGGATGACGCCGTTCAGATACACGCCATAGTTGGTGGCCGGATTGCCAATCTGGTGCTGGTCCAGGACAATGGGCTGGATGCGTCCGCGGATTTCCCGCTCGTTCACGCCCTTGGCCCGCAGCACCTGGCGCTGGACAGCACCGTTTGTGAGGTTGGCCATGGTGAGGATGTCCTTGTACGCCAGGGCGCCGCCCACAAAGTACAGCGAGTTCACGTAGTAGGACAGATGCGGCTGGCGATTGGCCTGGATGTCGGCATTGAAGCCCTCCGGAATAAGGACGAAGGCGGTGATTTTGCCGGTCTCCATGTCCGCGCGCGCCAGGTGCAGGTCGTCATAATAAATGACCTGGCCCAGCTGGGTGGCGTCCAGCTGCGTAGCGAAGGAGCGCGATGTGGAGCTTTGGTCTTCATCGACCAGGCCGATGGGAAGGTCGTGCGGAAGACCGTCCTGCATGAGGGACAGGTAAAACACCGTATTCACCAGCAGCACCCCCAGCGAGGCGAGGATGTACACCGGCCGTTTCCGGATAATGAGCAGTTCCCTCCGGACAACGTTGTCGATGGATCTCATTTTTCCTCCCGCGTCAGGATTACGCTCATGCCGGGACGCAGGCCATCCACCTGGTGGTTGGGCCGGGCGCGTACTTCAAAGGTTTTGGTGTCGAACTCGCCAATCTCACGCGTGGCCTTCCAGGTGGCGTAGGACTCGCGGGCGGCCAGGTAATAGACCGTGGCCGATACTTCGCGGTTGTTCAGCGCAGGAATGGTGAGGAGAATCTGGTCGCCGGACTGCATGCCCCTCAGGCGGTCCTCACGCACGTTGAAGGTGAACCACATGTCCGACAGGTCCTGGATGGTCATGATGGGTGCGCCCTGGCCCACCAGTTCGCCCACCTTGGGGTAAATGTCGGCGATGATGCCGTCCGAAGGGGAGGTGAGGCGGATTTCGTCCTGATAGGCATTCACCAGCTCCACGGCGGCGTTGGCACGTTCCACCAGGGCCACGGCGGCGTCCTTGTCTTCCTGACGGGCGCCCTTGACGGCCATGGCGTACTGGCTGTAGGCGGCCTTGGTGGTGGCCTGTGCGGCCCGGTACTGGGCCTCTACCTCGTCATACTTTTGGTCCGATACCACTTTCTGCTCGTGCAGGGCCTTGATGCGCTCAAAGGACTTGCGCATCACTTCTTCGCCCACCTTGGCCTTTTGCCACAGCTCGTACGCGCCGGTAATCTGCTCTTTCTGTGCGCCGTGCATGGCCTTGTCCTTCTGGGCGGTGGCGGCCGCCTTGGCGGCGTTGGCCTCGGCCATCTTGGAACGGATTTCCGGCGAGTCAATGATTACCAGCGTGTCGCCTTTGCGTACCTGCTGGCCTTCGATGCCGCGGAATTCCTCTATGCGGCCCGGAACCTTGCCGGAAATGCGGTACTCCGTGGCCTCGGCCTCGCCCTGGATGACGACGGGCCTGGGACGCGAAACAATGTATCCAACGATGGAAATGACAAGTAAAATGGCAATGAGTGCCGCAACCCCGATTAAGAGGTTGTAATTTTTCTGTGAATTCATGATATAAGTTTAGTCTTTTAGCCGCCTTCCGCTTTCCGGAGGCTGGCGGCGGTCATTTGCAATTCAATACCTGCGTCGATATACTCGCTGTGGGCGCTGAGCCAGGCCGTGTGTGCGCCCAGCACAGTGTTGGTGGCGATGACACCGGCGTCCAGGCCCACGCGTGCGCTGCGGAGGTTGTCCTCAGCCAGGTCCAGGTTGGAGCGGGCCATTTCCACCTTCTGGAGGGCCTCGTCAAAGAGCTTGCGCTGCTGGGTCACCTGCAGGTTAATCATCTGTTTGGCGTCGTCCAGCTGGTCCTGGTACAGGCGGGCTTCCGCCTTGGCCTTCTTGTATTTGAACAGGGCCTCGCCGCCGTGGGTGATGGGGATTTTCACCATTACTCCGGCGCTCAGGTTGCCGCCCTGCCACTGGTTCTGGAAGCCGTTGTACATATTGGGGTTGGAAACGGTGAAAGCGCCCATGAGGGCCACGGTGGGCATGAGGTCTGCGCGTACCACCTTGGCTTTCTTGTCGAAGATTTTGCTGGCCAGGGTGAGGCTGCGGGTCTCCGGACGGGACGCATAGATGTCCTCCAGGCTCTTTTCCACCGGGCGGCCGGGTTCCGGAATCACTTCCAGGGTTTCATCGGCCAGGACGATGGCGCTGTCTAAGGGCAGGCCGATGCGCTGGCACAGCAGCATCTTGGAAAGGGTGAGGCCGTTGGTGGCCTTGGTGAGCATCATGCGGGCCTCGTTGGCCTTCACGCGCACCTGCAGCAGGTCGCTTTCCGTGGAAACGCCTGCGTTCACGGCCGTTTGCACGTCTTTCTCCATTTCCTCCAGCAGTGCGGCATAGCTCTCCGCCAGTTTCTTTTTGTTGGCAATGGAGATAATTTGCCAGTAGGCCTGGTCCACGTCCAGGAGGACATCGGCCTCCTTCATGTCATATTTGGCCTCCGATAGCTGCTGCGCCAGCACGGCCATCTGGTTGCTGTAGATGATTTTACCGCCTACAAACACCGGCTGCTGCACGGTGACGGCGCCTATCCAGATGTTGTGCAGGTTCGGGTGCAGGGCGTTGTCAATGTCCTGGCCGATGGCGTTGATGGGCGTAGCAATGTTGGGCAGGTCGGGGTTGTTGCGGAGCGCTTCTATCAGGCGCTCGGCAACGTCCCGGGTGAGGTCTCCCTGGATGTTGGCGGCGCCGCCTTGCAGGTAGTCCCAAAAGGCATTCTGCACGTTGGTGCCGGCGTTCCGGAGCCGGCTGCTCTGGTCTTCGTTGAGGAGGGCCACATCGCGGTTGTTGTAAACGTAGGCGCCGGTGGCGCTGATTTTAGGGAAATAGTTGGCCATGGCAATTTTGCGGTCATAGCCGGCCATCTCGGTCTCAATGCGGGCCTGATCCAGGGCCTTGCTTTCCTGCAGGGCCATCTGGCGGCAGTCATCCAGGGTGAGCGCCTGCCCGTGGTAGGTGACTGGAGCCGGATTCTGCGCCCCTACTGACAAAGTGGCAAATGTCAGGGCCAAAAGCAGCATATTTCTCTTCATATCGGTCAAAAATTAGTTTTTCAAAGTTGGGCCTTATACTGCAAAAAAACTGCCATACGGGTTCGTGTGGCAGTTAATTGACGTATGGGCGGGGATTATCGGGCCAAAAGCGCAGCGCACTGCTGCTGGGCCTGTTCCAGCTGGTCGAATTTGCCTACGTCCACCAATTGCAGGTTTTCTGCCAAAATGCCATAAATGGGCTCCTTGTGGCAGGTTTTCAGGTAAAAGTCCATGATGGGGAAACGGCCGGTGAACCCCCACTCCGCAAAATGCGGGAAAATGCGT
>Ga0256405_10008192_pt1 | contig 15154 bp, 15 predicted proteins | sample RumenRJG_02DNA_FD_189096 | JGI IMG/M metagenome (GOLD analysis project Ga0256405, IMG submission 189096) | Bovine rumen microbial communities from Lethbridge, Alberta, Canada - RJG_02 | ecosystem: Host-associated > Mammals > Digestive system > Stomach > Rumen | place: Canada: Alberta... | reverse complement strand
ACATAGTCCTCGTCCGTCCGCATGGACACGTGGTTGATGCCGGTTTTGGAATATATCGTCTCCAGCGCCTCCTGCTGTGCCCGCCATGCTCCGGCGTACGCCTCACGCACACTTGCTAACGACGTGTCGGTCCATACGCGCGCACCCGTCTCCGGGTCTTTCACTTTCAGCAGCCCTACGTCCGGCATCTCTGCGTCCCGCCGGTCGTAAATCTGTATCACGTTCAGGTCGTGCTTCCGGCTTGCAATCACCACGGGGGAGACACCGCGACCCTTTGTACTTTGTACATTGTCAAATTGTACATCCATCAGGTCGCTGATGACAAACGCCGTGCAGCGTCTCTTCTGCGCGTTGGTCAGAAACTCTAATGCCGCGTTGATATCCGTTCCCCGGTGTTCCGGCTCGAAGCTCAGCAGCTCGCGGATGATATGCAGCACGTGGCTCTTGCCTTTCTTCGGAGGAATGAATTTCTCCACTTGGTCGGAGAAGAAGATCACACCCACTTTGTCGTTGTTCTCAATCGTGGAGAAGGCGAGGGTAGCGGCTACTTCGGCCATGGTGTCACGTTTCATCTGGCTGACAGTACCGAAATTTCGGCTTCCGCTGACATCCACGAGCAACATCACCGTCAGTTCCCGCTCTTCTTCATAGACCTTGATATACGGCCTGTTCATGCGGGCCGTCACGTTCCAGTCAATGGAACGCACATCGTCGCCGGGCTGGTATTCGCGTACCTCGCTGAAGGCCATACCACGGCCTTTGAACTGACTGTGGTATTCGCCTGCGAAGATATTCTTGCTCAACCCGTGGGTCTTGATCTCTATCTTCCGAACCTTCTGTAATAACTCTTCTGAAGTCATAAATCCATTTACGATTTGGTCATTTACAATTTGGTCATTTATCGGGTCATTGAATCATTGAGTCAAATGGCTAAATAGCCCAATGGTACATAAATGGTACATGGTACATGACCAAATGGTACTTTACGGTACCTGAACCGCGTTGAGCACCTCGGTGATGATATCCTCCGTCGTCATGTTATTCGCCTCGGCTTCGTAGGTCAGACCTATACGGTGGCGCAGTACATCGTAGCAAACGGCACGCACGTCTTCCGGCGTCACGTAACCTCTCCTATGAATAAACGCGTACGCACGTGCGGCGCGGGCGAGGCTGATACTTGCACGGGGCGAACCGCCGAAGGCAATCATCTGTTTCAACTCTTTCAGACCGTACTCTTCCGGCTGACGGGTAGCAAAGACGATATCGACGATGTATTTCTCGATCTTCTCGTCCAGATACACCTCCTCCACGATCTTGCGGGCCTTGATGATATCTGCGGTCGAGAGTATCGGCAGAACGGTCTTCTTCTCGGATGCGATGTTCTGACGGATGATGGCCTGCTCCTCCTCTTTCTTCGGATAACCGATCACTACCTTCAGCATGAAACGGTCCGTCTGCGCCTCCGGAAGAGGGTAGGTGCCTTCCTGCTCAATCGGGTTCTGGGTCGCTAATACCAGGAACGGCTCTTCCAGCTTGAACGTCTCCTCGCCGATTGTCACTTGGCGTTCCTGCATCGCCTCCAACAACGCGCTCTGTACTTTCGCCGGAGCACGGTTGATCTCGTCCGCTAACACAAAATTAGCGAAGATCGGACCCTTTTTGATCTTGAACTCTTCGCTCTTCTGACTGTAAATCTGCGTACCGAGAACGTCGGCAGGTAACAGATCCGGGGTGAACTGGATACGGCTAAAGTCGGCTTTGATGAGGTCGCTCAAGGTCTTGATGGCTAATGTCTTCGCCAGACCCGGAACACCTTCCAGCAGAATATGTCCGTCGCTCAGCAAACCGATCAGCAGACTCTCTACCAGGTGCTTCTGGCCTACAATCACTTGGTTCATGCCTAATGTCAAGGCATCTACAAACGAGCTCTCGCGTTCCACACGCTCTTGCAACTCGCGAATATCAACAGGATTTTGCATTTTGTATAGTGTTTTAATGTTTTCTTAGTCCATCTTGTCCACTTTATTATTTTAACAAATTCCGTGCCAAACTATTTATTTTGCACAAGAAAACGCCGGAGAATTAAGGTGCGTCATACACGAAATTTTCACGTACAGGCGGACTATCGAGGAAGTGAGGTATGTGCAGTCGGATGCGCGTGCGGAGGCAGAAAGAGAGATGGGAGAAAGGATTGGCAGGGGTTGAGACGGGTACGAAAGAGACCTCCGAGGCGAGGGATGCTTCGGCTTGGAGCCGGCGGTAGATATATACGTAGGTATATTGGTAGAAACGGGAATAGGGTTTGAGGCCTGGTTCGGGCTTGGCTCCGCCTTTGCAGACCGTGTAGTAATGGTGGAAGAAACGGAGCTTCCATTCGAGGGCTTCGATCGAGTGGTCATGCTCCAAGGCGTGGGCCCGGCGCTGGGCCTCTTTGATGAGGTTGCGGTTAGCCACACAAGCCGCTGACCATTGTTTCGGGAAATGGTAGGTATAGAGTTCGAAGAGACCGTTGCGGTAGCGGGAGGGACGTACGACGATGTGTTTACGGTACTTGCGTCCTTCCTTCTCCGAGTTCATGGCCCCCCAGAGGGCATTGATGCCTCCTATATCCATACGGAAGTAGTGCACGCCCCTTTTGTGGGGAGTGGCGGTAGGCGGGAGTTGAACGAAAAAGGCGCCGACGGATTTCAAACCGTTAATGACGCGTGTTTTGAGGTGTTTTGGCATATGTTGTAAATAGTTGTAGGTGTGTGGTTTATATGATGTTTGTGTTTAACAAAGTCTAGGATTCGTCCGAGGCTGGTCTGAAGTTGGTCCTATGTTGGGCCAATGTTGGTCTGAAGTTGGTCCTATGTTGGGCCGGGATGGAGGTGGTTTGGGATGGTTTTAGGATAAATCGGGGATGTTTCTGAAATCGGGTACAAAGATACAACAATTTTTTGGAATATGCAAATTTTCGGGGTGGAAAAGTGGAAGTGGACATTCAAGGAGTAAGTGCGCCGCGCGAGTTCGCAGGGCGAACATAGAAATAATCGTTTGAGCCATACGAAATAAGAACTCCTTAAAGCCGAGATGACCGAGAGACAAAAAAAGCACAAAATCGCCTTCTCTCTTGCATATATCAAAAAAAAGTCGTACCTTTGCAGCCGAAAGTTGCAAAGACGATGGAAATACAGCATTTACATAGTATTCAGGATATATCCAAACAATACATGACCGGCGACTTGCCTGTTTTGGTATTGTGCTCGGATACGCAGCAGTATATCTGCAAGTACATGCGCCCGAATTACAGCAATTATGGAAAATAATCTTCAATATAGTATTATTTACGCAGACATCCGCCCGGAGATCAAAGAGCGGTTAAGTCTGGGCGTTTTGACAATAGAGCAAAACAAGGTGAAAGTGTACTATTCCCAAAAGAAACTGGGAATTGTCAAGTTGCTTTATACGCCTAAGGAGTATAAGGCAATATCCTCTATTGTCCGCAAAGAATTGCGCGAGTTGGCATCGGTTGAAACACTGAAGTATCTTACGCGCTACTCCAATAATCTTATCTCCTTCTCACCGATACAGAGCATAGACAAATCGCAAGCCAATATCAACGGTGAATGGTTATACAGAAATTACGTCTATGACGCAGCAACGGCGTAACATGCCCTCAGCGAGCAACGCCAACTGATGACAAAATAAAGAAGAAATATCGTCGCTTGCACGACATAAAATTTGCAACGCTGGTTCCGACAGCGTAAAAAAAGCGGTGACATATTTTATATACAGAGTTTCGAAAACGAGGCTCTGTTTTTTTGTGCCTGCTTTTCAGCCCGCTGATATATCAAACTTTGTAAAAATCAAAAATACTACCTTACATATTTGCATATTTCAGAAAAAAGTAGTAATTTTGCAAGCCATTTGATAAATACGCTATGCCGGTAACGAAACAAAAACTCATACGCCATTATGCACTGGACCGCTGTTTGATGTAGAAGTGGTCCAATCGGCTGAATTGCGGCAGCAGATAGCAACCAAAATCACCCAAATGCACGATTTATATAAATAGACAATACATTCAACTATGGCTAATATAGAAAGAAATTATCAGGAGATTATTCCGCAAGAATATCCTCATTGGCGTGACGAAATCATTTCGCTTATTGAGCGATCAAAACTGCAAGCCGTTCTCAATGTAAATAAAGAGATGCTTGCGCTCTATTGGAAAATAGGATGCGACATTCTCCACAAGCAAAAAGAATTGGGATGGGGAACTCAAGTCATTAAGCAATTATCACAAGATTTACGACATCGTTTTCCTGAAGATGATGGTTATTCGGAACGAAATCTTGGTTATATGAAGCAATTTGCTGCCGAATATCCCGATTTCCCATTTTTGCAAGTCCCGCTTGCAAAATTACAAGAGGATGAATTTTGGCAAGTCGCGCTTGCCGAAAATGACAACACACCAATTTTGCAAGTGCCGCTTGCAAAATTAGAAAAAGATGGTGAAACATTTGTGCAAGTGCCGCTTGCACAAATTACATGGTATCACCATATATCGTTACTGCCTAAGGTTAAATCTCTCCCTGAACGTGCGTTTTATATAATGGAAACAGCTGCCCAGGGATGGAGTCGCGATGTGATGTTGGCGAATGTGGCTGCCGGATATAAGAATGCTAAAGGAAAAGCGATAACCAATTTCTCCGGCACGTTGCCTCCTGTTGATTCCGATTTTGCGCGATACGCTTTCAAAGATCCATATAGTTTCGGGTTCTTGGGTGCACAAGAACTGAAAAACGAACGTGCCATAGAGGACAAACTAACTGAACATGTGGTGGAGTTTCTGATGGAAATGGGACGTGGCTTTGCTTTTGTAGGAAGGCAATACCGCATTATGGTAGATGGTGATGAATATAAGATGGATTTGTTGATGTATCATCTCAAAATGCATAGATATGTAGTTATTGAATTAAAAGCGGTAGAGTTTATTCCCGAGTTCGTTAGTAAACTGAATTTCTATATCTCTGCCGTAGATGAATACCTTAAATCACCACAAGACAATCCCACTATTGGTTTGCTGCTTTGTCCGACCAAGAGTAATGAGAAAGTTCGGTTCTCTCTCCGTGGCTTTAGCCAACCGATGGGTGTCGCGGAATATGAGATTAAGCAACTTATTGAAGAGGTCCAATCCGCCCTTCCTTCAATAGAGGAAAAAGCATAGCTAAAAAATGGGAGACGATTTCACATATTCAAATAATCCAGACAGTGTTTGGAAAATTGAAAAATAGGCAAAAATGCACGATATATTTAGGCAGAGTTTCGGAGACGAGGCTCTGTTTTTTTGTGCCTGCTTTTCAGCCCGCTGATATATCAAAATTTGTAAAAATCAAAAATACTACCTTACATATTTGCATATTTCAGAAAAAAGTAGTAATTTTGCAAACGAAAGAATACTTCAATGACTGATACCGAATACATACAAGCTTTTCGCGCGAGAAACAATAAGGCAATATCCTTGTTTTATCGCGAATATAGGGAGTCATTTATGGCATTTCTTGCTAACAAATTTCATTCTCTCAATCAGCAATTATTAGCAGAGGTATTCCAAGAGTCCGTAAGCCGTGTATGGGAAAATATAGAACGGGGAAAATTAACGGAAACTTCATTAACCTCCTCTCTTTCAACTTATCTTAACAGCATAGGAATACGCGTTTGGTTAGAGACAAACCGTCGTTATGGAGAAGACATTCCTAATGACGAAGATATTTTAGCAAAAGCCCAAGAAGCGTATGAAATGGAAAGAGCCGATGCCGATGAAAAAATGCAATTCCGCCAAGACAGACGTGATGCCATCCGAGAGGTGGTGGACAAAATGGGCAAACCATGTGCGCCTTTATTAAAGGCATTTTATTGGGACGAGGATTCTTGGGAAACAATTGCATGGAATCTCCATTATAGTAGTGCGGATAGTGCTAAAACGCAGAAGTACAAATGTATGCAGAAACTAAAAACCTTATTGAAAAAGCCATGACAAATCAAGAGCAAATAGACAAATATCTTGCAGGTCAGATGACCGAAGATGAAAAATTACAATTTGAAAGGTTACTTTCTGCAGATGATTCTTCATTAAGAGATGAAATGGAACTGCAAAAAGAAATCATATTGGCTATTCGTCGCCGATCATTGAAGGAGATGCTTCAAGGCGAGGAAGAGAGTATCCAAAAGGAGAAAGACGAACATCATCAACGCATTAAAAAAATTACAATTTGGTCGTTAGGTAGTAGCACCTTAATGGCTATGGCTGCTGTGTTGTTGTTACTATTTGTTTTGGCTCCCGTTGCTCAACAAATGCAGGGTTTGAGTTCGCAATATATTGCCGGGGTTGTTATAGATGACATAGAAAGAGATGTTGATAATGATGAGGATATGCTTTCTGTTGCTATCGTATTAATGCAAAATAACCAATGGGAAGAAGCAGAACAAATTATTAATAAAATATACACTCAACCAACAATAAAAACTTCGGATTTCCAGAAAGTAGAATGGCTGAGAGCAATATGTTTAATGCATAGAGGCAAAGTAATAAAAGCAAAAAAGTTACTCAATAAAATTGCTAATAGCAATAGTCCTTATCAAATAGAAGCACGAAAGATGCTTGATGATTTGGACTAATATCCCCAAATATAGCAGCAGTCGGAGTGAAACGCATAATTTTCATATCAGTTAGTGTGATCATACTTGTATTGAGTGTGTTATTTGCTGTATTCTTATGCAGTCCAGCCGGTCATAAGATGAGACTGGCTATAAACATCAACAGCGGAGGATTTGATAAGGCATCAAAAAACATTGCACAAGTAAAAGATTGGACGTATAGACCGGATTCTAAGGCAGACTATATTGATGTAAACTTAGGATTGGATTTTTGCGAGTATATGGACTCATTGCAACTATATCCAAATCTACGTGATAGCCTATTACTATATTTAGCAACGGAATGTTACTGTGCGGGGATAAACTATTGGCAAGAAAAATCTGATTATAAGACTTCAGAATTATTCCATCTGCAAGCATTAGAAATAAGAAAACTTGTATTGGGAGAACATAGTGCAGAGTGTGCCACGTCGCTTTATGAATTAGCCTCTTTATATTCTGATAATGGAGAGTATACAAAAGCAGAGGAATATTATCTTAAGGCATTAAATATTAGAGAAAAAGTTTTAGGATTATATCATCCTGACTATGCAGAATCATTGAGTGGCTTAGGTTGGTTATATATAGAACGAGGGAATTACCAATTAGCAAAGGAATATAATTTTCAAGCATTAGATATTCGTAAGAAATGTTTAGGGGACCAGCATCCTGATTATGCAAAATCCTTAGATTATATTGGCACACTCTTTTATACACTTGGAGATTTCGCACAAGCAGAATCATATTATTTGCAAGCATATGAGATACGCAAACGGGTTTTAGGCGAGAACAATATAGATTATGCAACATCGCTAAATAATTTGGGCGTTTTGTATGCAGATATGGATAATTATTCACAGGCTGAAAACTTTCAATTGCAGGCACTTAAGATAAACAAAAAGATAAAGGGAGAAAAACACATTGATAATGCTATTCCATTACACAATTTAGGTTGGGTTTATTATAATGAGTTTAAATATTCTGAAGCCGAGAAATGCTTTGTTAAAGCCTTAGATATATATAAAACCAATATAGGAGAGGAACATCCTACCTATGCAACTTTGTTAAATAGTTTGGGCATTTTGTATAGTACACAAAGGAACTATACAAAAGCAGAAGAATGTTATAAAAAGACTTTAGATATATATAAAAGGCTTTTAGGAGAAGACCATCCATATAATGCAATTCCTTTGAGAGCATTAGGACGTCTCTATCAGGACAAATTGGAATACCCCCAAGCCGAAGAGTATTATTTGAGAGCACTGAATATCCGTAATAATGCTGTAGGCACAACAGATTCGTATAGTGCCCATACTCTTTATGATTTAGGTGTAATGTACTTCAAGGAAGATAACTATGCGAAAGCAGATTCATGCTTTAGGCAAAGTTTAAACATCTTTAAATCTTTATTTCTGCGTTCAGTAGGACATCTTAATGAGAAAGAACGTTCTGAATATTATAGAGGAATGCAATGGATGTTTGAACAAATGATACCATGCTTTACCTATAATTATCATATATCAAAACCGGAATGTTCGACTTTGATATATGATAACGAGTTGTTTAGAAAGGGCGTCTTGTTACACTCCTCTGAAACAATAAAATATTCTGTTCTTGAAAGTGGAGATTCTATCCTTATTGGGATGTGGAATGAATTACATGAGAAGCAGAATGAATTGAATATTTTAGAAGAAAGAGAGCCATTTGCAGTAGAAAAACATTTAGTTGTTCAAGAACAAGCGAACCTATTGGAAAAACAAATTACGCTTAATAGTGCCACGTACCGCAAACATTCTACAGAAACGCAAATAACTTGGGAGGGCATTCGCAATGAACTTACCACAAATCAGCTGGCTATTGAATATTTTGTCGTGCCGATGAATGACGATTCTATAATATATTGCGCATTACTCCTACGCCATGAAAGCAATTATCCTTTGTTAGTGCGACTCTTTGAAGAAAAAGACATACTGCCACTGACAACAGTCGCTACAAACGGAAAATTTGATCCCAATAATGTATATTCCTATACAAAAAATGGTAAAGAATTATCAAAGATAATATGGAATAAACTTCTTCCATATATAAAGCAGGGAGAAACGATTTATTTTGCGCCATCGGGCTTGCTTCATCAATTGGCAATAGAAGCATTACCATTCGATAGCCTGCACACGATGGCAGATATGTTTAATCTTGTTCGTTTGTCATCAACACGTGAAATCGCCATTAAGAAGTCAAATACATGCTACACATCTGCGACACTTTATGGTGGCATCCAGTATAATTTAAAAGAATGTGAAAAAGACATAAAAAATGACACAATTGATAGAGGAATTCTGTTCTTCTTAAAAGAGAGTGAGCTTGAGGTGAAAGACATTAGTGAGTTGATGAGACATAACAATATACAAGCACGTGTTTTGACGGCACAACAGGCCACAGAAGAATCTTTCAAAGCCCTCAACGGTATGCGGGAAAATATTATTCATGTCGCTACACATGGATTTTATTGGACAGACTCTATTGCTTCTTCCAAAGATTATTTTGTGCATACTATATCGAAATTCGATTCTTCAATGTCAATCGATCCATTAAACCGTTCAGGATTATTATTCGCAGGAGCTCAATTAGCAATGGATGGAGTGAGCAGCCCGGTGGGTAAAGAAAATGGAGTATTGACAGCGAAAGAAATATCTCTTATGGATTTACGCGATGCTAATTTAGTTGTATTGTCTGCTTGTAATACTGGAATGGGAGATATAACTGGAGAAGGTGTGTTTGGCTTGCAACGTGCATTCAAACAGGCTGGAGCACAAACGATTGTTATGTCTCTATGGTCTGTTAATGATAAAGCGACGCGGTTGCTTATGGCAGAATTTTACAAAAACTTACTCACATGTCATCAATCCAAACATGAAGCTTTAACTATAGCCCAACGTCGTATGCGCCAGCACCCCAAATACTCTTCTCCTTACTATTGGGCGGGGTTTATAGTGATTGATTAAAAAACGCATAAGAAGGTTACCTTTTGCACAAAAATGTCATATAGTAATAGAGACAAGTAACGGAGAGTGCCGAAAATCCGATAAAGAGTAGGCCCAAAAGAAATAATATGAAGAAATCTATTTTATTTGTTGTCGCGTTATTCATTTTCGCTGCCTGCGGAAACAATTCCACATCCACTAGTCCGCAAAATGTTAATGTCAAAGTAAGCGAAAGCACGGATGGCTGGGAATACTTAGAGTCCGTTGATGTTGCATGTCCTGCGAGTGATAGAGCGAAACAAGACATACATCCGGCATCCTCTGGAGCCATCCTATCTATTATGTATGTATATGTGCGGATTGCTGCGGGAGAAAGATATGTGGGAGCAACAATGAATCGTAATTATTCTCCCAAAGTGGCTTCCATTAACCCATTTTACAATGATGGTACAGCCTGGGGTAAATATCAATACCGTGTAAAATATGACGGGAAGTATTATTTCTTTAATTTGTAAGTCTATGACTAAAGAAGAATTTCTTGCACAAAGCGATAGTATGCTCAAGCAATTGTTTCAACAAATAATCAGTAAAGCATACGATCAAGGCTATGAGGATGCTATAAGCATGAAAAAGGAGAAAGAAGGAGATTATAAATGGATAGATTTAGGTCTCCCAAGCGGAACCCAATGGGCTTTAGCAAGCACTACTTCTCCATATGTTGAAAGCAATCCGTTCCTCCCTACAGAAGAAGAACTTAAAGAACTTATGCATGGACTCTTTTTAGATGTATGGATAAGTTCAAGTAATAACTTATGGCCAAGTTTATATGTGAAAGGCTTAAATGCAGCCTATTTTAAAATTATTGGTTTTAATTGGCAAGGTAATTGTGAACAAGGTCGCCAATTGTTCAATAAGCAAAATAAAGAGGTCTATATTTGGATAAAATCAGATTTAGCAGACGATTTCTCCAGAAAATGCTTAAAAGTAACTATCCCTATGCTTCCGTTAGAAGGAAGTCCTGTGCCACCAGAAAAACCCATTGTAGAAATTACAAATAGATATTCGGGTGAAGCATCAATTTTGTTGTTGTGTAAGAAATCATAATAATGGGACAACAAGTAACATATACCAAAACAGCAGAAGAGTTCGTTCATTTGTATGAAAAAACTCGCCGCTTGCAACCACCTATGGACCTCATAGAAGAGTTATGCGATGGCACAATGAATATGAACCATTATCGGTTATATGCCGGCAACTGCTACATGGATTGCTATGCCAGCAGAAGCAAACCGATGATTGAATTCGCTTTAGAGCGAGTGTCGGAGAAATTACCTTATTCGGAGCGGAATTATTTTCTTGCTTTGAATCTCTGTCATGATCTCACCGATGACTACTTTGCCGCCAAGGTGCATTGCTACCCTAATTACGACAAAGGTATAATTTCTTTTGACGTTAGATACCAATCCTTTGTTCCGCAGATGCCGGAAGAATTGGATTACATGATTGATGGTGTACTTATTTTGGCTGGTATCGTTATGGATGGGGTCGATGATATATTCGAACGGCTAAAATCAGAACAAGAGAACAAACCAAATCCCCTTAAGCATTATGAATAAGTATTAGGGAAATAGATAATTCGCAATTTTTGAAACTTTTTTTAGAGCGGAAGGGTTACCTTTCGCTCTTTTTGTGCATTATAGTATAGACAACAATTAAAACATAAATACTATGATTGCTTTAGGAATTATCTTAATGATCATCGGCGGAGGAATCTTCGCGATTGGAGAGGGACAAAGTTGCCTATTCATGCTTATCGGCGCAGTAATTAACTTTACCGGAATAGGTATGTTGATTAGCGCCTTTTAAAAAAAATAACAAACTGCAGGTTACTTTTGACTAACGAGAGTCATATATAAGTAAAGAAACAATATTAATCATAAAATAAAAACAACTATGGTAGTCCTTGCAATTATTTTTATCATCGTCTTCTTGCCGGAAATTGTTTCCGGAATAGTAGTAGGAGGTCTTGCTCTACTGCAAGTCATCGGAGCAATCTTTGGTGCAATCTTCGACATATTTAAATAACCATCTAATAGTTGCGCACGACACGCAATAGTGCTTGAAATTATGTCAGCTTTAATTACCGGACTTATCGCTTTCGCATTGTGGTATTTCATTTGGGGAAGAAAGGGGGAATAGTATGTTACTCGCAATATTTATCTTCATCGTCTGTGGCATCATCATTATGAAAGTCACTGATTCTTTAACTAAATAATTTTATGAACAAACTATCTTTCAAAACAACTACCCTCATCGCCGCCATCGGGATGATTGTGTACACAATTTATGTAGTGGTTCGCTACGCTATCCGTGAGTTTTTTCCAGTGCCATATCATTATGATTTATTGAATGATATCTGCGTGTGCCTAATCTTTGACATCTTGCCTCTTAGTCTCATTATAGCTGGCATTGGTTTATGGAAACATCGCCCGTCTAAAGCCGCATCTAAATCATTCCACCTATTCACTATATGCTTATTCGTTGCTTTAGTCGGCACACTTTTGTTCTCACCGCTCTACACTTATCCAATTGTGGGGATAGGACACTTATTCCCTCCAATTTATTGGCGTGCTATCATGCTCATCTCCGGCATCGTATGGCTTTTTATGCTTAGAATACAACCTATGGAAGATGCGACTCCGCGATCATATCAAGTCACATTGATTATTGCAATGACACTACTTGCCTTGCCCATCATTTTAGAAGCCATTTCCGGCCTTTCGCTTGTACTCGGTGGGGAAATTTTTTGCTTCAATTCTGCTGCTATCAAAACATGGGTCAAGTATATTGCGCCTGTTTTGCTGTTATCGCAATTCATTCCCTATAGGACTAAGCTAAAAGGCATTAAACTCAAAGAGAACGCAATCATCCCTAATTAAAAAATAAACTATGAGACCTATTATTACTTTTGCACTCGCAGCAGTGCTCACAATCACGTTTGCTTCATGCAACAAACAGCAAGAGTTAATTAATCAAGAAGCACGCTGGTTTACGTCTTCGACCGGAGACTATGCCTGTGACATTCTATCCGATTCCGTGGACATCGCCAGACTCTTTCCCCAAGAGTATTTAGTTGACCCGGAAGGAAACTTAATGGATTTATGTTCTCCGAGTACCTCCTCCAAGCAAGTTGCCATATATAAGGGAGATTGTTCCGAAGCTATTAAACTCGCAGACTGTTATAACGCCTTAATCATTTTTACGAATCTTTATAGCGACAACGAAACAGCAGGACGTTTTGGGGAAGATGATGAGAAGGTTTATGCAGCTGTGGCTGATAGTATTGCCGCGTTGGATTGTTCAATCATAAGAAATACTGAATTAAGGCAAATAGTACGGCGCATACAAAACGCGATAAAATCGTATGTGCTTTATATGCCAAAGAAAAGTTACGACAATGTAGATCAAGCGACACAAGCCTTATTCACATTCTTGAGACGTGAGACGGATTCTATTATGGAGAATACCCGTGATGAATATATCTCTTATAACGAGCGAATGCCCTATACCAATAATTTTGATTCAATAGTCGCTCTAAGAGGAAAATCCGACAAGGCTTACCAACAAGAATTATTGACCAAATTGTTTCTTTCCCAAAATCCGGCAGAACGACACATGTATGCCATTGAGTTTGCGCACTCCGATTCAACCAATGCGCATTTCCTCATTGGTGCAGCGGTGCTTAATCGAGAGTTCGTAGAAACACGTCAATATAGTCCGTATCTATCGGAGATGTGGCGGACATGGCGTGCTAGCATGAGCACGTTAATTGGCGCTTCATCGTGGTCTTATATTCCTAACTCTCTGTATAATGCCAAGCGCAGGCAAGTCGCTGAAATCATTATCAAGCATATAGAGGCATATCCCAATGACATCTTGGCACAAGGTGTTTTAATCGACCTGGCAGGAATTGATAATATCTCCCGTCATGGTTCATACTTTGGCAACGCTTCCATATTAGAACAGATGACAATGTTCCCCGAATGGGATAAGAGTAAACGCATTGTAAAATAATTTTAAACGATACAACTATGTTCACTCAAAAGATTGCCATTGCCCCTTGGCACTGGCATTGCCCTTCAAAATATCTATAACTTCAGCTTCCTTTTGAATGGTAACTAATTTTAAACTTTTACAACTATGAAAAGATCCATTCTTTTCCTGCTGGCTATTCTTTGCCTTGCAGGCTGTGCTAAGCGCTCAAATCAATCCTCCACAGACGAAAATGTGGAAGTAACCAAAATCTACAACCTTGTTATTTTGGATTGTAGCGGATCTATGCATTACTTAAGAGAAATCGCTATCAATGGTTACAACGAGACGCTGGATGTCATTCGTGCTGCCCAACAACAATACGATTTGGAGCAGCAAAATCTTATTACACTGGCTCTTTTTAATACTGAAGTAACTAATGTTTTTGATTGTGACACAATCCAAAATGTGCCAAATCTATTGTGGGATAACTATGTGCCATATGGAGGCACGGCTATGTGGGATGCAATAGGTATTTCTTTAACTAATCTTAAAACGAAACTGGACAGCCTTGAGAACGCAACTGCTGTAGTTACAATCATTAGCGATGGCGAGGAAAATTCATCCTATAGGTACAACTGTCAACAAGTGGCTTCGCTTATTGACGAATTGAAGAAACAAGGTGTGATGTTTGTTTTTATGGGAACTAACCAAAATGTACAGCAAACAGCAGCTTCGTTGCATATTGACGAATATAAGTCTTTTCCATATACCATAGAAGGTATGAAAGATGCATGGAAACGAGGCATGAAAGCGTCAGCCGGTTACTACGACCGAATGTCGCAGTACAACAAAGATACGCGCGGAATGACCAAAGAGGAACGCAACAATTACTATCGCGACCGCAATCAAGAGGACGGCTGGTTCAAATAGCCATAAATCAGCAGACCTTGCGCTGAGGTTAGTGAGAAAGAAAAATGATAGAAAAGAGGGGACCCCTTCGAAAGTACAGTCGCGTCCTACGGTGCATATGTGCAATTTTTGTTGTACCTTTGCAGGCGATTACTGACGAAATTTGTAAAAACAAGTAATTTTCGTCAGTAGAAATCATATCTTGAAATAAAGAATCCTGATTTAAATTATGGCGAATTCGCCACATTTAGAAAGCACAAAAACAAACATAGAAACAAACAACCGCCTATGGCATAAAACAAAAACCCCGCCTATGGCATAAGGCAAAAAATATATGATTGAAAAATAATGGCAGTACGCAAAATCAATATTGACGACTCGGAAATATCGGTCATCTTCGGCTTGTTGGTGTAAATTATCAAAATTTATGGAAATCAATAATAGACCCAACCCCAATGAGGCTTTTCCGAATCCGAAGATTCCAAGCCTCTGCTTCATCAAGAACGTGGTGAAGAACCCGCGTATCATCATCGGCGACTATACCTACT
>Ga0256405_10008190_pt1 | contig 15158 bp, 12 predicted proteins | sample RumenRJG_02DNA_FD_189096 | JGI IMG/M metagenome (GOLD analysis project Ga0256405, IMG submission 189096) | Bovine rumen microbial communities from Lethbridge, Alberta, Canada - RJG_02 | ecosystem: Host-associated > Mammals > Digestive system > Stomach > Rumen | place: Canada: Alberta... | reverse complement strand
ATACTTTACTGTATTGCCGCTCCGATAATGGCAGCTGCCGCTTGTCTGACAGATGTTTATGCAGGTGTTCTCGGCATAGGAGCAGCTTCGTTTATCGTGCTTATACTTGCAGTTGTCAAGGCGGCAAAGGGCGGCAAGGGCGCACTTGCGGTGCTCATTCCTCTGGCTGTATCGGGTATTGCGGCAGGCGCACTTTTCGGAACAGGCACAGCTGAGTTCAATGATGAAAAAGTCATCTTTACCGACAGTTATGTTGTTAGGTCGATAGGTCATTATGAAAGATATGACTACATATACGGCATGGCCGATAAGGAGACTGATACCCGTGGTATCTATGATTACCTCTTTGGCGATGCGGTAAATGTTATCTCTGACAGACCTGCACTGGGCGTTGGTCCAGATAATGGAATATATCATCTCTCACAGTATAATCTCACCATGGACCGCAGCTATAACGAGTACATGGATACCGCTATGCAGAAGGGTGTTCTCACACTGATACTGTATGCTGTTTTCCTTATCGCTACACTGATAAAGGGTATAAAGCTTGCAGCAGGCTTCATCAAGGGCAAGACTGACTGGGTATCTGCGGCAGCATTTGCGGCGGTACTGGCGTATATGGCTCAGGCCTGGTTCAACACCACCTGGTTCAGTTCGACATACATAATGTTCATAGCAGCAGGTCTTTGCTGGGATATTTCTGTTAAGGGAAAGAACTGTAAGGTATAACACAAATGATATGAAAAAGCGGAGAGCGATCGCTCTCCGCTTTGTTTTATGCCTTATCTTGGCGTATCAGCTTTCTTATCGCTTCGACCGCACATTTTATTCCTCGTGAACTGTCATCCGTCAGGGTGTCGGGCAAGCCTTGCTTGGAGCGTTCCATGTTCCAGAGGGCTGTAAGTACACAGCCACATCGTACACCGAGAACCATGCCTACCGAGTATATCGCCGCACATTCCATCTCCGATGACAGACAGCCGCATTTTACAAAGCTCTTCCATCTTGGCAGAAGATGATCCGCCACGCCAGAGCGTTCAGGCTCTACCTGACCGTAAAAGCTGTCTTTTGAGTGTACCACACCCACATGATAGCGGTTGCCGTTCTCGTTCGTGGATAGTTCTTCAGCGCTGTCAGCCAATGCCCTCAGCACGGAATAATCTGCCGCCGCAGGGTAGCCTATGGGCAGATACTCGTATGAAGTACCCTCGGCACGTATTGCGCTGTTTGCGATTATGAGGTCGCCGCCCCATATTTTAAGGTCTATACCGCCGCAGGTGCCTATGCGGACGAAGGTATCCGCACCGCATTTTGCAAGTTCTTCCACTGCTATCGCCGCAGAAGGCCCGCCGATACCTGTTGAACATACCGTGACCTTTTCACCGTCAAGTGTTCCTGTGTATACGTTGAATTCGCGGTTGTTTGCTACTTGTACAGCATTATCCAGAAGCGCCGCTATTTTCGGCACACGCCCCGGGTCGCCGGGAAGGATAACGTATCTGCCTACTTCCTCGGGAAGTGTCTGTATGTGGAACTGTCGCTGTCCGTCAAGAATAGATGCCATGCTTATACCTCCTTGAACATCTGTTGTTTTGCGCTATAACGACATTCAGCACGGTACAGTTTTTCCGTACCGTGCAAAATGTTTTACAATAATATGGTGAAGGATTGGAAATGTCAATTTATCAGTTCAGCTGATTGAAGTCATTATAATTGTTGCTGCTGCCGCTGTATACGTTGTTATTGCTGTAGCTGTTGTTATAATCGTTGTTGTAGCTGTTAGCGTTGTTATATCCATTATTGTAGTTGTTATTGTAATTGTTGTTATAGTTATTATTGTAACCGTTGCTGAAATTGTTGTCGTAGGTATTATAGCTGTTATTATAGTCGTTATTGTAATTGGTGTTGTAGCTGTTTGTATCGTTGTATCCGTTGTTGTAGTTGCTGTTAAAATTATTATTGTAGCCGTTATTATATCCGTTGTTATTGTATCCGTTGCCGTTATAGGTGTTGTAATTGTAGTTGTTATTGCCGTTAAAGCCATTCAGTACAACACCTGTGCCTGATGCTGCCGCTCTGCTAAAACCGGAGCCGCCCTGTCTTGCTTTCCGGGCAAAGCCGCTGATAACGACGATAATGCCTATCACACCTAAAAAGCCCGATACGACCATACCGCCTGTGCCGCTGTTGTCATAGTTTGAATAATGATCTTTGGCAGGGTTTGAAGGGTTATAGGTTACTTTAAGGGTAGCGCCCGTGTCAAGTCTCTCAGATGCGCTGAGAGTTGAGCTGCCTGAATATTCCTTGCCGTTAGCCTCGAATTCATATCCGGTAACATAAACATAATATGTTGTTCTGTGGTGCTTGCCGGATTTTCTTGTCCTGCGCTCCGATCGTACAGACTGAACCACACCTGTTGTGGACTGAGTGCAGCGCTTGCGCATATTATTCGTTTTGTTGCTGACGGAGAATATAACTATCGCAACGATCACCCATATCAAACCAAAGAATATAGTAAATCCGGGACTTGATTTTGTATTTCTTCTTACAGCCATTTTCTTTTACCTCCGTTTTGTTGTACGTTTTTTATACACATATATCAACACTAGTCAGTGTTGTTCATACCATTCAAATCGGCGTTTATGCCATTCGATCTGTTAAATCGTGCTTTATCCTTAATGCCTGCGGCTAGGATAATAACGCCTATCACACCGCAAAATACCGAAACTGCAAATTTTCCTGTACAATCGTCATCTAATGGGGTATAGTGCTCTTTACCGGGCTTTGATGGATTGTAATTCACAGACAACGAGCTGCCCTCATAAAGTCTCCGTTTTTCATCGAGAGTAGAACGTCCCGAATACACCTTGCCGTCAACTTTAAATTCGTATGTGGTCTTATACCAATAATGTGTTTCTGTTCTGTGCGTGCCGGTTTTTTTTGTTACTCTCAATTTTTTTACAGATTTTACCACGCCTGTTGTGGATTCGGTACAGCGCTCACGCATATTATTCGTGTAGATGCCGAAAAAAACATCGCTGTCGCTGTCAACATTAATATCAGACCCCAAAAGAATAAAGTTTTATAGGAGGGGACCATGTTTGTTCTTGCTGCCAAGTTCTTCAACCTCTGTTTTGCGGTATTTTTACTATAAACATATATTAGCACTTTTCCGTGCTTTTTTCTACCAACTCAGATTTGCAATTGCGCAACGAAAAGTTGCATTTTACTGCCACTGTTCATAATTGCTGAAATCGTCATTCTTTGCCTGTTTTTTGCCCAGGTGGGACAAGAAAAGTGAAACGATTATCACTATCACACCTATACCGACAAATCCGAATCCAATGCATTTGAAGATGGTTGCTATAAAAGTATTGGTCTTATCGGAGGGTACAAAAGCTTTCTGAGGAGAATCGGGGTCTATCATGATGTCAGCCTTTTCGCCTACGCTGTAAGGAGGGTGATTTGAATATGAGTTTGCGGAGTACTGGTAGTTCACGCCCTCATAAACATAGCTGTATATCGGTGTAGACAGACCATCGTTGTTATATTTGTAGTTGATGACATCGGCTTCGACGGAAACAGTGCATTGTGCCTTTGTTTTTTCGATGCTTTTGCCCAGCATGATACCTATTGTGCCGAATATCCCGCCCACCAGTATAAATATCGCCATTACCAAGCCTATCACTAAGGCAGATGAAGTGCTATATCCACGATATGATCTGTATACTCTCATTTTATGTCCTCCGTCTTTATCAAAGCTTCTTTTTGCCGACACATAATGCTGCATATTATTCTTTTTCGGTCTGTCCTTAGTGGTGACATATATCCCGAAATACAGCAAACGACATAAATCATATATTTATGCCGTTTGTGTAGTTCTGATCATATTGTAATAATATCACGTTTGGCGGCAAAAATCTACCAACCGTTCTTTGCAATCACGCAACAAAAGGTTGCACTTTGCGGTATCATTTTACCATCTTCATGGAAATATCGAATGCTTTGACAGAGTGTGTCAGCGCACCGAGAGAGATTATATCAACGCCTGTTTCAGCTATGCCGCGGATAGTTTTTTCGGTAACATTTCCCGAAGCTTCAAGCAGAGCCCTGCCGTTTGTCAGTTTAACGGCTTCTGCCATTTCCTCGTTGGACATATTATCCAGCATGATTATCTCAACACCGAGGTCAAGAGCTTCTTTAAGCATATCCATATCGGCTACTTCAACTTCTATCTTGACGGTGTGACCGACTTTTTCACGCAGGGCATTAACTGCACCTGTCATGCTGCCATAAGCGTCAAGATGAGTATCTTTAAGCATAGCACAGTCGCTGAGATTATAGCGGTGATTCTTTCCTCCGCCCACGGTAACTGCATACTTCTGTATAGCCCTGAGACCCGGGAGAGTCTTTCTCGTGTCAGCCACGCTTGCCTTAGTGCCTGCGATAAGCTGAACGCACTTGTTTGTAGCGGTAGCTATGCCCGACATATGCTGTACAAGATTAAGCGCTGTACGCTCGCCTTTCAGCAGTGCCCTTGTAGGACCTGTTATCTCAGCGATGATGTCGCCTTTTTGTACAACTTCGCCGTCATGTATAAAAATACGGAAAGACACTCTGTCGTCCAGCAGTTTGAAAACTCTCAGAGCTACCTCGATGCCGCAGAGCACACCTTCGTCCTTTGAAACGTACTTTGCAGTGCTTACAGCGTCATCGCTCACCAGCAGGTCGGTGGTCACGTCAATATAATTGATATCTTCCAGCAGTGCTGTTTTGATGATATCATCTATCTGGAATTGCATAAGTCTCATAAATTTACCTCCGTGGTATCATCAGAATCCGTGTTCGTAGTCAACGTAGTCCAGGGGAACACTTTCAAAAGCTATCTCAACTGCCTCTGTCAGGACTATATAAGCCACTGTTGCAAGGCTTTTTGCTTCGATATAATCGCGGTCTATCTTGAAGTTGCCTTTCACAAGCATCTCGCGGATGTGTGCTACCCTTGTAAGGCTGTCCTGAAGACTGCCTATATCAGGCAGTACAAAGTATGCCTTCTGCATGATGGATCTTATCTCGCGGCGCAGTCCCGATGGGATATGCTCGGCGTTCTCGTCTATCTTGTAATCGAAGCTTTTCAGCTCCTTATTCCTGTCTATCTTTTCAGCGATATCGTGTGCCGCACGGCGGGAGAATACAAGGGCTTCAAGCAGAGAGTTGCTTGCAAGTCTGTTATTGCCGTGAACACCTGTGTGTGAACACTCGCCGCAGGCATACAGACCGTCGATATTCGTTCTTGCATAGGTATCAACATTTATGCCGCCCATAAGGTAGTGGTGGCATGGGAATATCGGCACAGGTTCCTTTGTCATATCGTAGCCTGCTTCAAGCAGGTTCTTGTATATCATTGGGAAACGGTTCTTGACGAACTCGGGATCCTTGTGGGAGATATCGATGTAGAATTCGTCTGAACCTGTTTTCTTGGCTTCAAATATGATAGAATGGGAAACCACGTCACGGGGAGCAAGCTCAAGTCTGCGGTCGTAGTTCTGCATGAATCTTTCCTTTTTGCAGTTGAGCAGATAAGCGCCCTCGCCGCGAACAGCCTCGGATATCAGGAAGCATTCCCTTGTCTTGCGGTTGTTGAAAGCGGTTGGGTGGAACTGTATATAGCTCAGGTGCTTTATCTTGGCGCCCATCTCATAAGCCTTTGTTATACCGTCACCCGTAGCTATGGCTGAATTTGTTGTGAACTCGTAAACTCTGCCTATGCCGCCGGTTGCGAAGATCGCTTTGTGGGAATTGCAGGTTATATATTCATCGTCTTTAAGCACAAGGAAAGAGAAACCGTCACCGACTTTCTGGCAGTCGCACATCAGTGCGTTCTCCCATATCTCAACGTTGGGGAGAGTCTGCACATAAGCCAGAAGCTTTGTTTCTATCTCATAGCCCGTAGCGTCCTTGTGGTGGAAGATACGGTGCTTGCCGTGACCGCCCTCAAGAGTGCGGTGATAGTCACCGTCGGGCTTCTTATCGAATTCAACGCCAAGCTGTATTATCCTGTCGATATCCTGAGCAGCCTCGGTAACAAGTACCTCGGTAGAGTCGGGATCGTTCTCAAAACCGCCTGCTATAAAGGTATCCTCCTTGTGATACTCGGGAGAATCCTCCGGGCTTTTGTAGACGCCTGCGATACCGCCCTGAGCCAGTGCGGAATTGCACAGCGTGAGATCGCGCTTAGCCAGCACGAGAACTTTCAGATCGGCAGGGAGATTTACTGCCCCATACAGACCTGCGGCGCCGCAGCCTGCGATGATAACATCATAATTTTTGCTCATAAAATTTTACCCTCTTTGCTATGCAGAGATTTACATCAATGCAACAGTATATGGTCAACTGTATACTTATTTCATTATAACACAACTGAGTCTGAATTTCAATAGTTAATGCAAAAAAATGAGCATTCCGCCCCAATATGTTTTTATCGGGCAAATTAAAAAGGAATATTATGATTTGTATTGTTTGATACTCGTGGAGATGTTTGGTCAAAACCGACAAATAAGCCTTTTATGAATCTGTTAACTATACAAAATTGGGGAAAAGACACTAAAGTTGTATTTACAAGTGTTCTTATATGTGCTATAATTTGTTCAAATTAGTAAAGTCATATATTGATATTTTGAAAATACATGTTATACAACCAATTATAAGATCGAGGGGGAAGTTATGGACAATTATAAATATCTGATGATCGTGGATTGGGTAAAAGAACATATAGCGTCCAAGGGGCTGAAACCCAATGAACGTTTTCTTACCGAAAAACAGCTTTGTGAGATCCACGGTGTCAGCAGGCAGACAGTCAGGCAGGCACTGATGCTGCTTGAAAGTGAGAATGTCATAGTCCGTGTCCGCGGCAGCGGTACTTTTGTGGGAAACAGGTCAGCTGTATCTCCGTCTGTATCCATAAGGGGCAGCATAGGGGTGATATCCACTTATTTCAGCGATTACATATTCCCGCATATAGTTACGGGAGTTGAGAGTGTGCTGGGCAGTGCGGGCTGCACCATGCAGCTGGCGATAACTCACAATCAGGTGTATGAGGAGACTCAGGCGCTTGAAAGTATGCTGGCAAACGGTGTGCAGGGCCTGATAGTAGAGCCTTCAAAGAGCGCTTTGCCGAATCCGAATATGGACCTTTATGCGAAACTCAGACGCGAGAAGATACCGCTGGTATTCTTCAATGCGAAGTATCCCTGGGCAGATCAGCCCTGCGTTGCGATGGATGACGAAGCCGCAGGCAGGACGGTCACGGATTATCTGTTCGACTGCGGACATACAAAGATAGCAGGTGTTTTTGCACTGGACGATGTTCAGGGACACAAGCGTTACAGCGGATTCATGCAGAGCTGTCTTACGCATGGGATACGCGAATCGGAGCGGAACGTAATATGGTTCGCGACCTCCGAAAAAAATGATATTTTCAGTTATACGCAGGATAAGCTTCTGGGCCTGCTGAAGGACAAGAGCGCAGTTGTATGCTACAATGACAAGATAGCCGTGAAGATGCTGAAACTTTGCAGGGATAACGGCATAAGGGTGCCCGAGGATATATCTGTGGTGGGCATAGATGATTCAAGGTATGCTTCCATCTGCGAGGTGCCGCTGACTACGGTGCATCATCCGCAGAAAAAACTGGGCGAGGCTGCTGCAAAGCTGCTTCTTGATATGATTGAAGGGCGGGAAACATCGCCTAAGGATATGCTGTTCACTCCCGAACTTGTGGTGAGAGAGTCGGTGGCAGACCTGAAAATGGGAAGTACGATACAATCGGTTCAGAGGAAAAAGGGTATGAAATAAGAGGATTTTATCCGTTTGCGCACATATCGGCGAGCAAGGTTATGTACGAATTGTGATATGTACACAGCAGCGCACCCTATGGCCTTGGCCGTGGGTGCGCTTTTGATTAATGAAAAGAGAAGAACATAGTTGTACATACAAAATAATGTGGTGGTGACTATTTATGAGAGAGAAAATGTGTTTGGAAGAATGTTGCAATGTAAGAAAACTTGATACCAAAAGGATAGGCGAACTGCTAAGAAGCGGCAGTACTGCAAGCTGCGGAAAGGTGCTGGACGAGGTACTGGATGAGGTCGGATTTGATGGCCTGCATTCATTGGTGCTGAGACTTTATGTCTGTACCGATATGTATCTTGAAGCAAGAAGTTTTACACGGCAGCTGGGCGTGACCGATGAGGAGTTTACAGCGTGCTTTGGCGGAGTTGACGAGATAGAAGAGAAGCTTTCCACGGTGGAAAAAGCCCGGGAAAATATGCATGATATGCTGGAGCAGTGCATACGCTGGAGAGTTGAAAAATGTCATGAAAACGGCAATTCTGTAGTTAGAGACGCCCGCGAATACATCGATGAGCACTATATGAGCAGTGCACTTTCACTGACTGCGGTGGCAGAGGCTGTGGGTATAAGCCCTGCTTATCTCAGCGCATTGTTCAAGCGGGAAATGGGCAAGAACCTTTCAGAGTACATCACAGGTATAAGGATAGAACGTTCAAAGGAACTCCTTTGCTGCACTTCAAAGCTGATATATGAGATAGCATTCGAGGTCGGTTTTCAGGATTACAGATATTTCAGCCAGATATTCAAAAAATGTACAGGGCAAACTCCAAGACAGTTTCAGAACAGTGCAAACATATGTATGTAGAATTTTTTACGTCACAGTAAAAATTTAAACAAATTGAGTAAATATTTTGGTATAAATGTATGCACAATTTGATTATAATGTAAGTACAAGTTAAGAACACAAAAGGTGTAAGGCGAAAATACACCTTTGGAGGATAACACAATGATATGAATATCTAAGGAGGAAATAAGAATGAAAGTCAAGAAGATTCTGGCAATGGCTATAAGTATGGTGATGTGCGCTGCGATGTTTGCGGGCTGCGGAGATGCGGGAAGCGGTTCTGATGACGGCGGAAAGTCAACCAAGTCCGGCAGCAAAGACAACGGCGACGTTAAAGAGGACGGCGGCGAAGATGAGGGAGGAGATACAGGAGATGTTGATGACGGCGATTATATCACGGTCGGCATAATCAACAATGACCCCAACGAGTCGGGCTACCGTACTGCCAATGACAAGGATCTCAAGGCTACATTCTGTGAGGAAAACGGATTTAAGGCTGATTTCTATTACAGTCTCAAGAACGATGAGCAGATAACAGCTGCACAGAAGTTCATACAGGACGAAGTTGATTATCTGCTTCTGTCCGCAGCTGATACAGCAGGCTGGGATACGGTCCTGCAGGACGCTCAGGATGCAGGCGTAAGGGTAATACTCTTCGACAGAACTATCGATGCTGATGAGAGCCTGTACGAGGCTTCCATCGTTTCCGATATGGCCAAGGAAGGTCAGACCGCAGTTGACTGGCTGAAGGGTCAGGGACTTTCCGATTATAAGATAATACATCTCCAGGGCGTTATGGGTTCTGCTGCACAGAAGGGCAGATCTCAGGCACTGACAGATACAGCGGCTTCCGACGGCTGGGAGATAGTTGAAGAGCAGACAGCTGAATGGAATGCTGAAAAGGCACAGCAGATAGTTCAGTCCGTTATCGACTCGGGCAAGGATTTCAACGTTATCTATGCTGAGAATGATGATATGGCTAAGGGTGCTGTTGCGGCACTGGATAAGGCAAATATATCCCACGGCGTAGGCAAGGATGTTATCGTTATGGGCTTCGACTGCAATAAGTGGGCACTTGATGAACTGCTGGCAGGCAACTGGAACTACGACGGACAGTGCAATCCTTTCCAGTCCTCTTATATAAAGGATATAATAGACAAACTTGAAAATGACGAAACTCTCTCAGAAAAGACTATAATCATGGATGAGAAGGGCTTCGATGCAACTACCATCACGCAGGAAGATGTAGATAACTACGGTATCTGATAACAGGTCACACTGTTTTCCCGATGTCTGCCGGCACGGTTCGGCAGTATTTCGGGATCATGATAAAAGGCTATGATAAATTTCAGATAAAGAAGTAAGTGCGGTGCGGCATAGGCGAGGTCAATTATGTCCCCGCACTTATTTTGAGATCACGAGCGGGAGGACTGCATATGCAAAAGGATTCACTGCTTGAAATGCGGGGTATCTACAAGACTTTCCCCGGAGTAAAGGCTCTGCAGAATGTTGATTTTACTCTTAAAGAGGGTGAGATACACGCACTTATGGGTGAGAACGGCGCGGGAAAATCCACGCTGATAAAAGTGCTGACAGGCGTACACGTAAAGGACGGCGGAGATATATTCGTCAGAGGACGTGAGAACGCAGTGCATATCAATTCGCCGAAACAGGCACAGGCGCTGGGCATAAGTACTGTTTATCAGGAGATATCCCTTTGTCCGAATCTGTCTGTTGCCGAGAACATCTTCCTTGCAAGAGGCAAGGGTATCGGTGTGAACTGGCGAAATATGAATAAAAGAGCCGATGAGCTTCTCAAAGAGCTGGGCATAAATGTAAGAGGTTCTCAGCAGCTGGCCAGCTGTTCTATCGCTGTTCAGCAGATGGTGGCTATCGCCAGGGCTGTAGATATGGAATGTCAGGTGCTGATACTCGATGAGCCGACATCGTCACTGGACGAATCAGAGGTAGCCAAGCTGTTTGTACTTATGCGCAAGCTCAAAGAACGGGGCGTAGGTATAATCTTCGTAACACACTTCCTGGATCAGGTATATGAAGTATGCGACAAGATAACCGTACTGCGTGACGGCAAGCTTGTAGGCGAGTACGAGATAGAAAAACTGCCGAGACTTCAGCTGGTATCAAAGATGCTTGGCAAAGAGCTGGACGATATGGCTGATATCAAAAATGACAGCCCCACATTCAAGAAAACAGAGGATAAACCCGTATACGAGGGTGAGGGTCTGTGTTCTTCAGAGGGTATAAGCCCCTTCGATTTCAAGATATACAAGGGCGAGATCAACGGATTCACGGGTCTGCTGGGCTCGGGCAGAAGCGAATGTGTACGTACTATATTCGGCGCTGACAAGGTAACGGGCGGTTCGGTAAAGATCGACGGCGAGCCTGTAAAGATAACAAAGCCGAGACAGGCGATGAAATACGGCATAGCATATCTTCCAGAAGACAGAAAGCGTGACGGTATCGTGGGCGATCTTTCCGTAAAGGATAATATCATACTAGCCCTCCAGATAAAGACAGGTTTTTTCAGACCGATATCAAAGGCAAAGGCGCTGGAGTATGCCAACAAGTATATCGACCTGCTGGATATAAAGACAGCTTCGGTAAATACACCGATAAAGTCCCTTTCGGGCGGCAATCAGCAGAAGGTGATACTTGCAAGATGGCTTTTGACAGAGCCGAAGTACCTTATCCTTGATGAACCTACAAGAGGTATAGATGTCGGAACAAAAGTTGATATACAGAAGCTGATGCTGAAACTGGCTTCCGAGGGCATGAGCGTAACATTCATATCTTCCGAAACGGACGAGATGCTGCGCACCTGTTCGAGACTGCTGGTAATGAGAGACAGAAAGCTTGTGGGAGAACTTACAGGCGATCAGCTTAACCAGAATACCATCATGGCGACTATTGCGGGAGGTGACACAAATGGCGAACAATAATGCACAGCCCAAAAAGGCAGGCATAGCAGGCTTGTTCAGGCATCAGATAATGATACCGATAGCTGCGCTGATGCTGCTGGTGCTGTTTAATCTCATCGCAGATCCGTCATTTTTCAAGATCACACTGGGCAGCAACAGCGACGGGAACCCCGTTCTGAACGGCTACCTTATAACTATAATCGACAGCGGCTCCGAGCTTGCCATACTTGCACTGGGTATGACCCTTGTTACGGCGGCATCGGGCGGACAGGATATCAGCGTGGGCGCGGGCATCGCGATAGCGGGCTCGGTACTGCTGAGAGTGCTTTGCGGTACAGAGACAAGCCCTGAGACACTCCACGCTCCTGTGATCGTGGCATTTCTGATAAGCTGCCTTGTGGCAATGCTGTTCGGTGCTTTTAACGGTTCGCTGGTGGCATTCTTCAAGATACAGCCAATGATAGCAACTCTTATACTGTTTACCGCAGGACGTTCCATAGCGGCGTGGATAAACAACAATCAGCTGCCAAACGTAAACGAGCCTTCATTCAGCTACTACGGTACATATATCCCGGGTATACCGATACCCACGCCTTTCTTTATAGCGCTGGCGTGCTTTCTGGTGACATGGCTGCTGCTGAGATTCACCACACTGGGACTTTACGTACAGTCGGTAGGTATAAACGAGAAGACTTCCAGACTGAACGGTCTTAACCCCGAACTTATAAAGCTGCTGACTTATGTTCTGCTGGGACTTTGCGTTGCTATTGCGGCACTTATCAAGGTCAGCCGTCTTCAGACGATAAACTATTCGGTAATTGCAAAGGATATCGAAATGGATGCTATCCTCGCGGTGGCACTGGGCGGAAACGCACTGGGCGGCGGTAAATTCAGCATGAGCAGTTCCATTCTCGGCGCATATGTTATACAGTTCCTTACGACTACGCTTTATAAATTCCAGGTCAAGGCAGATGCTCTGCCTGCGTACAAGGCAGTCGTTGTAATAATCCTCGTAGTCATGAGTGCTCCCGCAGTACGCGAGAAGCTCTCGGCACTTATAAAAAAGCTGCGCACGGAAAAGGCTGCAGCCCAGAATTCCTGACGGACAGGAGGTAGAGTTATATGTCAAGATTTAACAGACGTGGCGGCGGCGAACTCAAAGCTCCCACAAAAATGACAGATACCAACCTGCTGACCATGATAACCATATGCGTATTTGTAGCCATGTACATATTCGCGGTGCTTTTCCTGAAAAAGGGATTTCTGAAACCGCAGACATTCTTCAATATACTCAACGCTAATGCGGCGCTGATAATACTCGCCTGCGGAATGAGCCTTGTTATGATAACGGGCGGGATAGATATCTCTGTGGGCGGCGTGACGGCTCTGGTATCAATGAGCTGTGCGGTCTATCTGGACCATAAGGGCGGAAGCCTGCTGATGGCTGTACTGATGGCTGTCGGAATAGGTCTGGCATTCGGTATAGTGCAGGGTTATCTTGTGGCGTATCTGGAGATACAGCCGTTTATAGTCACGCTGGCGGGAATGTTCTTCGCGCGAGGCGCGACCACTATTGTTTACAACAAGCCTTTCAATGTGGCTAATGAAGATTTTGTAAAGCTTAAAGCCACAAGGATACTTATACCATACCTGGGCACGTACAACAAAAGGGGCAAGTATATCCCCGCTTACATCGAGATAGGTGTTATAGTGGCGATAGCTCTGGCGATACTGCTGTTTGTACTGCTGAAATGGGCAAAGCCCGGAAGAAACTTTTACGCCGTTGGCGGCAACAGGCAAAGCGCACTGATGCTGGGCGTAAACGTAAAGCGGACAATATTCTTCTCTCATTTGATTTGCGGACTGATGGCGGGCATAGGTGGCTTCGTGTATTTTATGCACGTTGGTTCCGGCTCGCCGCAGCACGCGAGCGGTGCCGAGATGAATGCGATAGCATCATCGATAATAGGCGGCACAATGCTGACAGGAGGTGTCGGCAATATCATCGGCACGGTGTTCGGAGTGCTTTCACTGGCACTTATACAGAACATAGTATCATCGGCAGGTCTTGATGACGCGTGGTGGACAGGTATAACCGTAGCGGGTATGCTCTGCATCTTCCTTGTAGTACAGAGTATAATCATTGCACGCCGCAAGAAAGCTAACGCAGCTGCGGCAAAACAATAAAGCACTTCCATTCTCTTAATAAACAGGTGTGTCCTTAAATACTGAGGCACACCTGTTGTTTTTTATGATACTACCGTTTACTGCCGTATTAAACGGAGATGGGAATGAAAAAGAGGCTGTTGCAGACCCAAAGAAACTATTTACATAAATCCAAACATATATAATTGATTTTACTGAATTTACTGGAATTTACTGAAATCTCTTTTCAGTAAAATAAAAGCCCTATTTTACGGCGTTTGAGAGCAAAAAAACATTTTACTGAATTTACTGGCGGGGTAATACGGACACTTTAAAAATTAAATTTACCATATATTGGTAATTATACCCGTATTTCACATTTTTCCCTCTACCTGTTCAGTAAATTCAGTAAAATAAAAAACGGTGCTGAAACGTAGCTTTTTCGGGGGTTTATTTTACTGGAAATCGGATTCAGTAAAATTCAGAAAAATCAGTAAAATGTTTAGCGTGCTAAAGTGAAAGTGGTCTATCCATGAAAAAAATACTCTCCGACCGTTTTTATCCCGATCGGAGAGTTTTTAGTTTCAGATTAATTATGACGTCACACGAATACCGCACCTATTACCTTACAGTAACAGTAACAGCATTCTTAATGGGGTCTGTGGTGTTCCACTTACCGTTCACTCTTGCCGCAACGGCTACCTTGTAGCTCATGCCCGGGGTGAGGTTCTTGGGTGTAACAAAGCTGTTTGTGGTTATGCTTGAAGTCTGTACTCTCCACTTGCCTGCCAGATATACAGCTATGCCGTACTTATCAGCACCCTGTACCTTGTCCCATACGAACTGTATCTGATGATACTGGCTATTGTAATTTACCCTGATGTTTGTGGGATAGTCCTTTCCGGAAGTCTGTGATGAACCGCTGCCCGACGCATATACCGCCTGAACTGTCACGTTCTGACCTGTGGGCTTGATAACTGCTTCCTCAGACGTAGCACTGCCCGAAACGAACTGCGCACCGCTGACTACCCACTTTTCAAGATGATATCCGTCCTCGGGCTTAGCTTCAAGGGTCAGCTTGCAGTCTGCGGGATATACACCGCTCCAGCTGCTGTCATAAACCTTCAGGGTATTGAAGTTTACGTGTCCCTGTGAAGAGTTGTTCTTCACGGTGACGTTTACTGTGCTGCTTATGCCGAAGTACTGCATCACCTGCTGTTCACAGGCAGATATACGGTTCGACCAGAAACTGCGTATAGAAGAAACCTCGTTGGAGAACTTGTCGCCGCCGTTTGTCTGCTGACCATCTCCGGGGTTCTGCTGTCCGGGGTTCTGCTGTCCGCCCTGTCCCGGGAACTGCCAGCCGCCGGGGCATCCGC
>Ga0256405_10008188_pt1 | contig 15160 bp, 13 predicted proteins | sample RumenRJG_02DNA_FD_189096 | JGI IMG/M metagenome (GOLD analysis project Ga0256405, IMG submission 189096) | Bovine rumen microbial communities from Lethbridge, Alberta, Canada - RJG_02 | ecosystem: Host-associated > Mammals > Digestive system > Stomach > Rumen | place: Canada: Alberta... | reverse complement strand
GTATAAAAATAGGTCTTCCTGCCGCTCCCATTCACCGTTATTATCTTCAGTGAATAGTCTGTAGTCGCCATCAGCGGGTCACTAAATTCTATCGTAGCGTCGATTCTGCCATCTTTTCTTTCCTTTAAATATGACGCATCTCCCTTGCCAACCACCGTATCATCTGTTTTATCCGTAAGCTCATAAGATACCTGTTTTATCTTATTTTCCATAGTCTTTACAATAACTGTAAGCCTTGTCGCATCCTTAACAGGAGTTATCTCCTGCCTTGAAATCTTTGAAATATCATTGGCATAGCCATGAAGTTCATTTATCTCATTATTCTCCGCAAACATTGAGACAAGAGGGAATGAGGCCTCTGACACCTCAGTCACTTCTGTCTCTTTTGTTGAAACGGTCTCATCCATCCGCCCTATAAAGAAAGCCATTGCTCCTATAAAGATCAGAAACATTGCTATAAGTCGGTATACATGCCGCTGCATTTATCTTCTCCATAAATAAAATTCTGTCATTCACCTTTGGTACCTTTACTATAATAAGTTTATTCGGCTTCATATTGAGGTGTAATGTCATGAATAACTACATAATAAGCACCTGGTTTAAGAACACCAAGATCATATTCCTTTGATGTGTTTGCTCCTGGAAGCTCTATCTCATTGGAAGTCTTTACCACATCACCTTTTTCATTATAAACCGTATATTTTGCTGTGACACTCGCTACATTCTTGACACTTCCATTCGGAGCGATAACAAGCTTTGAAAAACCTGTATTTTTTATATTCAGATTTACAAGTGCAAGATTGGAGCCCGGAAGCATGCTTGCGGTTGTATATGCTGAATAGCTAAGCTTACCAAGTGAAAAATAACTGTTTGCAACCATGATATTTACATTTGTATCTACACTTGAAACAGAAACATCCATAGCCGTAGTCTGACCTGCATCATTATAAATGAGAACCTTATAATCTCCATCATTGTACCCTGTGACTAAAAGCTGGAGCTTATCAAATCCCTCTGCCGAAGCAGTCGGCGTAACGCCCTTTGAATCCCCAAACCATTCTGCTTTTATACCCGTACCGGAAACACTGTTATCTCCCGATGTGCCTATATACATCTTTGTTCTTCTCGGATCATCTATAGTAACAAGCTTCTGATTACCCTCCTTTGTATTGATAGTGATTACAGAAGAATCATTTGAAACAGTTGCCGAACGAACAGTTACAGGAAACGATGCGCTGACATCCCCTCTTTTAGCTGTTATTATTGCTGTTCCTGCAAGATTTGCGCTAACAACACCTTCCTCGTCAACCTCTGCTATATCTGTATTTGAAGATGACCATGTAAGGTCCTTCGCCGTATAGTTATCCGGATTGGTATAACAAAGCAGTTTCTGATTTTCACCTTCATACATCACAGGCATAAGTCCTGTCATAGTAAGCGACTCAAGAGGCTTTGGAGCAACTGTGACATAGTAAGAAGCTATGACATCACCTCTTATCGCCGTGATCATAACTCTTCCTTCTGACACAGCCTTAACCTTGCCCTTCTTGCTTACTGTGGCAACACAATCATTTGCAGAAGACCATGAAAAGTCTTCATTGGAATAATTCTCCGGCTTGGTAATTACTTTCTTTTCTCCTTTTTCTCCCGGCGCAAGTACAAGATCCTCTTTGTCAAAATACGCCTTTTTAAGCGTCTTTCTTCTTACGTTGACAAGGCACTTGTAGATTTTGCCGCCCTTTACCTTTGCCTTTATATAGCATTCCCCTTCGGCAAGAGCAGTTACCTTGCCCATTTTGCTGACCTTTGCGATATTTTTATCTGTAGAACTCCATTTTACTTTTTTCTTGTTATTCTTTACCTTTAAAGTATACGTTTTGTTTACATAAATACTGATCTTTGTTTTATTTAACGCCGGTGCTTTGACTGCTGCCTCAGCGCTTGCAACATAAGCTGTATTTCCTGCAAAACTCCCCGCAGGAGTGCAGGAAAGCATACATGCTGTGGCGAACACAGTGAGCACCATTCTTTTTCCTGTAAATTTCATAATACCCCCTTTTTATTCCCCTTTCTGGCACAAAAAAACATTTCAATCAAAAGACGGCTCTCTGTCAAAATTCAGCTTTTTCCCGTTTGATGGAGAAATAAATCCCAAATGACAACATTCAAGTTTGAGCTTGTGGCTGTCAGTCTCTCTTTCATCCGGATTATATTTTGTATCACCCTCTATGCCATGAAAGATCTCTGCCATCTGCACCCTTATCTGATGGTGCCTTCCTGTCAGGAGCTTTACTCTTACAAGAGCTCTGTCACCGTCTTTTGCTATTATCCTATATAGCAGTTTTGCTTCTTTTATCTCTGCCTTATCAAATACCTTGATACCTTCCTTTACGACACCGGAAAAATTAGTCTTATGGTCAAAAAAAAGCATGTCCCTGCGCTCCATAAAGGTGGCCGAAGCCTCAGTCTCAAGAGCTCCGGTTACAGCACAGACATACTCTTTTTCAAAGCTATGTTTCTTAATCTGATCTGAAAGCGATGCCGCAGCTTCCCGCGTTTTAGCATAGACCATAAGTCCTGCCACCGGAACATCCAGACGGTGAACACAGGCAATATACGGCAGGTGTCCGCCTGTCTTTCCGGCAACATGATTCTTTAAAAGACTTACCATGTCCGCTGTGCGCCCCTTGCCGCCTTCACTTGGGACTCCGGCAGGCTTTACGCACACTATAATACAATCATCCTCATAAAGTATTTCCGGCGATCTTCTGATCAAACCTTGAAGCGGTAACCAGCTCCCCAGACAGTCTCAATGTACTGTGGATGTGATGAATCCGCTTCTATTTTTTCACGAATCTTCTTAATATGTACAGTTACAGTCGCAATATCTCCGACTGAATCCATCTGCCATATTTCCTTGAAAAGCTCATCCTTGCTGTATACATGATTTGGATGCTCTGCAAGAAAGGCAAGAAGATCAAATTCCTTTGTTGTGAAATCTCTTTCCTCGCCATTTACAAAAACTCTTCTTGCTGTCTTATCAATCTTAAGACCTCTTATCTCAATCCACTGATTGCGGCTTTCGTCTTTGCCGATAAGTCGCTTGTAGCTTGCAAGGTGTGCCTTTACTCTTGCTACAAGTTCGCTTGGTGAAAATGGCTTTGTTATGTAATCATCGGCACCGATTCCAAGACCTCTTATCTTATCAATGTCTTCCTTCTTTGCCGATACCATGATAATAGGTATATTCTTTATCTGTCTTACCTGATGGCAGATCTCAAATCCATCTGTTCCCGGAAGCATGACATCGAGAACGATAAGGTCGAAATCTTCCTTCAGTGCTCTCTGAAGTCCTTCTGTCCCATTGTTCTCAATAGTTACTTCAAATTCAGAAAGTTCAAGATAATCCTTCTCAAGTTCTGCTATTGCCTCTTCGTCTTCAATAATGAGTATTTTGCTCATACCCTTCTCCTCCTGATCTTTGTTTTTTTCTGGTCATTTTCGCTGCTTTCAAGCATAAAAGCAGGATCAAGATTCCTTATCATTCCAGATCTGATAAAAGATTTTCTTAAAGTAAAGACCATAGTGGTACCAACACCTGGTTCACTTTCAGCCCAAATTCTTCCACCGCTTTCATCTATGATCTTCTTAACTATAGCAAGGCCAAGTCCCGAACCGCCAATCCTTGAATTTCTTGACTCGTCTGCCCTGTAAAAGCGTTCAAATACATGTGACAGACTCTTGCTTTCTATTCCCAGACCATTGTCTATCATCTCGATACGGACAGAATCATCCGCATCAAGAGTCCTTATACTTATTATACCCTTTTTTGTCGGATCGCGATACTTAATCGAGTTAGAAATTATATTATTTATCACTCTGCGTAACTGCTCCGGATCCGCTATAACATCAATGCTCCTGTCTGCATACGGGAAGAAGACTAGATCCATGTTCTGTATCTCCATATCAGTCCTAAGTTCTGTTATAGTTTCTTCAAGGTAATCATAAATATTTATAAGGCGGAAATTATATGGTATTGTATTTGTATCTATCTTGGCATAAGTTGACAGCTCATCGATCAGATCTGTCATATCTCTTGCCTTTGTGTATATAGTGCGAACATATTTGTCCTGCTTCTCAGGGGTTTTGGCAATCCCCTCGAGCAAACCTTCCGAATAACCTCTTATAGAAGTAAGCGGTGTCTTTAAGTCGTGCGACATATTTACTATAAGATCTCTTGTATCTCGTTCATGCCTGTTCTTATCGGCAAGAAGATCCTTCATGTACTCACGCATCTTGTCAAGATCCGTACAAAGGTCTCCTATCTCATCATGATACACAGGCGTAATCGGTGTATCAAGAGAGCCCTGACGCATTTTCTCGGTTGAATGCCTGAGATAATTTATCGGTCTCAAAATAGCTCCATACAACCATATTGCAAGAATTCCCGCCGTCAGGAGCATTATAAGAACAACGCACACTGCAAAGCTTACAAGACTTTTCTTTAAATTGCTGACAAAGTCATCAAGATCTGTAAGTATAAATACCGAGGCTACTGTGCCATAGGAAACAGATCTCGTCATCTTCTTTACAAGTATGCCTTTATCTCCAAAATAAATACCATTATCCGCACTGTCAGTTATAGCTGCGGTCCGTCCGAGTATGACCTCTGCCTTTTCAAAGATCTCCTCATTTCCATTGTAGGTTACTTTGCCATTCATTGCAACCACAATAGAAGATTTATATACAGAAAGTCTCTGTTCTATACCGTCAAGGTATTCTTTATCAGTAAGTCTTTCCGGTGTATTTCTCATACATAGCGAAACCTCATTGTAAGTGCCCCGCGTCCTTCTGTTTACATATTCCACAGGATTTGCGATCTCTGATATAGTATTCTGGTCAAAAATAAGCGGCTGTCCCGGCACATCAAACCTGACATGCACTATTGTATAGACAGCGATCGATATAAGGAGCAGCGGAAAAACAAGCACTACAGTAAATGCCACTGCTATCCTTCCTTTTAACTTCATTTATCATGCCTTGCCGCAGGCATAGTGTCACCCGGTGTTGTGCCTGCAGCAACACCGATGAAAGTCTAAGACTTAGCTCAGGCTTTTCCCCAAAATATAGCTCATAAGAGCACAGATACATAACCATTTTATCACAAACATATACTATCTGTCGCTGTTTTTAGGGAATAGAAAGCAAATTTTTATAGTCACAAAGTAAAAAGCCCGGTACTACTTAAAGCACCGGGTCTTATTGGTAAAATAAACCTTACGCAAGATATTTCTTAAGATCATCAACCTTGTCAAGCTTCTCCCAAGGAAGATCGACATCTGTACGTCCAAAATGTCCGTATGATGCTGTCTGCTTGTAAATAGGGCGTCTAAGGTCAAGCATCTTTATTATTCCTGCCGGTCTGAGATCAAAGTTATCGCGGATGATCTCTACAAGCTTCTCTTCTGAAAGCTTGCCAGTTCCAAATGTATCTATATTGATAGATGTAGGTGTAGCAACACCGATCGCATAAGAAAGCTGGATCTCTGCTCTGTCGGCAAGACCTGCGGCAACAATGTTCTTTGCAACATAACGGGCTGCATAAGAAGCTGAACGATCTACCTTTGTGCAATCCTTACCTGAGAAAGCACCGCCACCATGACGACCATATCCGCCATAAGTATCTACTATTATCTTACGTCCTGTAAGACCTGAATCTCCGGCAGGACCACCAATTACAAAACGACCTGTAGGGTTGATATAGAACTTTGTCTTGTCATCGACAAACTCTGCAGGAAGAACAGGATCGAGAACATATTTTCTTATATCCTTGTGAATCTGCTCCTGAGTAACATTTTCATCATGCTGAGTTGAAAGAACAACAGCATTAAGATGAACCGGCTTGCCATTTTCATCGTATTCTACAGAAACCTGGCTCTTGCCATCCGGACGAAGATATGGAAGGGTACCATCCTTTCTTACTTCTGTAAGCTTTCTTGTGATTTTATGAGCAAGGCTTATAGGATAAGGCATATACTCCTCATTCTCATTGCTTGCATATCCGAACATCATACCCTGATCGCCTGCACCGATAGCATCGATCTCGGCATCAGTCATTTCCCCCTCTTTCGCTTCAAGAGCCTTGTCAACTCCCATTGCAATGTCTGCTGACTGCTTATCTATTGAAAGAAGCACACCGCAGGTATCGGCATCAAAGCCCTTGCTGCTGTCATCATAGCCGATCTCGCGGATCGTATCCCTTGCTATCTTCTGATAATCAACATTTGCATTTGTGGTGATCTCGCCCATGATGTGTACAAGACCTGTGCATACAGTTGTCTCGCAAGCAACACGGCTCATAGGGTCCTGCTTTATAAGCTCATCGAGAATAGCATCTGAAATCTGATCGCAGATTTTATCCGGATGTCCTTCGGTTACAGATTCTGAAGTAAATAATCTCTTTTCCATGATATGATCCTTTCACAAAAAATAAATTGTTTGCAGCAAAACAACTTACGTTGCCTTGCTTTTATGTCCTCACACGCCGGACTGGCTGACTTCATCAAAGATAAAGTCAATAAAAAAGAGGCATTGCTGCCTCTTACTCAAATATCCTGATAACAATGGACCTGATAACAACCAAATCCTCTTATTGTTCGGGAAAACCCGCTCAGGTTGGCACCTTCCCCAAAGGGGGTTGCCGTGACTTCACAGAGCCTTAACTCTCCGTCACTCTGAATAAGAGCATAGCCGTCTTTTGTTAATAAATCGACTCACCTGTATATAATACAAGTATATAGCAAAACCGTCAAGCTACATATACAATTTTTTGTTCATCTTGCTCACATCAAATAAACAGAGATGAAATCTTAGTATCCATTCACCAGAAGGTCATTTTTTATATAGTCAAATGCCTTGTCCTCACCCTCATCTCTTACCATTATAAGCAGCTTTTCAAGCATAGTCTTTGTTTCCGGATGTATGATATAGTGCTTATTGACCTTTGCATAATATTCCCATGGATCGGACTGCTTATACTCACTGCCCTTATAAGTCTTGCTGGCGGCGAGCCTGTCGCAGAACATCTCGGCAACATATCTTGCCGGCATTTTCATGCCTATCATTGTTGCCCCTTCATGCGTTTTGTCATTATCATAATCAATCCAGTATTCTATATGGTGCTTATTTCTGCCTTTATGATGAAGCCATGCAAGGCTGACTCCTCCATTTGCTTCCTTTTCCGCAAAATTGGGACTTCTGAATCCCTGATAGTATTTAACCCCTACAAAGAATTCAGTAGGAGAATATTTTGACAGATCATGCATAAGCCCCTGTCTGTAGAGTCCCAGCCTGAAGCAACCCTTTCTTACAAGCCTTTTATGATGATTTATCGTACTAAGATGTCCAAAAAATCTCTGAAAAAAATTCATATATTATATCTCTCTGTCCGGCACATCTGCTTCAAGGTCGTAATGAAGCGTAAAACCTTCTTCATTAAGCTTTATTTTAGCAAGTGCACCATTTATCATTGTAAGCCTTGGTGGCCTGTGTCCTATATCGGCACCTGTGATCACAGGTACATTCATATCCCCAAGAGCATTCATAACAGCATCATTAAATTCAACATTGTAAGCTGAGGAGAAGAAGCAAGGTCTGCCAAACACAAAGCCCTTAGCCGTATCAAACCACCCTGCCTGTCTTAAATGCCAAAGTGACATTTCAAGTCTTTCCGAAGGGAGCGCAAAGCTTTCAAGATACCATATAATACCATCGCTTGCTGTACTTCTTATAAAATTTTTAGTACCGTCAAAAGCCGTACCGCAAAGATCAGTGAGCACATCAAGACATCCGCCTAAAAGCCTTCCGCTCATATCTACTTCATTGCTTCCATCAGGGATGAAATATTTCACCTGCTCTGTAAGCTTGAATCCCTCAACACCTGTAATTCTGTCCTGAAATTCAGCCTCATACATCTGGTAATCATGCTGATCCTCTAAATGTCCGGCAATTGTGTCCAAATGGCGGCTTACCGACTTATGCCAGTCTGCCATGCCATAGTCAGAAAAATTTCCAGCGTAAACAGTCATTACATCAGCAAGAGTAGTCATAGTATATGTAAGTCCCGTATTATCTGAATACCCCTGAAACCACTTTGGAAATTCAGCTATCTTTTTAAAATTGATATATGGAAGCATTTCCGAAAGAAAATCTCCGCCTGCTGCCGAGACGATATACTTAACCTCCGGATCTGTTATCAGTCCCATAAACTCCTCTGCTCTTACCTTCGCACTGTCACTTCTTCCATGCAGGCATTTACGCACATCCGGAGTTTCCTTTACAGAATATCCTCTTTCTTCCAGATTCATCTTGGCATTCTCAAGTCTTACAAGATCGGCTGCCTCCATGATGCCTGCGGATGGAGCAGTAACGCCGATCACATCTCCCTTTTTCAAAAATTCAGGAACGATCATTTTCCCCTCCTTTGTATAAAAACTACAATCCCTTGGCACAAACCTCTCTGTAAATCGTTTCTGTCAGAAAGGTTATTCCCATATTTGTAATTTTTACTGGTACATTTTCTCACTATATGCTATGATGTTAATATAGGCTTTATGTATTTTTATATTTGTTAATTTTTCGCCAAGGAGGATCTCATTATGATAAACTATGATCCACAAAAATATACAGATTTTAACATCTATAGAAGAAGATATATTCCTGAAGAAAATATCCTTCTGAAAAAAGACGTAATTTATCATATATCTGAAGACCTTATCCTTACCTCCTGGACTGCCTTAAAAGAGCGCACCGACATGGCAGGAGGACTTTCAGCCTATTATCCTAAGTTAGGCGTAAAAGTAAGCAAAAAGATCACTGCAGACGGAGATCTGCTTTACTGGTATAACGACATTATGGAGCTTATCATAGAAGACCGCACCATAACAATGAATGATATGCTTCTCGACATACTCGTATACCCCGACAACACTATAAAGCTTGTAGATGCAGATGAATTTGCGGATGCCATGGAAACAGACCTCATCACCAAAGAACAGAGCATTGCAGCCATGAGAGCCCTCTCAGGGCTTCTTAATATTGTCTATGAAGGCAGTTACGACACTCTCAGAGCCCCTGTAGAAGAACTTGCCTCCTATATCAAAGAGCACGGCTAATGACCGTGCTCTTTAAAAACAGGCACAGTACCCTACGCTCTTTGCCTGTTATTCTTCTATTTTATTGATTCTTCTTATATGACGTTCTTCATTTGAAAATGGTGTATCAAGGAAGGTGTCTACAATCTTTAATGCAAGTCCAGGTCCGACTACTCTGCCGCCCATTGCAAGTATGTTGGCGTTATTATGAAGTCTTGTTGCCTCGGCTGAGAAGCAGTCAGAGCAGAGTGCCGCACGTATTCCCTTTATCTTGTTTGCAGTAATTGAAATGCCTATACCTGTACCACAAATAAGAATACCAAAATCATATTCCTTATTTACAACTGCTTTTGCTACAGGCTTTGCAATATCTGGATAATCACATGAATTAGCGTCGTAGCAGCCAAAATCCTTAAATTCTATTCCCCTGTCAGAGAGGTGTTTCATAACCTCAGCCTTTAATTCAAAACCGCCATGATCACTGCCTATTGCTATCTTCATCTTTTTCTCCTTCTTCGTATGACTCAAGATTTTCTTTGGCTACAGCAAGCGCCTTGCTTTCAGTATGCCGTTCCTCATCAAGTCTGTATATAGTTTTCTTTATAAGACGAACTATCTCACTGTAGCAGTCCTCATAATCCACCAGAGTCCCGCCGTATGGGTCCTTCACATCTCCCGTTTCTCCGCAGTACTCCTTAAGGGTATATAAAAATCTTGCCTGAGGTACTATCTCTTTTACCTGTTTTTTTAGCTTATCGCTCATAGTAAGTACAAGCGTACTGTCTGTTACATCATCTGCAATAAGCTGCACACTTCGTATATGCTCAAAAGTAAGATTATGATTTTCCATTACGGTTGAAATCTTAGGATTAACAGGTTCCGAAAACAGCACAACAGTACCTCTTGAAACCGCACTGATGCCGGAATCCGAGGACAGATTTTTAAATATCGCCTCTGCCATGGGGCTTACAGTTGTATTATCGTTACAAACAAAGACTATATTATCAGTCATGATCAGTCAACCTTGATTATATTATACCCCGCCGCCTTACGCAAGCGGTTCATTATCGCAAGACCAAGCTTTTCTCCCGAAAAACTCTCAGAAAAAAGCCTGTCAGCCTTAACTTCATCAAATTCTCTGAGTACATCAAAAAGATTATGGGCAACCTCTTCCGGATTACTCCTTTTGCCTACAGAAAAGACATAATCAGCATTATACTTATCCTTTGTCTCGTCTGTGGCAAGAACTGCAGTCACATGTCCATTCTTTTTTGCTTCTGTGGCTTCTGCATTTATCCTTGCTACCACTGCCTCGCTCTCGCCCTCAAAAATAGTCATATCTCCTTTCGGAGCATAATGACGATATTTCATTCCAGGTGCCTTAGGTTTAAGATTGGGATCAGGATGAAGGGTTGTGATCACCGGGTCTATTTCAACCTTGCCAAAGAGCTCATCAAGCATTTCCTTGGTGATGTAGCCAGGGCGCAACATTACCGGCGTTTCTCCGGTAACATCTACTATTGTGGACTCAAGCCCTATCCCGACTTCTCCGCCATCAATGATCATTTCTATCTTGCCATTAAGGTCTTCTTTTACATGTGAAGCCTTGGTAGGACTCGGTCTGCCTGATGAATTGGCACTTGGTGCCGCGATTGGTGTACCTGCTGCCTTTATAAGTGCTCTTGCAGCCTTATGACTCGGCATCCTGACGGCAACAGTATCAAGACCGCCAGTCGTACTGTATGGCACACAGTCTTTCTTTTTAAATATCATGGTAAGAGGTCCCGGCCAGTATTTTTCTGCAAGAATACATGCAGCCTCCGGAATTTCCTCTACTATGCCGTAAAGATCTTCCATTTCTGTGATATGTAAGATAAGCGGATTGTCTGAAGGTCTGCCTTTTGCAGCATAAATCTTCTTTGAAGCTTCGGCATTAAGTCCGTCCCCGCCAAGCCCGTATACAGTCTCAGTCGGGAAGGCCACAAGCCCTCCTGCCTTAATTATATCTCCGGCATGTTGTATCTCAGGTGTTATAACTCCGTCCCTATCATTTTTACATTCACGAAGCCACTCCACAAGATCCAGATATTCAGTAGTCACAATGATCGCCTGACCTTTCTAAAACCTTACCTTCTGTTTTTTCTGGCACGCTGTATATTTATCTTCTTACCCTTTATCTTGGCATTCTTCATAGCCTGAAGTACAGAATTTCCATATTCCTTCGGAACTTCAACAAAGGTAAATTTATCATACATCTTTATCTCGCCGACAAGCTTACCGGAAATTCCCGATTCACCCGCTATCGCACCAAGTATATCACCAGGTCTTATCCTGTCTTTCTTTCCGATATTTATGAAAAGTCTTACCTTGTCTCCTGAACCGCTGTCATCGTATGAATCTGTAAGGTCATCATCATTCTGATCAGCAGAATTTCCCATCTTGGAATCAAGGTAAAGCTTAAGAAATGCACTTGCCACATCAAGAGACGTGTAGTCGGCTTCATTGACCTTGTCTTCTATGATATCAGACATCTTTGAAAGATCTTCGCTCTCATCCTCAAGAATAGAATTAACCTTGTCAAAAATGTAGTTAACGCGGGTATTTGTAACATCATCAAGGGTAGGGACAGGCTTAAGCAATATCTTTGTATGGCAGTAACGCATGATTTCTTTAAGTTTTATTATCTCACGTCCTGACACAAATGAAATAGCAAGTCCACTCTTGCCGGCTCTTCCCGTTCTTCCTATTCTATGAACATAATATTCATCATCCTGGGGAAGGTCATAATTCACAACAAGATCAACTCCGCTTACATCTATACCTCTGGCGGCAACATCAGTTGCAACAAGAATCTCTGTCCTTCCGTTTCTGAAATTTTCCATGACCATGTCGCGCTGCTGCTGCTTCAAGTCGCCATGAAGTCCTTCTGCAAAATAACCGCGCTCTTGAAGTTCATTTGCAACTTCCTGCGTCCTCATTTTAGTATTGCAGAATATTACTGTAAGCTCCGGATTGTAGACATCGAGAACTCTTGAAAGCACTTCCGCCTTGCGGTCGCGACGCACTTCAAGGTAATACTGGTCTATATTTTTAACTGTAAGTTCCTTTTTAGCTATCTGTATATCTATTGCTTCATGCTGATACTTTGCAGCAAGGTCTCTTATAGGCTTAGGCATTGTAGCAGAAAAAAGCAAAGTCTGACGTTCGGCAGGAACTCCCTGAAGTATAGTCTCTATATCATCGCGAAAGCCCATATCAAGCATTTCATCTGCTTCATCAAGTACGATCTGATTTACATGCTCAAACTTGGCTGTCTTTCTCCTCATGTGGTCCATGATACGCCCCGGAGTACCAACAACTATCTGAACCCCCTGACGAAGTGACCTTATCTGCTTTACTATATCCTGACCGCCGTAAACAGGCAAAAGCTTTATGTCGTGCATATATTTTGAAAGCTTTCTGAATTCGCCTGCCACCTGAAGTGCAAGCTCTCTTGTAGGACAAAGTATAAGTGCCTGAACCTGCTTAAGGTCCGGATCGATATGCTCAAGAACAGGAATCGCAAAAGCAGCGGTCTTACCTGTACCGGTCTGTGCCTGTCCTATTATATCACGTCCTGTAAGAGCCTCCGGGATTGCCTTACTCTGTATAGGGGTTGCCTCTTCATATCCAAGATCACTCACTGCCCTCTGGATCAGCGGATTGATCTGCATTTCTTCAAATTTCAATATTTAATCCTTTCTCAGGTTGAAATGTACTTACACGCATTTCAACATTACTTTCACACAGTGCAAACCCTAATTATATCACAGCCGGACTATTACGTCAATTTTTATTATTTACCCACTTGGTAACCGCATCCCATACAGCATCTCTTTCAAGCCCCAGCTTCCAGAAAGCGACACCGCTGCAATTCGGTGCATCCTTGCTTACTTCGTCAAGCTTTGCCGCGATCGACCTTTCCTCTTCAAGCCATATCTTCATGGTATCCCCGCCATCTTTCCATTTTGCCACATACTGACATGACTTCTCGCTCCATGTTGGCGTCTTGCCTGCATTTGAGACTGCATTAAGACCTCCATCCATAGAAAGAGCCTCACTCTTAAGAGAATCTTTTCCAACCCTCCAGAGTCTTGTATAAAAAGGTAGCCCTACTATAAGCTTTTCTTCCGGCACAAGTTCAAGCGAATTTTTAATTCCCTTCTTTACCCACGATACAGTAGAAACACTTCCTGCCGTACTGCTTCCAGCGTAATGCTCATCATAAGCCATTATCACAAGATAATCTGCAACTGTCGCAATTTCTGTTCTGTCAAAATAAGCTGTATATTCAGTAGGAATGTATGTATCCACAGACAAAACTTTTCCTGCCGCCCTCATTTTAACCGAAAGCTCCCTGATGAACTGGGTGTAGTCAGGAGAAAGCTTTGCTGTCACCTTCTCAAAGTCGATGTTTATGCCATCCAGATCATACTCTCTTATAAAATACATGATATTGGCGATAAGAGCTTTTCTGCCGCTCTCTGTACCATAAATATCAGCGAAATTTATATCTGTGTTGAAATCATTTACAATCGGCCACACTTCCATCCCCATGCTGTGCGCCAGATTTACATAAGATTCATCCGCAATACTTGAAAGGTCCCCTTCCTGATTCATAACAGCAAACCATGTCGGCGAAAGAACATTTACCCCTTTAACACCGTTCAGGTATCCCGAAAGATTGCCGTTTGCAGTCGCATTTGTGACCTGATGCCATGCAAGTACAACCTTCGAATCTCTCTTTACACTTGTGTAGATCTCGCTGTCATTCTTCCTTTTAAAAGAAAGCTTCTCCTGTTTTACATCCCCCAGAGTATTTAGCTTTGCATATCCGATCACGCCATCCTCGGTAAGAACCTTTATAAAGTCCTTTTCCTCAGACTCTCCAAGGACATAAAGCTTTGTTCCCTTCTTCGCATTTTCAAGCACATTGCTCTTGATATTGGCATCAACTCTTACCGCTGTTTCCTTTTTACTGTCCCTATATTTAAATGAAGTCTTATCATCCGAGAAAATAACTATTCTTCCCGGATTTTCACTCACATTCACCTGCATGTCAAAAAAGCTCTGTAACAGTTCGGTTGAAATGTACCTTGTGCCATCTTCACCCTTTACGACCGGCGCGATCTTAGCACTCTTTTCTTCTCCATTCTGCGTATAGGTAAGCTCGTCAGGCGTATAAACATACACAGAATCGGGATCTGTATATACTACAAAATCGTCTCCCGTATCAGGGTAGATCCTTGATACCAAAGTCGATGCCGTATCGACATCTATATATCCGTTTTTTTCTGCAACTATTGCCTTTCCTTCAGACTCATTTGTATTTATTATAAGCTTTGCCGTATCTCCGGTTAAACCGTAATACTTTGAAAGCGGTTCTACTGTTCTCGATGGGGTCATTGCGATTACAAGCCTTATAAACACTATAACAGCAACAACGACCAGTATAAGCGCTGCGATCTGCTTTGCCCTAAGTGATAGTTTCATACCTTCCTCCAGCTTTTTAAAAAGTGCAACCGTCTTCCCTATCATAACACAAAAAGAACAGGAATACACCTGTTCTTTTCATTGACTTTGCAGTTTCTTACCTTATTCACGCCAGACCATATCCACTTGCCTGTAAATTCCATAACCTTGCATATTCGCCATTTTTACCTAAAAGCTCATCATGAGCCCCCATTTCGACGATCTCCCCGTTTTTTAGTACAATTATCTTATCTGCATATCTAGTATAGGATAATCTGTGTGAAACAATAACACTTGTTTTGCCACAAATGAGCTCATCCATCTTTTCAAGTATATCCGCCTCCTGCAAAGGGTCGATTGCACTTGTAGGCTCATCTAGCAAAACTATATCTGCTTTCCTTATTTTTGCTCTTATAATAGCCATTTTTTGTTTTTCCCCGCCGGATAATTCTATACCTCCAAACTCCTTTCCAACTATATCGTATGCGTGCTCCATT
>Ga0256405_10008187_pt1 | contig 15161 bp, 12 predicted proteins | sample RumenRJG_02DNA_FD_189096 | JGI IMG/M metagenome (GOLD analysis project Ga0256405, IMG submission 189096) | Bovine rumen microbial communities from Lethbridge, Alberta, Canada - RJG_02 | ecosystem: Host-associated > Mammals > Digestive system > Stomach > Rumen | place: Canada: Alberta... | reverse complement strand
AATAGCTTTTGATTAATTCTACCGGTTCGACTTGTCTGTTGCTTGAGAATATGTCTGATTTCAATGTTGTTAATGATTTATAACTAACAGCCATTGAGTTTAAGTTGGTAAAGCTTCCTGCTGATTCTTTGAATTTTTCCTGAGCTTTAAGTATGGTCATTCCAGTATCATCACCAGATTCAAAGTCATAGGTAGCTACTTTGGATGAATTCATTATCATGTCAATAGCTGCCCTTTCAATGCTTCTTCCAATAAGAATTCCAACGTCCTGTAACATGTCATTAACGGAGATTAAATTGGAATCCAACATCTGTGCGGAAACGTTCAATACGCCTCCAATGGTATCAATGGAGATGGTTTCGCTGATTGGTTTTCTGACATTTAATTCCTGAAGTGTTGCGCCAGGAGCAATATCTTTAGCCTCACCAAGAACACCTGATTGAATAGCTTCCTCGATATTGACTCTTTGTGACATGTAAGTGTAATATTGAGAGTTCTCTTCAATCTCTTGCTTTGGAAGTAATCGGGTGAATTTCATCCATTTTGCTGAAGTGTCAGCAACAATCTGTGCCATTACTTCATTTTGTACTTTAGAATCATTTCCTTTGGTTAACATTTCTATCACCCCATTATGGTCTGCAGGTACCTTTCAAGGCAAGGCCAGGTTTGTTTAACAATATTCCGACTTTACTTTGGATGAACAATTTTGTATATTGAGGTAACTCATCGTAGATGTCTTTTCTCATGATTTCAATGATTGGATAGAAGTCAGCTATGTTTTCATCACTAGTAATTGGTGCTGTTGTAGTTCCTGAAGATTTGGAATACAATACTGTTAATGGAGCATTCCTTAAATCGAATCCAATATATTCTTTATCTCCAACTAATGATCCACCATCAGCCTGAGTTGTTCCTAAAAGATCGATATTGTCAATACCGTAGTATTCTTTAATATCTTCTACAGGCTGAACCAATTTGTTGGATGAGTAAGCTAATTGTTTAACGTATGATAATGTTTTGTAAGACTCGGCCATTATTGTTAAGTCTGCTCCTGAACCAGCATTGCCTTTGAAAGCTTCCTGTGCTTTGAGGATGAACTGGCCGTATGCTTCCATGGTATCTTCAGTTTGAGTGGTACTGTATACAGGAACGTTTGGTGAGCTTAATAATGTATCATAAATGTTATATTCAATACGATTTGCAATAACGGTAGCTACATCACCTAATAAATCTTCAAATGAAACAATATCGCTGTCAAAAATGTCTTTATTAACATTTAAGACCCCACCAACAGTATCGATTGAAATGGTATCTGTTACTGGTTTTCTGATGTTGAGTTCCTGTAGAGATGCTCCTGGAGCAATATCTTTAGCTTCTCCAAGCAAACCTTTTTTGATAGCTTCATCAAGATTAATGTTTTGTCTGAAGTAAGTGTAATAGTCTGAGTTCTCTTTGATTTCTTGTTTAGGAAACAATCTAGCTAACTTTAATCTTTTTGCAGTTTCATCAGTAATGGTTTGAGCAATTACTTCGTTTTGAACTTTAGTATCATTTCCTTTTGTAATCATCTAAGCATCACCTATATCGTATGGTCTGAATACTTCAATGTAATTGTAATCATCTGAGCTGGTTACAGGGTGCATTGCAATATACTCGCCGTCATTGGATTTGATAGCTCCAGTACTGCTTAAAGCTATTCTGTCATTAACTGCAATGTTTGATAATCCGCTGGCTAATTTTAATCTGAACAAATGTCCTAATACCAATATTGCGGTTTTTCTTCTACCGCCAGTCATAGTAACTGGATCGTTGACTGCAATGCCTAAAATGATTTCTCCTTCAGCTGCAGTGTATTTTTTAACAGTCGGTTTTCCAATATCTGAGTTATCAGACAAGGTTACGGCATCATCAACTTTAACTTTGTCTCCAGCATACTCATATCCTGGAGTCTCTCCAGTAGGAGTTGTAACGGTAGTTGCAGTGATGGTACCTTCATCCAATAAGAAAGTTGTAACTTCTTTTCTCTCTTCAAGTAAAATAATTGAATCTGCCATTAAATATGTCCTCCACTTAAATTTTTTATTATGAAATTTATTATATAATTTATTATTTATAATATATAAATATTTATATATTAAGGCTACTTTTTTAGAAAATAAATTTGAGTTTAGAATGGAAAACTGTCGAATTAAAATCTATTGCTAATGTTACTATGGGTCAATCTCCAAAATCTGAGTTTTATAATGATAATTTTGAAGGGATGCCTTTTTTACAAGGAAATAAAACTTTTGGAGATAAGTATCCTTCATTTGAATTGTACACGACTTCAATTAAAAAAGTTGCAGAAAAAAATAGCGTGTTGATGAGTGTTAGAGCACCAGTTGGTGATTTAAACATTGCTCAAGAAGATATCTGTATTGGAAGGGGAGTTTGTGGACTTCAGATGAAAAAAGGAGATAATGAATTTTTATATTATTTACTTAAAGCAAATATATCTCATTTGATAAATAAAGAAAGTGGAACAGTATTTGGTTCAATTAATAAAAATGATATAGAAACTTTTGAAGTTACATTGCCAAAATCCTCTGATGATCAAATGAAAATTCTCACAATTTTAAAAAATATTGATAAAAAAATTGATATCTGTAAAAACCTAAATAGAAATTTGCAAAATTTAATTAAAATATTGTATAAAGAGTATTTTGAGAGTTTTGAATTAGATAATGTCCCTGATGATTGGGAACTGGTTAATATTGGGTCAATAATTGATATTTATAATGGATATTCTTATAAAGGAACTGAATTGCAAGAATCTGATTGTGGAATGGTTACAATAAAAAATTTCAATCGAGATGGAAGTTTTAGAATCGATGGATTTAAGGAAATTGTTTATTCAAATAAAATTAAGAAACATCACTTCATAAATGAAAATGACGTTTTGATTTCCTGTACTGATGTAACTCAAGATGCGGACATTATAGGAAATTGCATAATTGTGCTTGACAAACAAAATTATGATGAACTTATTATGTCAATGGATTTAGTGAAAATTGAATCTAAAATTTCGGAAATTAATAATTTCTTATTGGCGTCAATTTTCAAAAGTTATAATTTTAAAAAACATATTTTAGGTTATGTTAATGGAACTACTGTTTTACATTTAGATAAAAAAGGAATTAAAAAGTTTAAAATAGCATTGCCAAAAGATTTATCGGAACTAAAAAATATTTCTGAAAGATTTGAACTCATATATGCTGAAATTCAATGTAATCAAAAAGAAATTAATAAATTAACTAAACTTAGAGATACATTACTCCCAAAATTAATGTCTGGAGAAATTGATGTATCAAAAATTGAGATGTAACATATAAACGTATACATATAATAAAGATAATAATTGCAAAATTATTTTTATTAAATCTTTCTTTATGTCAATATCATATAGCTTACTTAATTCGATTATCATAAAAATAAGGATTAAAAATCCATTAATTAAATTAAAATTAGTAAAATTTATAGTAATTTGGAGTATAAACAAAAATATATCCATAATTTTAATTAATAAGACACACACCACTTTAAAATCTAAACTCAAATTTAACTTTGAGTTTAGAATGGCAAGATGTTGTTCTTAAAGATGTTTTATCAGAGAAAGGATATATCAGAGGACCATTTGGTTCTGCATTAAAAAGGTCAGAAATGAAATCTGAAGGCATACCTGTTTATGAACAACAAAATGCAATTTATAATAATAGAAATTTTAGATATTACATTGATGATGATAAATATCAATCTTTAAAACGATTTACAACAGTTACTGATGATTTAATTATTAGTTGTTCTGGGACTGTTGGAAAAGTTTCAATAATTAAAGAAAATGATCCTAAAGGAATAATAAGTCAAGCATTATTGACTTTAAGAGTAAATAAAGAATTAATACTTCCAGAGTTTTTAAAGTATTTTTTTAGTTCATATGAAGGATATAATTCATTAGTATCTAGATCAACCGGGTCCGTTCAAGTTAATATTTCAAAAAGAGCTGTGATAGAGGAAATTCCATTAAAATTACCTCCACTTGATATTCAGAGAAATATTGTGTATTATTTACAATTAATTGATGCGAAAATCGAAAACTGCAATTCTATAAATAGAAATTTAGCCAAATTAATTGATTTATCTTTTAAAAATTATTTATTAAATTTTGATAAATATGCTGAAGATGAATTAGCTAGTAGCGAATTTGGACCAATTCCAAAAGGATGGAAAGTTAGTAATCTAACTGGAATAGCAAATTATCAGAATGGATTAGCAATGCAGAAATTTCCTCCTGAAAGTTCTGAAGAGTCATTTAAAGTTTTAAAAATTAAAGAATTACGTCAAGGATATTTTGATGAAACAAGTGATTCTTGCTCTAAAAACATTAAAGAAGAATGTATTGTATATGATGGAGATGTAATATTTTCATGGTCAGGAAGTTTGTTAGTTGATATTTGGACTGGAGGAATGTGTGGATTAAATCAGCATCTTTTTAAGGTCACTTCTTCTAATTTTGATAAATGGTTTTATTATTGTTGGACAAAATTTTATTTGGATCAATTTATTTTAATTGCAAAAGATAAAGCAACAACAATGGGACATATTAAAAGAAAACATTTAGATGAATCATTAGTTCTAATTCCCGATAATATGGCTTATAAAAAATTAACAAACTTATTCAAGCCACTTTTCGATTATTTAATTAAAAATAAAATGGAAATTAAAAACTTACAAAAATTAAGGGACACATTACTTCCTAAGTTAATGTCTGGGGAGATAGATGTCTCAGAGATAAATTGTGATATGCAAGAAATATCAACGAATAATTGGGATAATAAGTTTACAGTACCACTTCAAAATAATTTAATAAAGGTGATATCATGAAAACAAAAATTATTTCAAAGATTCAAAACCAAATGAAACCCTACTTAAATCAAGGACAGTACCTTAAATTGACAAATACATTGTTAAATTCACTTCAAGATATAGATGTGATTGACAACAATAATGAAATGAGTGAAGTAGATAATTTTAAATTACTCGATCTCTTTTTATCCGCCAAACAAGTCGAAGGTTGTTCAGATAAAACAATCATATATTACAAATCCACAATCGAAAAAATGTTGATTAAAATCAAAAAACAAGTTTATAACATGAACACTGATGACTTAAGAAAATATCTTTTTGATCACAAAAACGAAAAACAATCATCTAAAACCACCATTGATAATATAAGAAGAATATTTTCTAGTTTCTTTTCCTGGCTGGAAGATGAAGATTATATTTTAAAAAATCCCGTTAGAAGAATTCATAGAGTAAAAACTGGAAGAGTAGTAAAAGAAGTTTTAACCGATGAAAATGTCGAAGTATTAAGAGACAATTGTGATGAAATTAGAGACTTGGCAATAGTTGAATTATTAACCTCCACAGGAATAAGAGTTGGCGAATTAGTAAGATTAAATATTGAAGATATAGATTTTTATGAAAGAGAATGCATTGTATTTGGAAAAGGGGAAAGTGAAAGAGTAGTTTATTTTGATGCAAGAACAAAAATACATTTAATTGAATATCTACAGTCAAGAATAGATACTAATCCCGCACTATTTGTATCGCTTAACAGTCCTTATGAAAGACTAGGAATTAGTGGAGTTGAAACAAGACTTAGAGAACTTGGAAAAAAATGCAACATTAACAAAGTCCATCCACATAAATTCAGAAGAACAATGGCCACAAATGCAATTGATAAAGGCATGCCAATAGAACAAGTTCAAAAATTATTAGGGCATGTACAAATTGATACAACCATGCAATATGCAATGGTTAATCAAAGTAATGTTAAATTAGCCCATAGAAAATTTATTGGATAAATTCTTGTTTATCTTTCTGAATATTCCATAAAATAAAAATATAACAGTGTTATTATTAACATGAATAAAGCTCAAATTAATGTTAAATTTTAAAAATAAGAATAAATAGCTATTTTTGAATTAAAAATATAAAAAGAAGAATAACAACTAAAGCTGTTATTCTAAATCACAATTTATCTCTGAGACATCAATCTCACCAGACATTAACTTAGGCAATAAGGTATCTCTTAGTTTAGTTAAATTATTTATCTCAAGTTGATTGATTTTAATCTCGTTAAATATGTTTTCAAATAATTCTTTGGATTCTTTCATTTTATTATTTGAAGGAATTAATACAGGAATCTTTTTAACTATTTTTGAATTAATAGCTTTAGCAATTGAAGATGTACTTCCTAATTCTTCATAGTTAAAGTTTTTTAAGTATAAATAAAGATATTCTTTTGATATAAGACTATTTTCATCTAATTTAAAATGAGCAATGGCTTCATTTGTAACCATTTCTTCTGTTGTGATTCCAAGTCTTCCTACTGTAAGTTTAAAACTTAAAATAACTGTATCTTCTGGAATTAATTTAACATTAAACTTTTCAATAGCTTCTTTGGTAAGATATTCAGATGTTTCAAAAACATATGTGCCGGAATTGCCAAGATCTTTAATTGAAACCCATTTAACTCCTTCTTTCTCTGAAAACCATTCTGTTTCTTTTCGAGGAGGAGTTTTTCCAATAGCTACATCTGAAATTTCATCAAGAGTTTTATAATACCAATCTTTAGGTATTAAACCAAAATCAGAAGTAATTAAATCTTCTTCTTGATATTCCTCAAAATTTCGGTATTCTTTTTTGAAGACTGCATCAGTAATAGAAAGTAAATTTCTATTTATTTCTTTATTGATATTGATTTTATTTTCTATTGAAGTTAACATATTAGCTATTTTATTTTGAATATCTAATGAAGGCAATTCAACAACTAGATTTCCTATATCAGATGGTTTAACTGAAGGATAAGAAGTTGTACTTTGTTCTGCAATTGTTTGTAAAGATTGAGTAATGTGGGGTTGTGTAATATAGTAATAAATAAATTCAGGTACTGCTTGTGAAGTGTCCACAGTTAATGTTGTGAAACCTGTTGAAACTAAAAAATTGTCAAATTCTTTCTTTATAATTCCATAATGCTCTTGATTTGGTCTAACAGTAGATATAATGATGTCATCAATGTTAACTTTCCTTTTTGCCCTACTAGGTACTTTATCTATTTCCGGATCTAAAAACTTTATTTCGTTTATTTCCCCTTTGATGATGTTTTTAGTATCCAAATAATTAATAAACTCCCAATTTTCTTTTTTTGAATAACTAGAGCTATTTATTTTACAAAGTTCATTAATTTCTTTTAAACAATATTCGCTTGAATCTAAACTCAAATTTATCACTCCTCTTTAAAAAAAATTCTAAACTCTAGTTCAGAATTCAAATCCAATCTCCTTTAAACTTTGGCGAATTTTACTTTCAAGTTCATTAGATTCTTTAAATAGCTCATCTAACTCAGATGTTAATGTTTTCATTTTTTCTTCAAATGGTATTCCATCATCTTCTTCTGGTTTGAATCCTACATAACGTCCAGGAGTCAATATGAAATCATGCTTTTTAATTTCTTCCAAATCACTGACTTTACAAAATCCTTTCTCATCTTCCAAACTTCCTTCTTCAAATTTAGTAAAAGTATCTGCAATTAATTCAATGTCATCATCAGTTAGCTCACGTAATTTACGTGATACCATTGTTCCCATTTCACGGGCATCAATAAACAAAGTTTTACCTTTTTGTTTTTTATTTCTGTTTAAGAACCATAAACAAACTGGAATTCCAGTAGTATAGAATAATTGTGTTGGTAATGCAACAATACATTCTACCAAATCATCTTCAACAATAGCTTGTCTTATTTTACCTTCACCAGATGTTGTTGAAGATAGGGAACCATTAGCTAAAACTAGACCAATTTTTCCTTTTGGTGATAAATGATGTATCATGTGTTGCATCCATGCGAAGTTTGCATTTCCTTTTGGTGGAATTCCATATTTCCATCTTACATCCTCTTGTAATTGTTCTTGTCCCCATTTTTTAAGGTTGAATGGAGGATTTGCCATTACAAAATCAGCTTTAAGTGTTGGATGTAAATCCTTTAAGAATGTATCTTCTTGGTGTTCTCCAAGGTCTGCTTCAAGTCCTCTGATAGCTAATTCATTTTAGCCATTTTCCAAGTTGTAGGATTAGATTCTTGACCATAAATTGATAAGTTATTTATATTTCCACTATGGTTGTCAATGAAGTTTTTAGATTGAACAAACATTCCTCCAGATCCACAACATGGGTCATAGACTCTCCCATCAAAGGGTTTTAAGACTGAAACTAAAGTTTTTACAACACATGCTGGAGTATAAAACTCTCCTGCTTTTTTTCCTTCAGTTTCTGCAAACATACTTAAACAATATTCATAAGTACGTCCAAGAATATCTTTTTTATCTCCTTTTTCAGACATTTGAACATTAGTAAAAATATCAATTACAGCACCAAGCTTCTTTTTATCTAACTCCGGTCTTGAGAAGTTTTTAGGTAATATTCCTTTAAGTGATTTGTTATTGTCTTCAATGGCTTTCATTGCATTATCGATTGTTAAACCATTTTCTTCAGTGTTTGCTTTTTTAGCAATTTCTGACCAGCGAGCTTCCGGTGGAACAAAGAACACGTTTTTATAAGTGTATTCATCAATATCCTCTTCAAATCCTTCTCCTTCTTCAACTAATTCCTGATATCTTTCTTCAAATTTATCAGATAAATATTTTAGAAAAATTAAACCTAATACTACATGTTTATATTCAGCTGCATCCATTGAACCTCTAAGTTCATCAGCCGCATCCCAAATTTGTTTTTCAAAACCTATTTCACTTATATTTTCATTTGCCATTTAATCACCTAAGCTGTTTCATCAACCCACAATTCACATTGTGCTATAACTTTATCTAAAGCGAAATCCATATCCTCTGGAGGATATTTATATTTTTTAAGTAATCTTTTTACGGTTCTACGCATATTTGCTCTTGCAGATTCTTTCTTCTGCCAATCAATTGTCCTGTTTCTTCTTAAAGAATCAGTTAGTTCTTGTGTGATTTTAATTAAAGTTTCATCATCATAAAAATTATGGATATTTTCTGGAAGAGCTATCGCATTATAAAATGCTAATTCTTCTTCACTCAATCCTAATTTTTCGCCTTCTAAATGAGCCTCACGTAAAAGTTGTGCAATTCTAATTAATTCTTCAATAACCTCATCATTTGTAATGTGACCATTAATATAATCATTACGTGTCTTTTTCAAAAGGGTTGAAAATTCTTCAGCTTTAACAAGATTTGTTGTTGTATAAACTCTTACTTCATCATCCAGTAATTTTTCTAAAATAGTTCTAGTTAGATTTGAAGACTCCAATGCCCTTACCTTATCTAAAAATTCTGGATCAAATAGTGATACCTCTTCACTCACATTAATAACATGAATTACACCAGTACTTTTAATTGATTGATTTAGTAATTCTGTAATCTGTTTATTAATTTGAGGTAGAGATAATTTTCCGTCTGAAGTAACTTTAACAAGGACTGTTCTTACTGCTTCAAAGAATGCCGCTTCAAATCTTTCATGTTCCTTAGCTCTACTACTGCATAATGACAACCATTTTTTAAGTAGTAGTGATTGTTTTAAATATTCTTTTTTGGTTTCTTTGCGTGATAAGTCTTCCATGAAGTTTACTCCGCCTGAAATAACTTTTGACCTTTCTAAATCACTATCACCAAAGAAATTTGAGTAATCAAATCCATGGAACAAGTCACGACATATTTCTAATTTTTCTTGGAATTTTGGATAGGCCACCTTATCAACGTCAGGATCACCGTATTTCTTTTTGTCCCTATCAGTGTATTCACTCATTGCTTTTTTGAGTTCTGATGCTATTCCAATATAGTCAACAATGAGTCCTCCTTCCTTTCCTTTGAATACTCTGTTTACACGTGCTATTGCCTGCATTAAATTGTGCCCTCTCATAGGTTTGTAGATATACATTGTTGAAAGGGAAGGCACATCAAATCCGGTAAGCCACATATCTACAACAATAGCTATTTTCATTGGATCATCGTCATCTTTAAATTTGTTTTCAAGTTCTTTTTTATATGATTTATCACCAATTATTTCAAACCATTCATCTGGGTCTTTATTAGAACCACTCATTACAACTTTAACTTTTTCATCCCAATCGGGATGCAGTTCCAATATTTTCTCATACATCTTTATAGCTATTGGACGTGAATATGCAACAATCATTGCTTTACCACTTAATTCATGTGCCCGATTATCTTCATAGTGATGTACAATATCTGTGCAGATATCATCAATAATTTCTGGAGCTCCAAGCAATTCTTCCATTTTACTTAATTCTCTTTTACTTCGCTCAATATTATATTCTTCAGCTTCTTCACTTAACTCCCAATATTTATCATCAATTTGTTGTAAAATGGATTCATCCAAGTTTATGTCAGCAATACGACTTTCATAACATATTGGGACTGTTGCTCCATCTTCTACTGATTGAGTCATATCATAAATATCAATATAATCTCCAAACACTTCTCGAGTGTTTCTGTCTGCTTTTGAAATTGGTGTTCCTGTAAAACCAATAAATGTTGCATTTGGAAGAGCATTATGTATTCTTCGAGCAGCACCAATTTTTATTTTACCTGTTTTAGGATCTACTTTTTCTTCAAGTCCATATTGACTGCGATGTGCCTCATCGGATATTACAATAACATCTTCTCTATCTGTTAGTGATTCATCATAATCATCGAATTTTTGCATTGTTGAAAAGAATATCCCATTGGCTTTTCTGTCATTCAGCAATTCTTTTAGGTTTTTCATGCTTGTAGCTTGTTTAGGTGTTTGTCTTAAAAAATCACTACATTTAGCAAATTGCGAATATAATTGATCATCTAAATCATTACGGTCAGTAATGACAACAAAAGTAGGACTTTCAAGTTTTTGTTGGAGTTTATTAACATAAAACACCATGGATAAGCTTTTTCCACTTCCTTGCGTATGCCAGAATACACCTGCTTTATGATCACTGTTAATAGCTTTGACAGTTGAGTTTACTGCTTTGTTAACAGCAAAATATTGATGGTATGCACCCATAATTTTAATTTTAGTTGTTGAATCATTTGAATAAACAATGAAATTTTGTAATATATCTATAAATCTTTTTTTATCGAATATTCCTTCAAAGAATGTTGTGAAATCTGCCCATTGTGTTGATTCATAACTTCCATCTGTTGTTTTCCATTCCATGAATCTGTCCTCAGAAGCAGTGATTGTACCTGCTTTTGAAATTGACATATCACTCATTACACAAAAAGCATTGTAATTAAAAAGAGTTGGAATAACTTGCATATATTTTTTAAGTTGGTTATAAGCTTCTGATGTGTCAGTATTTTCTCTTGATGGAGATTTTAACTCACATACCACTAATGGAAAACCATTTACAAAAACAACAATATCCGGTATTTTAGTCTCTTTATCAACAACTGTCCATTGGTTAATAACAGTGAATATATTATTTTCTAAATTATCATAATCAATGAGTTTAACATGAGTCGACTCTTCTTTTCCGTCACACCAATAATTTACATTAATACCATTTTGTAGATATTCCATAAATTTATTATTTTTATCTTCTAATGAACCAATACCCCAATCCTGTATTGTTTCAACTGCTTTATCAACTGCTTCTTTATCTAATTGATTGTTAATATGGTACAATATAGTTAAATCATCCATATAAAGAGGGTTCTTATAATCTCTTTCAATATCCGGACCATAAAAATAACCATAACCTAAATTTTGAAACAATTCAATTAATGATTTTTCATAAGCTTCTTCATTATAAAATGAAATAAAAACCAACCCCTTCAAACAATATTACAAAGTAAGAACAATATTGTAATAATGTTAGATATATATAAATATAGTATTAAGTTTTACTAAAATTATATATACTATTAAAGAGTTGATAGAAATGAATGAAATAACAAAATGTTTAAATGAATGGAATGCAACAATAGAAGCCTTAGGTCAAGGAAAACAAACAATATTAATTAGAAAGTACGATACAACTTTAAAAGAGTTTTTACTTTATCCAACTATTAGCTATGCAAATAAGGATAATGTTTTGGATTCATTTCAAGAGGATTATAAGAGTTTTGTGAAAGATAATCTTTTACCCACTGAAGAAAATAGAACCTATGAAGTAAAATATTATGCAACAGTTGAAGAAGTTATTGGTAAGTCTTCAACAAGAATTGGTGCGTTCAATAAGTTTCATATCTGGACTCGTGACCATGTTAAAGATTACCTTGGAAGAAAAGAAGCTAAAATATGGATTTTAAGAGTTTACAAATTGGATGAACCACAAATGCTAAAACGTTCCAATGGAATGTTATATGCAAATGTAGAAAAACCTATTAAACTTGAAGGCAAACCTGTTATATCCAATTTTGAGTTTGATAATTTGAAAGAAGAAATTTTAAATACAAAATAATTTTTTCAATTTTCAAAATTAATTTAAACGAGGAACAATAATGGATGATTTAAATAACCCAATAAAACAAACCAAACTTTTAAATGAGAACATGCAAAAACAAAGAACAGCTACTTTAAATAGTATACTCAAAGCCCATAGCCCAGAAAATAGATTAAATGAATTACGAACTTTTATTGATTCAATTGAAAATCTAACACAATCATCCAATATTTTAAATCAGCAAAAAGATGATAATGCAGAATTAAAAGAAAAAATAGATAACTTAGAAAGAATAAAAGATTCTTTTACAATTGTTAGACCAATTGACTATATTAAGGGGTTTACTCCCACAGAATCCAAATTCATGGAAATTTATGATTCAATAAATAAAGTTAATTGGATTGAAATAGATAAATCACTATCACAAACAATTGCTCATTTTAATCATCAATTTATTAATATACTTTTACAATCAGATGAATTTTCAGAAACACTTCATGAACATTTAGTTAAAATTAATGATGATGAATTAAATAAAATTTTCACATCACATTTTTTGAAAAAGATAACTAGAGACTGGTGGATTTTCCCAAGATTCAGTTTAGAAGAATATAGGGAAATTTCTAAAATTAAAGATACAAATTCATTTAATAACTTCATACTAGATGAATTTTACTTTAACCCCGAATTAATTGAAAAATTAATTATAAATTGGAATATTGATAATGAATACAGAGAAACAATAATTAAACAAGCATATTTTAATTATATGTATGGAAATTATGAAACTTGTGTTATACTTTTAATGTTACAGATTGAAGGAATCATGAAAGAAAAAATTGATTTTGAAAAAAAAGATTCTGATTTAAGAATAAAAATACAAAAAACATTAAATAAAAATAGTGATACCAATGATGTGTGGGAATCCTTTTTAAATAAAGCTAATGCTGAATTTATATTGCGAATTGTAAAACCATTATATGATGAAGTTGATTTTGAGTATGATATGGGCAATATCAAAAGACATGAAATTGCACATGTTGGTGTTGTAGAAGCTAGTCTAATGGGAGCAATGAGATTATTCCTCATATTAGACACAGTAATATATATTTTAGATAGTTTAGATGAAATTAACTAAAATTAAATTCAATCAATATTTTTAACTAAGTCATCACCTTTATCAGTCAATCTGTACAATCTACCTTTTTTAACATCAGGATTAATGCATTCAATAAGTTCATGTTCTTTTAATTGCCTAAGTGTAGCAGAAATATGATTTTGAATAATACCCGAATCCTTTGCAATTTGAGAAGGAATTTTTGTTTTACCATCAAGGGATTTCATTACTTTTATTCTATATGTTGAGGAAGTAACATAACCATATTCTTTCCAAAGTTCATCTGAAAGTTCCATCATTATCACTGGTTAATAGTTTATAAATTTATTAGATTTATATTTTTATTCAATTAACTCCTTACAAAATAAATTGTATCCTCATCATAGCTACTTAACGCATCATATGCTGCTTGTGTCATGAATCTGAATTTACCGAATACTCCATATTCAACACCCATATAAACTGGACCTGTAGCTTTTGCCAAATACATCTGTATACTTCCAGAATGTTTTAAAGGTATCACAGAATATGGATCAAGAGATTCAGTTTCCCAGGAAGTCCCATTATATTCTTTAATAGCCATTACCGAACTTGTACAAATAGCTACACGATAACCTTTGCTAACTCCTGTTGGTAATGTTGTTGTAGTTTGTATTTTATCGACTGGTAGTTTCCAGCCTGCTTCCTCATCACTACCTTGACCAGTATCACCTTTAGCACCTGTGTCTCCCTTATCTCCTTTGTCACCTTTACTTCCGGTTGCTCCAGTATCGCCAGTTGCTCCTTTGAGACTTGCCAATTGTTCGGGTGTAAAGTCATCGAAAGTGAATGCATCACCAGTGTTTCCTGTATCTCCTTTAACACCTTGAGGACCAGTATCACCTTTGAGTTCATCAAATGATATTGTTGATGACCCATCTTTTGTTGTGATTACTATTTGGCCTGTAGAATGGTCGACATTAACGATTGGTGAAAAGCCACTAGCACCTGTATCTCCAGTATCACCTTTAACACCTTGTTGGCCGGTTTCACCTTTTTCTCCATTTATGTTTCCTACGTTTTCCCAAGCGGTTCCATTCCAGACATAAAGAGATCCGTTGACTAAATAGCTGTCGCCCTCATTACCGGTTGGATGTTCAGCAATTAATTCTTCATAAGAGTTATATGAACCTTTAATAGTAACACCAGCACCAGTAGCTCCAGTGTCACCAGTTGGCCCGGCTGGTCCAGTATCACCAGTAGCTCCTGTATCTCCAGTATCTCCTTTAGGTCCTTGTTCTCCTTTTTCACCAGTGCATCCAGTCTCGCCTTTGTCTCCTTTACTACCTTTCTCACCAGTATCTCCTTTATCACCTTTATCACCTTTGGCTCCGGTTTCACCAGTATCTCCTTTAACGGAACCCGCATTTGCCCATCCGTTTTCGTTCCAATAGTAATAGCTACCATCAACTATATATGCATCACCTAAACTACCTGAAGGGTGAACTGCAATAAATTCTGAATAGCTATTGTAGTGTCCTTTTATTATTG
>Ga0256405_10008186_pt1 | contig 15162 bp, 17 predicted proteins | sample RumenRJG_02DNA_FD_189096 | JGI IMG/M metagenome (GOLD analysis project Ga0256405, IMG submission 189096) | Bovine rumen microbial communities from Lethbridge, Alberta, Canada - RJG_02 | ecosystem: Host-associated > Mammals > Digestive system > Stomach > Rumen | place: Canada: Alberta... | reverse complement strand
GCGCCGCTTGCGGTGCGACCGAGGATGAGCGAAGATTGTCGCGTCGCTTGCGAAGCGAATCCGGCGATTTCTAAATTCCTCGGGAAGTTTTATCTTCCTTCTGTTATCTCTTTCTTGTAAACCATGTACGCATATACCACGGATGCAATCGATGCAAGGATAATGTAAAAAACTGCTATCATTATTGCAGCAAACGAATTTTTCATAAACGTTGCCGTTATAATAGTCAACAAACCTGCAGCAATGATTGCAATCGCCCCGAATCTATTGCTCTTTCTCCATGTCGTTTCGTTATACCTGCTCCAGCTTACCCTTACTCCTACATTGCTGTTAATTCGCGTCTTTGTCATGACGTTCCCGATTAAAATGAAAAATATTCCCATCAGAATGCAGGTAACTTTAGCTATATCCACTGTTTCCCTTTCTGCTCCGGAAATGGCTTCGGTATAGGAGCCATATAAGAGGAATCCCTGCATAACGGTAAACATCGCGGCCATACACAAGCCGGCAATGCCGATTACCTTTGCATTTGACCTTGCTCCGGCGCTTTCCTTTTCATCAGATACTTTTTCAGCCTTCCTATCATAGTGTCTGATAAAGAGTGTCCAGAATAATGACATGAGCAGAATGATAATCGGAAATATCATGTTCTCGTATTTGGACCCCCAGCGATCAATATTCCCGCTCATATCGTAATGCATCGGCACACGGTCAGGCATATACTGAAGAACAATAGCTGTTCCTATAAGCGCGATAAAAGATATAATCCACATAATCTTCTTCATTTCTTGTCACCTCCGAATTGTCCTATCCACAGAAGCAGTTCATCAAAGACCGAAGTATTGATCTCATAGTAGATGAAATTCTTCTGCTTATATTCCATGATCAGATCTGCATTCTTAAGCAATTTCAGGTGGTAAGACAAAGCTGCCGGTGTAACCCCAAGCCCCTCAGCTATCTCTCCGGCATTCATCCGGCCGTTTTTGAGCATTACGAGTATATCCCGGCGTTGTTTATCTGCCAACACCTTAAAAATATTTGTGTCGCCCATTTAGCCCGCTCCCATCGAAACTATTTAAAATTAATTTTAAATTCTGTAGTCATTATAAACCAAAAGGTGGATTCTGTCAAGGGTTATTTCAAAATATTTTTAAATTCTTGGTGAATCCAGGACCACGCCTCCGTCGATTGCCTTCCTTTTCAATGGGTCAAGCAAGAACAGACAAAATTATCACGACGACCGCGGCTAGATTAATGCCTCTGAATTTATAATTCTTTCCTATGCTTCAATATTCCTTTGTAACTTCCTTCACACCATACTTCCGCTTGAATTCCTCCAGATCAGAAGGATTCCGGATCAACATGACCTCTTCAAACTTCCCGGTCTCCAGATCCTTGAAGCCTGCGACCTGTTCCCCGTTACAGATGGAACAATGAAGAACGGCCTGCTTGCCGATAAGGTCGAAATGCTCTTGTTTTTTCTTTCTGGAAAACATCAGTCATCACTCTTCTTTCCCTTCTTAAGTACTGTCCGAATTGCCTCCGCCAATGTTTCATCAGGAAGTCCGGAAACTGCTTTTTCCCTTTGCGAACGGGTGCGGAGTCAGAAAAGTCCGAATGTCCTCACTGGTGATGTCATCTATGTTTTTGTCAGCGTTCTTCATTACAAACTATCTTCACGACAAACTGAAATTTTACAACTTCTTTTGTAAATAAATCATGTCCACCAACTGTTTTCCACATTCAATTATAGGATGATCATAATTATCGATAAAGAAGTTCTTTACCCTGTGAGATCTGACGAAACCACATTTTTCATAAAACGGTACAGTCAAAAGGCTGTCTCCTGTACCAACCTGAAGGACGGAAATTATACAAGATTTATTATAAGTAAAGTTTACCACTCTTTGTGTTGTGTTGCAGTATACCAAATGAACTATTTAACAGCGGGACTATCATGATTCCGATAGTTTCAATGTCCTTCATCCGATTGCTATTTCTCCCACGTGCATTTAGTGTTAGGATAATATCCCATGTTTTTAATTCCGGCCTTCTTAAGCGTTTTAAGTTGCGCTGAGAAGCTCTTCTGGCTTAACCAACGTTCTTTCTCCCAGTCATAAGACTGAATCTTCACAATAGTCCTGTCCGTACCGCCTGCCTTTTTCACAGCATTGGCTACACTACGCAAGAAGGCAAGCGGATGTTTCTCATGATCCATATAGGGGTAATCCATGACGACGATTTCATGCTTTTCCTGCTTTCTGGAAGCCATATCCATTATTCTTCAGCCTGTCTGCCGGTTTCAATATCAGTCATCTTCCCGATGACTCTTCCCTTTTTCTTTGTGCTTCATCCCAGCCTTCCGCACAGCCTCATTCTGGTTGACCTGATACTGCTCTTCCTCTGCACAAAATTCTTCATCTTCATCCATGATGTTCCTTACGATCAGGCTCCTTGTCAGCCTGTCTGCCCGGCTCTCTTCTGCATTCAGTTTTTCCCGTCTTCTGACGTAGAAGTAGCCAAGCGTGCTGAACATGACTGCTCCGAGAAAGTTTACGAACAGATCCTTCATCGTGTCCAGAATTCCGATATCCAGATAGCCTCCTTCTACTGTATACGTCTGTCCGTCCGCTGTATGTATGACCGTGTCCGTGATATTCTTTACGGCAATGATCTTCTGACTGTGTGTAGAATCCAGGCTGACCGACTGGAAGTTCTGCACGATGAAATCCTTTTGCATGTCCTGACCGAAAAACAGATCTGCTGCGCACTCGATAAATTCCCACAGAACACCTATGGTCATGGAAAAGCAGAACGCAACCAGAGCAAGATAAAAAGGCGACAGGTCGACGCGCTTGCTGTGCCGGTTTAAAAGGTCGACCAGGGAAAAACCGACAGCTGCAGCCAGGAATCCGTTTATGGTATGCAGCATCGTATCCCAGCCAGGGATAGCAGTGTAGAAAGCATCCACCTCTCCCAGAATCTCCGCCGCGAAAATAAAGAGGTAGATAATGGCTTCAAAGATAGTCGGTATTTCTATCTTGAAGTGGTCTTCCAAGAGACTCGGTATCAAAAATAATAATAAAGACAGAATGCAGATGGCAAAGCCTTCGAAGTTTTTTGTCAAAAGCTGTCGAACGGCCACCAGTATGACGAGGACCCGCAGAACAGAATAGACACGGAAGGCAACCGGGTCACGCCGTATCCGAACACGGAGATAACTGATATAGTTTCTGATCTTTTTCATATTATTTTTTCCTCCATGTGATCACTTCTGTCTGTCCTCTTTTTTCTTCTCCGAATGTACTCTCCGGTACCAAAACATACCGACCGCCGTCAATGCCATGATGCCGATTAGTACACCAGCTAAAAGGCCATACTTCTCACCTGCCAGGGCATGACCGGAAAGCGTAGAGAGCAGGATGGCCGGGAACCTCCCCGCCAGGCTGAACAGCAAAAATTCCCTTATGGATAGATCTGTCAGGCCCAGGATATAAGACATCAGATCCTTAGGTATTCCCGGAATCAGAAACAGTAGTAAGATCACTGTTCTTGACCGGTCTGTCGTTTTCAGGAACTTTGCCTTTTCTATCTCTTCCGGTTTGAAAAAAAGCTCGACAAATGCTATACCGAAACGGCGTGTCAGCAGAAAAACCAGCAATCCTCCAAGCGTCATGCCGATATCGCAAATGATAGCACCCGGCAAGAGGCCGAAAGCATATCCTGCCGCGATTTCAAACGGACCGCCCGGAACGACGGCAGCAAAGACCTGCAGGATCAGAAGGCCGATAAATCCAAAGACGCTCACCGGCCCGGTCTTCTGTACGGCCTCACGAAGTTCCTCCGGATGATCGGCAAGGCCGGCAACAGGCTTTGCCAGCAGGATTGTTATGATGATCATCAGAACAATGGCAGAAACAAAAAATGAAACACTGATGATCTTCTTTTTTCTTTCATTGATATTCTTCATGGCAAATAAAAAAATTTCCGCCCATCCTATTTCAACACTTCATCAGCTATCGACATAGCCATTATTCCTTTACGACATCAAGATGCTGTCTGCTTTCGAATCCGTCGTTCTTCAAATCCGAATCCATCAGGTCCGGTCTGTTATGAAAATCATTTTCAATTACGCCAAGACCGGCAATAATTTTATTTCCGTCGAGGCACAGGTACCATCCATATTCTGTTTCTCCGCTCAAAAATGCTTCCATGCATTCCAGATAGGCTTCTTTCGGAACACCCCACTTGCTATGAAACCATTCCGCAGCTTTATCTTTCATCGATGGCATTTCTGCCAAAGTAATATACTTATAATCACTCATATCGCATAAGCTCAACGATTTCTTATCCTTTTACATATCTGTTCATCAAAAAAGAAACCTGGCACATAGCTATGTCCTCCTTTTTTTATCTTATAATTAATTCCAAAATTCCGCCGTTCCATCCAACGGTCGATAGTTTCTGAATTTATATTCTTATATAATATTACTCTTTCCACCAGCGGAATTGCAAATAGCGGTTTCTGCTGTTTTACTAAAAAATTGATATCCCGACTCACTGTCTTCTGTGATAATATGGTCAGGATTTTCTGCTACGTAAGTATTTTCCGGATATATTTCATACATCTCATTATAAACTTCAATATTATAAATGGCCTTCATACTATCGCCTCAAAAATTCTCCTTTTAAAACCGTCTACATCAACTCATCCATATTTGTAACAACCTGCTTATTATTTTCTATAATAATAGAAAAATTACCACATTCTCCAAAGTCCATCATATATCCCAATCTTACAAATATATCCTTGCTTTCTGAGATTTTTAGCAACCACTTAGCATAATTATTACCATCCTAACATTCTATCAAAGATTCGTTATAAATAAAGTTTACCACTCTTTGTGTTGTACTGCAATATACTAAATTGCGTCAATGTCAATCTGCGCAAGCCTAACAGAAGTCTTACTATTCGTAATATGTATAGCAACTATAGCTTCAAGGTCATATCTATGGTTTGCCACTATTCTGACTGTCAGCGAAATCACACAAATAATAGCAACCACGATTTTTCTGATACTAACTATCTTAATCTCTTCTTCTATCCTTGTCAAAGTTTTTTATTTGTTTTGACAATACTTGATTTCATAAAAATAAAAAGAGCTGCTCACAGCCGGATTTCTCCGCCATGAACAGCCCTTCCTTATCATTTCAATCGAATCTGAACCAGCATATCCTCGCGTCGCCTTTTATTTCAATTGTCAGGGTACCTTCATTTTTATCCGGCAGAGTATCACACATCAGTTCCACTTCCTGGTAAACAGCAGGCCAACGATCAGGCTGAGGGTCTCCCTCCTTTAACGAGTTCTCGCGGAATACAGCTTCCTCCGTATAAGAGCCTGTGTCACCTCTAAATGTCGCGATACATTTTCCATCGGCCAGTACATTAACCTCACAGCGTTTCTCCGCCTTCAAAAGAATATAGCATTTCTTCCATATACTTTTAAAATGACAGTCTCTGAAAGTGATAGTACAAGGAGCCGTGATATTTCTAGGACTCACGGAGGTAAATCCAAAGTGTCCCTCAATAAGCTCGACGTTCTCATAGTCATCGTAGCTGTCAGCCCTGTATCTCTTGCTTAAATCTCTGCATCCTGTCTGCACACCCGGCACGAAGAGACTCACTGTGAGCGTCTCATCGGCACTCGAGTGACCGGCAAAAAATCTATAATTTCCTTCTACCAGAATCATACTGTTGCTTATTGTATCATAATATTCCAATTCACGAGTTGGCACATTCAATGAGACTATACGTTTCTCACCCGGCAATAGATCTTTTACCCTTGTAAACGCTATAAGCTGCCTTGATGGGCGAGGCACCCTGCCTTCAGGCGCGCGGCAGTATATTTCAACCACCTCATCCGATATAAATGATCCGGTATTGGCTACGGTCAGCGTCACATTTATCATGGTCCGATCAGCAAGCGTTACATCTAAGTCAGACCACTTAAACGTAGTATATGAAAGCCCATATCCGAACGGGAAAATAACCTCGCCGTCATAATACCGATACGTTCTATGGCCGCGAATTATATCATAATCATTGATATCAGGAAGATCATCGTCACTCCTGTACCAGGTCTGGTTTAACCTTCCCGAAGGTGAGACTTTGCCGAACAGAATATCCGCTAAAGCGGTTCCCATCTCTTCACTTCCGCTAGCACTCCAGAGCATGGCGTCAACATCCTTTTCCGCCCCATTCATGGAATATGGATAATTAGAAAGCATTACAACAATGACCCTTTTTGAAGCAGATCTTACAGCTTCAAGCAGACGCTGCTCATGAAGCGGCAACGCTATACTTGCCCGGTCTATTTCCTCTTTTGCGTTAACCATAGGATTGCAGCCCAATGCGAGGACTACTGTCTCAGCCTTTTTCGCCGCGCTCACCGCCTGCTCTATACCATCGCTTACTATATCCACATGGATGTCTGCCGGAACGCCATTGATGTCAGCATATAAGCTGCCATCTTCCCTTACACAGACCGGGACATGAAATCTGTTCGTAAGCCGTGTCGCCCCATCCTTTTCAGTCTCAAGATGAAAAATCTCCATTACGAACCAGTCTAAAGCGCTATTCCTGTCAGCTGTAAGCCTGCCTCTTGATTCGGGAGCCTTATCGGTATGATATTGTCGAGACTGAAGATACCTGCCTGTCCTCTCCGAACGAAATAGTATGCTTCCGTAACCCCAGTCTTCCATGACGAAGGTATCTCCTGTCTTTCCTCCAGGCGCAAGCGCAGCGGTATTGTCATCACGGATATATACTTCCCTGTCGTTAATCCGAAGGCGAACCCTGTCCCATGCGTCAAAGGCTTCATATTTTCTGCCGGATAATTCTTCAATACCATCTCGAAGAGTTTTCCTGTATGGCGGAACTCCGCCATACCAGTCATTAAATGAGACATCGGAAACAGGCCCTACGAGTGTAAGACCATCTAAATCTTTCTCCTGTAAAGGAAGAATTCCTTTGTCATTTTTTAGCAGTACAACGCTTTCCTGTGTAAATTTTCTGCAAAATTCCCTGGTTTCAGGAGTGTCGATGTCTGCTTCCGTAACCCTGTCATATGGATTCCGATTATTTCTGTCATAGATACCGAGCCGTAGCCTCGTTCGAAAAGTGTTCCTTATTGCGGTGTCGACTTCTTCCTCGGTAATAATTCCAAGCTCATAAGCCTCTTTAGCTGCACGATTCACCTCATCTGCCGGGTCAGACATAGCGTCAACTCCGGCATGTAATGCTCCGGCAATTGTCTCAGCATGAGTTCCATAATAATGGTGGAGTCTCGCGACGAGTGCCATAGCGCCGCCATCGCTTACCACATGTCCGTGAAGCCCAAACTGATCCTTTAAAATAGACTGAACCTGTGGGTTAAGAATTCCCGGAGTGCCATTTATCCTGTTATAAGCGGTCATTACAGCTTCCGCATGGCCGTCCATTATAGCCCGCCTAAAGGGCTCAAGGTAGAATTCGTACATATTTCGGGAATCAATTGACGAATTTTTCCAGCCGCGACCATTCTCTGTATTATTAGCGTAAAAATGCTTTAACGTCGCAGCGCATCTGAGATAACGAGGATCGTCCCCCTGCATTCCTTTTATGTAGGAAGAAGCCATAGCGCCGGTGAGGACCGGATCCTCACCATAGCCTTCTTCATTCCTACCCCAGCGAGGATCACGCTCAAGATCAACCGTTGGAGCCCATCTTGAAAGGCCACCGTCAGGATGCCTGTGATATATGACTCTCGCCTCTGTGCCTACAATCTCGCCGGCCTTTCGTATAGCTTCGATATCCCAGGTAGAGCTCATCCCTATCGGCTGTGGAAATGATGTAGTGATATCCGGCTTGCCTGATTCATCCAGATCATTCCTTTCTACTACACCGTGAGCTGCCTCGCCGCCTAGATAGGTTCCTCTGATACCAAGGCGTGGAATATCAGCGCCAATGGATGACAGAAGTGTTAGTTTCTCATCTATCGTGAGATTTTCTATAAGCCAGTCAAGCCTTCTTTCAATCGGTTCACTATCGTCCCAGAATAATGTATCCATATCCGTATTATCCAACCTTCCCCAAATACTGTCTTCTTTATTTTCCATAAGTAACCCCTTACAAATATAATAGCAAAAATCTGCCATTACATTTTTCTTAGCGAATTTCTTTATAAAAAATCCTTTTCATATAACAGATAACCATCCGTATTTCCCTTGAATGAAAAACCGATACGGGCGAGTACCCTGATAGAAGTCGTATTTGCTTCATCCACTTCTGCATTTACAAGCCGGACCTTTTGGTTCTTCAGGAAGTTACATAGGCCCAAAACCGCTTCGGCGCAGTACCCCTTTCCGGTGTATCTTTTATTCAAGGTATAGCCGATTTCCGCAGTATTATTTTCAAGCTTCAGATAAAGGTCGCCTATCAGCGCATCATCGCAGAGAATTGCGAGCTGCGCTCCCAAGCCGAAGTCCTGCTCCTTCAAGAGTTCCTTACAATACTCTTCCCTGCTAAGGCACTTAAAGCCCTGATATTTCATCCATTCGGAGTCATTCCGGTACTCCATGAACCCTTCTATGTCATCCGTCACAAAAGATGATACGCAGAGTCTCTCTGTTTTAAAATAAATTTTTCTATCCTCTAACATCCTGGTATCCCTATTTAAAGTTCTTCGATAGTTTCCCTATCATGATATATTTCCTCATCGATATCTTTGAAAACATTGAAAATAACCTTATTTACCGAAGTGCCTTTCATGAGGTACTCTCGCACTGTATCCACCGCAATCTCAGCTGCGCGTTCATTAGGGAACATGAATACGCCGGTTGAAATGCAACAGAAGGCTACACTCGTTAGGTTATTTTCTGCCGCGAGGTCAAGGCATGAATTATAACATGATGCCAGCAGTCGTTCGTGCTCCTTCGTAAGTTTCCCCTGAACAATAGGTCCTACCGTGTGTAGTACATACTTGCATGGCAGGTTATAAGCCTTTGTAATCTTTGCCTGGCCCGTCGGCTCATCGTATCCCTGCTTATCCATAATTCTCGCGCAATCAAGTCGCAGCTGGACTCCGGCAAAAGTGTGAATGCAGTTGTCTATACAGGTATGATTCGGAACATAACAGCCTGTCATTCCACTGTTTGCCGCATTTACTATGGCATCAACGGCAAGTCTTGTGATATCTCCCTTCCAGATTGCGAGCCCTTCTTCATTAAATGAAATATCATCAAGACTGACAATTCCCTTTTCCGCTGCTTCTTCCTTAAGGTACGCATCCTGAACCGAAAGGAAATCATCATCGATTTCCATCGGCATTCGGACATTCATGAGTCCCCGGAGAAGCCTGCGCTGACCACCTTCGTCAGCAGGAATCTCAGCATCACGATATTCCGGATTCTCATCGAGGAGCCACCTTATCAGATATTTTCTTCGTTCTGTCTGGTTCATACAATCTCCTTCCAAGGTGGGCAATTCTTTGTAATAAATAATCAATGGATGTAATGGTTGTAGTTACATTGTATAATATAAATATACTACTTTTCTTTTGTAATGTCAATAGTTACATCTGATTATTACCACAGAATGGCATACTCATCAGAATTGGCTGTCTTGTAAGTGTTTCCCCGGAAAATAATGTCTTTGGTCCACTTCTTTCCCATTTCAGACCTGACAAACAAAGTCTTATCGGAAGCCGCCTCGAATATATTATTTTCTATTCTAATTCCCCGGCACTTCGATAATGTAAGAATTGCTCCTTCAGGGTCTGTCCCACTGTTTTTGCAGGTATTTTCTCTTACCGTGACACCCTTCACCCAGCCTAGGTTTGTCTCATATCCACCGATTGTAATACCGGCTTCAGGACAGTCAGAAATCTTATTTCCGGCCACTAGTATTTTACAAGTGGCGTATTCATCACTCTTTTGCGGTTCCTCTGCGCCTACCTCAATCCCTCCGCTACAGGCAATTATCGTATTATCGCGGAATTCTATCCCTTGCGCACCATCTACGTAAAGTCCATAGGATGTGGCGTAGGCTGACTTGCAGTTCTTAACTGTATTGCCAATAGCTTCACAGCTTACCGGGAAATCCTTTGAAGGATCCGGACAGTAGCTATAATTTCCGGTAAAATCTATACCGATATTACCGGTATTGTCAATCGTGTTCCCCTCAACCGTCACATTCGTGACATGACCTGCGACCGAAATACACTCAGCCCAGCCGGTAGCGCAATTCTTAATCGTATTTTTGTAAATAAAAATATCCTCAATAGCTTCCTTCGCGCTATCTCCGAAGAGAAGAATTCCATTTGCACAATGATCCTCGACAGAAGGATCAGGAACCGTGATGTCTTCCATGCTGCAGTTATCAATAATCAGGTGGTCACACCCCGGCTCAACGTATATTCCACATGCAGACTGCCCCTCTGCGTGAGCGATGGAAATTCCTGACAAGCGAACATACGAACAATCTGAAAGCCGAGACCACTTTGAGGTCTACAGAATAAGCTGCATGCCCGCCATAAAGACTGCTGACAGCCCCCTTATCAATCAACTCCTGCATCTTACCAAGGCTCTCGATATAGGTGGAGATCGGCTGACTCTCCTTCAGCTGAAGAAGCACGCCGGAGTTTGTGAGGGAATCTCCTGTGAACAGGGATTTCGTCCAACTGTCCAGCAGGCATATGGACCCCGGTGTATGCCCGGGCGTTTCTACAACTTCCAGTGTCCGGCCGCCCAGATCAAACTTCCCGTCTTCCGGAAGAGGCTTCCAGTCTTCCTTGATTGGCATTTCCTCTATCGCCTTGTTCTGATACTTCATGATGATGTTAACCAGAAATCCTGAGTCTTTCATGGAGTCTTCCAGCGTTGCCGGATCATTCCACATTTCAAAGGTTTCAGCGCTTCTGAATAGGCGTAAACGCCATCCGCAATCTTCTCAAACTTCGGCATGGTCACCCTGCCCAGACTGCGGAGATAAAGATTCCCGCCGATTCCAAGAGCGGCAATGATTACCAGAATAATAATCAACGCTTTCATTCTGCCCTTCTTCTTTTTCATACCTATTTCCTTTCAAAGCATTCGCTCTGCTTTTCCCCTACGATGCAAACTGACTTAAGTACAGCTGCTCATACTTGCCGTGCCGGGCCATAAGCTCATCGTGGTTTCCGGCTTCTTTGATGTCTCCGTTTTCCATATAAAGGATCATGTCCGCATCCCGGATGGTGGAAAGGCGGTGAGCGATCACAAAGCTTGTCCGGCCTTTCATCAGTTTTGCCATTGCATCCTGAATCTTCTGTTCCGTATAGGTGTCCACGTTGCTGGTGGCCTCATCGAGAATCATGATCTCGGGGTCACAGGCCATGGCGCGGGCAATCGCCAGACGCTGCCGCTGACCGCCGGACAGGTTCGTTCCGCCCTGAGCGATATGCTCATGGTATCTGTCTGTTTTCTTTTCAATGAATTCGTCCGCGCAGGCGATCTCAGCTGCCCGTTTCCAGTCTTCTTCCTGTCCGGATTCATCTCCGAAATTCAGGTTCGAGGCGATGTCACCTGTAAAAAGGACATTTTTCTGAGGCACATAGCCGATACGCCTTCTGAGGTCGGAAAGGCGCCACTTCCTCACATCCACGCCGTCCACCAGGATATGGCCGGCTGTCACATCATAGAGCCGCGGAATCAGCTTTATCACGCTGCTCTTTCCGCAGCCGGTCCGCCCTATGATTGCCGTCGTCTGACCCGGGCCCGTTCGGAAGGAAATATTCCGGAGCACCGGCTCCTCAGCCCCAGGATAGGCAAACGTGACGTCCCGGAATTCAATGCTGCCTTTTTCTGTTCCCACTGCCTCCTCGCCGTCCTTCATGGAGTTCTCTGTTTCGAGCACTTCCCGGATCCGGCCCGCACAGGCATAGGCATTGGGGAACATCATGATGACAGCTGCCAGAAGAATTACGGACATCAGAATCATGCTGATATACTGGCTGTTCGCCACCAGGGCGCCGACTTCCATCTCCCCGATGCCTACGTAATAGGAACCAAGGCCCATGACCGCTGCCGTTGTCACTCCGAAGATGACCTGGATCACCGGCATGAGGGCTCCGGTCAGGCGCCCGGACTTCATCATTACTTTTGTATATTCCTGATTCTCATCCCGGAAGCGGTCCATCTCTGTCTGCTGCCGGTTGAAGGCACGTATGACGCGCACACCCTCAAGCGTCTCCAGGAATAGGCTGTTCATGCGGTCCATCTTTTTTCTCATGGATACAGAGTAGCGGGCAGCCGCCAGAATAATGACGGCCGCGCTGATGAGAAGGACCGGAATTGCCACATTCAGGACCGAGCTGACTTTGCCGCCGGTTGCTGCAGAAAGCACCATGCCTGCTATCGCCATCAGAGGGGCCATCACGCCCATGCGGAGAAGCAAAGTCAGGAAAGACTGCACATTCGTGACATCCGAGGTACTTCTGGCAACCAGGGAAGCCGTCCCAAACCTGTCCATGTCCGCAGCCGAAAGATCCTGCACCTTGTGAAAGATTTCCTTCCGAAGACCGGCCGCAAAGCCTGTGGATATTTTTGCGGAAAGCGCTGTTGTAACAATGTTGGCCACACAGGTAATCACTGCCATAACTGCCATGATGATGGCTATGGTAATGATGTAGCTCCTGCTTTCCTCTGCGATTCCCTTGTCAATCATTGTGGCGAGCAGAGTCGGCAGCATCATTTCCGCAACTGTTCCGATCATCATCAGGACAAGCAGCCCGGCCAGATATTTTTTATTGATCTTCACGCATGAAAATAGCGTCCTCATTCTATTCCCTTCCCCCCGTCCTTTTTGAAGTTGACAAAATTGTTTTTATGTGATATATTTATATCACTTGAGATTAATATACTCTTATTTGAGACAGTCGTCAACGGGGTTTTTCAAAGTGATACAAAAACGCTGATTATTCTCATAAGAGACGGAGGAAAGCTATGAACAGAAGAGAAATGCTTACATTGGAACTGAGAGAAGATATTGGACAGGCCATTATCGACCTGATGAAAGAAAAGCCGCTGGAAAAGATTACAGTGGATGAATTTTCCGAAAAGGCAAATGTCGGCCGGGCCACCTTCTACCGCCAGTTTCATTCCAAGGAAGAGGCGATCTCCTACAAGCTGAACCGGGACTGGGCGCATTTCGCCAAGAAGCGTGGATACACTTTTGAAGAGACTGCCCCGAAGGAATTCTCAAAGGCTTTCTTTGAATTCATCTATTCCATTCGGGAAACGAACAGTCTTCTGATAGAAAACGGCTGCGAACATTGTATATTTGATGCCACACGCCTTGCATTTGAAAACATAAATGAGAAGACAAACAGGAAAGAATATTATCATGACCACTTCCGGGCATACGGCCTGCTCGGCCTGGTGGAGGGATGGATCGACGCGGACTATGACCTTACGATTGATGAGATGGCGGATCTGGTGGTCGAATATTTTTACAAGGTCTGATTCACACGGTACCTGCGGCAGGTCAAAGATCTCGCCTGATGCTTCATAGATGTGAAAAACCTCAAGTGCGGTCCGGGATGCCTCGGTCGGATAGATCTGCGCCATATATGGGTTCTTCTCAAAGATTTCAAGAAGCCGTTCTGTTCCGATGTTTCGCACCTTACCGCGAAGGTTCACGGAGACGGAAGACATGGTATCCTCGCCTTTTAAGCCAGTGAGCGCTACAAAGCCGTGCTTCATCAGCCGGTCATAGAAAGCCTTCCCTCGCGCAGTCAGGAAATATAATCCGTCCTCATCTGAGAGCATAAGATCTGATTTTTAGTAAAGCACCCGGTAAATAGTTGAAATTGGCAAGCCGACAACATTGTTATAGTCGCCTCTGATTTCCTTCACAAGGACAGCTCCCTTTCCCTGTATGCCATAGGAGCCGGCTTTATCGAATGGTTCTCCTGTTTCAATATATGCCTGAATGCCTTGCTCGGATAGCGGATAGAATGTAACATCTGTTGAAACTGATAATGTCGTTCTATAGAGTATTTTTCCTTTATATGTACGTATGATGCTGACACCGGTATATACCTGATGGGTATTGCCAGAAAGGAGTGTCAGCATTTTTTCTGCCATTTTTTTATCCTTTGGTTTTCCTAGAATTTTCCCCTCACAGGACACAGCTGTATCTGCTCCAAGAATCCAATCATTTTGATGTCTCTCAATAACAGAGGATGCCTTTCTGAAAGAAAGCTCCTCTACATACTGATCCGGTATTGTCTCAGAAGTGAATTCATCCACATCAGACGGATCAAGAGAAAACTCAATACCGATCTGCGCTAAAAGCTCTCTTCGTCTTGGCGAGCCAGAGGCAAGTACAAGATGATTTTTAAAGGTTAATCGATCAATGAGCGCTGTGCATCCCTTCACAATATCCTGGTAAGCTGTTTCAAAATCTCCCGTATACCATGGATCTGATACGTCTCTGGGCGTATCTGCAAAGTCCAGTAATAGCCACATTTTATGATCCGGATCACCGCCTGCAATATTCTCCATTCTTCGGAGATTCAATGCGTCCATCCCAATCAGGAGATCATAATACCGGTAATCTTCCTTCGTCATAAGCCGTGCACGTTTTCCTTCGCAGCTGATTCCATGCTCTAAAAGCTTTGCCTTAGCAGGAGGATATACCAGGTTTCCAACCCCTCTGTAAATTTCTTCCGTTGAAACTGCCGCAGATGCTACCTCATAGCGATCCTTTAATCCATGCTTTTCTGCATAATCGCGAAAGAAAAATTCCGCGATTGGTGATCTGCAAATATTGCCGTGGCATACGAAAAGAACTCTAATCACTATTTTTCTTCCTCCTAAATTGCCAAGATATGCCCAAGTTTGCAAGGTTTTACGAGGTTTTCCAGGCATTCATATTTTTCACTCCAAAAGTACATAATCGGCAAATCACGGCAAGATTTAGCATTTTACTTCCGTCTGTAGTAGTCAAATCGTAGTCAGTAGTACGATGTGAAACTACTGCCGACAGGGGAGACTGTCCGAAAACCCTGATTTAGTAAAAGGCTGATGTAAATAATTGTAAATATATCCATGGCATCTATTAGCCAGGAAAAATTTTAGTAA
>Ga0256405_10008185_pt1 | contig 15162 bp, 13 predicted proteins | sample RumenRJG_02DNA_FD_189096 | JGI IMG/M metagenome (GOLD analysis project Ga0256405, IMG submission 189096) | Bovine rumen microbial communities from Lethbridge, Alberta, Canada - RJG_02 | ecosystem: Host-associated > Mammals > Digestive system > Stomach > Rumen | place: Canada: Alberta... | reverse complement strand
AGTTTTAATACACAGGCCGCGCCGAAATATGAACCCGGAATAGACGTATATGATTTCGATAATGCCATAGAAGGATTCAACTCATTCTTGGATTCAGATGAATCACCAATGGACAGGTTTGAAATTCTGAACGTTATACAGCGTTTGGAAAAAATAACCGAAGATGACTATAACAAGGATCTGTTTGAGCACTACATCAAGCTCTACAATAAGTTTGCACACCACATAGACGAGCAAACAAACCACTGGGCACTTAGTGAAGGAGAGAGGAGAGAGTTAGGAAGCATATATGCCAAGGATATTCCATCATTCTTTAACAAGGCACAAACCATGTCGGCCTTCGGCGCAGCCGTTGGGAAGATACTCTGGGACAAGAGTGACCGAGGGTTTGGAAACATCATGGATAGAGTTCAGAGTGTGAGAATCGATAATAATCCAGGGAACGTGATGTTATCATTACTAAGAATTCTGAAGGACGTTAGGGAAGGCGCAAAGAAAATAGGCGTGTCACAGCGTTTATATTTGAAACTGTTCTTTCTGAACCTGTTGACGGAAGGAAACGAAACCTACCTGATATTTGAGCAGTCGATGGATAAAGCTAAAAAGGATTACGAACATGCAATTGACATACAACCACGACAGGAAAGCCTTTTTGATTAACGACGGAGAAGAAGAGTTGGCCTGCATTCCATTCCTGTTCTCAGATCTTAATCATCAAGGAAGCGTTATGACCTTGGAAGAGGCTGGTGGATACACTTATGCCCAGTATTATAAGAAAGATGTGAAAGAACTGTCATATAGGACGGTCTATATGAAGAATACTGGAGAAAGCGGTGTAGACCCACAGAGGGTAGGGTGGATGCTGCCCATATCCATGTTGACAACTGAGGACGAAGAGACACTTACGAAAGAACATGTGAACCAGTATGTGTTCTTTGCCTATTGCTATTTGCTTGGCAAGGAGGTAATCCAAAATAATCTTATAAACGGCAAGGAACTTGATGAAATACTTACAAAGGCATACCCTGACGGCTGTCTCCTGATTGTAAATAAAGAGAATATACCAGAAGGTTTTGTGTTGAAGAAACTGGAGCTATCGCTAGCACGGAATGGGTATTTCGCAAGTGCAACAGGATATGCCAACCCCCTGATTAACGAAGAAGGCAATTTAAATCTGACACCAGCTTGTGATATTTTGAAGGCAGACGGAACCTACATAGACCCCTATATAGAAGATTTTCTGAAAAAGTACTCTTATAATAACAATACATTCATTCGCTTCCTCTATTTGTACCAAGTTGAAGAGGTGCTGATGAATAGGGAGATGGTTTCCCAGTTGGAAGACTTCCTGTATCTGCTCAAACAGAACAAACCGAACTATAGGAAAGTGGAAAACGGCCTAAAAGAGACAACAGAATCGAAAAGATTGAAGCAGATAGTGGAAAATGCTCATTTGCAGTCCACGATTATTAATGCACTGGACCAAAAATGCAATGAGTTTCTCAATTCAGAAGGCGACAATCCGTTGGTTCAACCTGAGAGTATATATCAAGTGAGGAATCACATTGTTCATAGATTTAGGGTTGCATCTGGTGATGAGAATACTGTGAAAGATATATGTGACCACTTGGAGCTATATCTATATGACTTACTGATATGCTATAAACAGCCAAAAGTGAACAGGCCGGTGCCAGCGGCATAATAGTATGATGAGAAGATGAGGGGAAACTACAATAGAATCATGATGGAAGCAAGGACGGTGAACCAATTTGGAGATAAATCTATCTATGTGGGAAGAAATGAAGGTGAAATCTACGTGGGAATGAGCTACGTAGAGGAGCCGTCGTCTGCTTTTAACAAAGGTTCTTTCGAACTGCAGGAATATGCCCCAACCATTCATCCTTCCATTCGTAGAGATGAGGTGGACCTAATAAAGACCTGGATAGAGAAGAAAGCTTTGGCAGAACAATCTGCCAGATTAGCATTAGTTTATGGAAAAGCTGGCATTGGAAAGTCGGTTGTAATGAGCGACCTGCTAAAGGAACTACAAGCGAATCCGGAATACCTTGTTTTAGGACTAAAGTCAGACCAGATAGAGTTTGTCAACACGGAAGATTTAGCCCAGCAGTTACACCTCGCGAAACCTTTGGATGTTGTAGTAAGAGAATCAACTCAGAAGTATAAGCGCGTCATACTGCTGATAGACCAGATAGATGCGTTGTCTTTGTCGTTGTCTTCTAATCGCACACCATTACGCTCAATACTTAAACTTATAGGTCAGATTCAGAACGTTCCAAAAGTAAGGGTGGTTATCTCCTGCAGACCTTATGACTTGGAATACGACCCTTCGCTGGAAAGCTTACGTATTAAGAATAAGTGGGAAATAAAAGAATTTACTAATGAACAAGTACAAGAGATCCTCTCCGAGAACAATCGGAAAGAGCGAATGAATGATAATTTGCTCAGGTTTTTAGGAAATCCACTGCATTTATATTTGTTCTTGAAGTTAGAGTCGTACGAACTATTGACAGATCCGTTGTCAACTGATTTGCTATACCACCAGTTGTGGAAGAAATATGTGCTTGATGATACGGTCAGGACTGTGGATGTACAACGCCTACTGGCATTGCTTGATTCACTGGTAAAGACTATGTATGACCGACAAGAGCTGACGGTGCACATAAGAGAATATGAAACAGCATTCAGTGTAGAACTACAATACCTGTTGCGCAATGACCTGATGCTAAAAACCAAGAACGGTCAGGTGCAGTTCTTTCACCAGACGCTGTTTGATTATGTCTATGCCAGGAGGTTCACAGAACAAGGTAATGATTTACTTTCGGTGCTGAAAGGACAACACCAAGGACTGTTTTCGAGAGCGGCTGTTAAAAGCATTCTGACCTTTTTGCGTGAACAGAATCCATCCGAGTATATACATATTGTTGACCAGTTGCTATATGCCAAGAATAGTGAAGGGCGGGACGTATATAGATATCATTTGAAATCACTGGCCATCAGCAATATGGCATTTTTTGAAATGCCTCTGAAAGAAGAAATAAATCTTATTTCCAGAAAACTATATCAGGATAAGATTTATATGGATATCGTGTTCGAGACGGTTTATTCACCTCATTGGTTCAAAGCAATATGGGAGATAATTGACAGCAAAGGCGGGTGGATAAGCTTAGATAAGGCATACAAAGAAAAAGCCATGCTGATGTGTGAAAGATCACTTTGGCTGGACGCTGACGGAGTGCTGGACAAACTTGACAAGACTCTCGACTACAACGATGAAGAAGACTGTAAATATGCCAGCAATCTATTACAGCACTATAATCTGAATTGCAGTAGCGATAAACTGATTGGATTTTATAACAGGCTTGTTAAGAGCAGAAATCCGTTAGAGCATATACACCTGTTGCAAAACATCATGAAGGATGCTCCGGCATTCGTTTGTGAAGAGCTGAAGGAAAATGTCAGGCTGCAACTCAAAGAAAAAGAATCAAAATATGTGTATCGGATTGGGTTTAATCATGACGTAGAACACCTCTATGAAGAACTGCTCAAGGCCCATCACGATGAAGGAATACAGCTTTTGGTTGAAATCCTGAAACTCGTTTATGATAAGACAAAGTTTGAATTGAAGGGTGCAGAAATATACAATTCGACAGAATTCTTCAGTTTTCGAAGGGCAGCAGGGGGACATTTTGTTGATAACTTTGTCGAAGATGCAGCCAATATACTTATTGATGATTTCCTAAAGAGTGTTGACAATGAGAAAACCCTTCGCTATTTGTCTGATTTTGCCAAGAGCGAACATGAGGGCTTTGTCTTTATTGCCTTGTACGTCTATGCGTTAGAGCCTCAACGGTTCAAAGATGCTGTTTTTGAAATCATTATAAACCGTTCAGTATTGTCGAATGCCCCGAGCTGGGTGGAGTATCAGGCTGTTGAGGCGTTAAAGGCTTCATTCCCGCTGTGGAATGATAAGCAGAAGGTTGCCATTATTGAGAGAATTCTTGATATTGACGATGAAGGGGAGCACATCTTGTTTAAGGATGCCGTGGAGTTGAGAATGCAATATGGCCATCCACTTCTGGATATCGATTTGCATAAAGGGAAAGCTCTTGGTGTAATTCCGGAGAAAGAATTAAAAAGGCTTTCGTGGAATGCCTATCAAGAGCGGAAGCGAATTGAGCGTAAATTTAATCCAGTACGCTTGATTAATGATGTGCCATCAAAGATGACAAGCCAAAGCGGTTGGACTTCACTCAGGGAGGAACAGGGGCTGAAAATGAGTTCAGAAGACTGGCTCAACTCTATGCTATCTTATACAAACGATCCGATGGATTGGGTGAAGCCATCACTGACAGGGCAGTGCCATCTGTTCCGAGATGTTGTGGGCAAAGATCCAGACAAGTTCATAGGGTTGATAAATGATGTTGTACGGAATGAAGGAGTATTGCTGAACTATCCTATGGCAGGTATGCAGGGCCTGATGGATGCTGGCAGAATGGATGATGCCATGCACGTTCTGGATGGCATACTTGATGTGATTCACCATGATGTAAATTCATCTGAAAGAGGGTTCAGTTTACATTCCTTGCTGTTTGCGCTGAATGATATAGCCAAGGGCGGTCAAGTGCCGGAGATTGTCTTCGAACTGTTCTGCAAAGCTTTGCTTGATGCCAAAGAACCGGAGGAGGACAGACATAAGGATGATAAAGATATTCAAAATGTGGGTATCAACCAGACAAGAGGCAATGCTGGTTATATGCTTGTTGAATGTGCGCAAGAAGAAAAATATGCAGAAGGAATCTTTAAAACTATTGAAAGCATAGCTGAAACGGCTTCGGTCTATACGCGTGCTGCTATTTTATTGAATCTGGCGGTCTTGAATAATCTGGATAAAAACAGAAATGTCCAATTGTTCAAAAGACTAATGCACGATTATGACCCGAGGTTGATGGCTCTGCCTGTGCATAACTATAATCCGCTGGTTTATTTTGTCAACTATGCCTTAGATGACTTGATAGAATTCTTTAGCCATGCTGCAGAAACTCCAGAGTGCTATAGGGAACAAGTGGTTATCTTGTGGCTTGCGTGGTCTCATAATAAACGAGATGAGCGTATCAAAGCGTTTCTTGATAAGATGTGCGATAATAGTCAAGAAGCAAGGCTGTCTCTATTGAACTTCCTTGGTACGCTTTACCAGAAAATGAATGATGATGCACTTTGCTATATCCTTCATTTCATGGAGCCTCAATTTGACACTCCAGAGATGGGTGAGGCTTTTGATAACCTCTTTTATCATGCAAAGGACTGGACGGACGAAGTTCAGAAGACGGTCGCAGATGTATTTGTAGCATCACCATTGAGCAAACACAAGATTCGGGTATTTATTGAGTTCTTGGCCGGATATGCCATTAAAGACCCTATACAGACGCTAAAATGGCTGGAGGCCGTATTGGAAGCAAAGTCCCCCTCGGATGATATCTATGTTTGGAACCATATAGCTGATGTAATCATTCAGTCGTATAATGGTATTAAGTCGTTCAATGACAGCAGTTATCAAGATACCTTGGAACATGCGATGGATTTGATAGATTTTATCATGCAGAATCCGAGCAATAAGTATTTGATAACCAACTTCATTAACAAACTGGATAATGAATAAGGGTTATCAGCTGGAGCAGCTGCAAACGATGCTTGATAATCTGTCGCTGTCTTCTGGGTTATACCTTATTGACACGGATTTAACAGATGATGATATAGAGTGGTATATTAAAAGAGACGGCAGGTTTTCTTATTATAGAGGTTTCTTGATGCCGTCCAGTAGCAGCACCGTATTTGAATCATTTGTTATCAAGCTAAGTCTTGAATGCGAGAATGAAGAGATTCAAAACTTGAGGGGCTTATTCTTTAATGGCTCTACCCCAAGGGAACTCTTAATTCAAATTGTTTTGGCTCTCATAATGAGATGCGTGAGTGAAAAGAAAAAAGCAATTATACATATATGTGGCGTTTTTGATTTGACATCGTTAGCACATGATGATTTATTCATTTTGCAAGAAGCAATAGCGAAAGGAGATAACCCAATTGTTGTAGTCAACAAGAAGAAAGCCATAGATCCATTGATACAAACAGTTTCACTGAAAGAGAAGGAAGGGATTATAAAAATGAATGACAGAACAAGAGTATTGCATTTCTCCTACAAGCATGACACTGATTATGAGATTGCGATGAAATCAATTCAGACAGGGTTGGAAAAGAATAACATACCGTATTCAATTGACGAATATGATATTATGTATCGAGACAATATTGATGACTACGAGAAGGAGATTGGCTCTTCTGACAAGGTGATTATGTTTGTGGTTCCTTCATATCTGAGGTCACTTGATTGTATGTTCGAAATGACCCAGATGTTCAAGAACGGTAATGTGAGGGGAAGGATATTCCCTGTTGTTGATATGGGCGGCATCCCAAGAAACGGGGACGGTCTTAAGCAGATTAAAGATTTTTGGCAGGAAGAGAAAGTCAGGAAGTCAGTGCAGATTAAGACAGAGCCCGGTGGTTCGAGTTTTGTGATGCAAGAGATAGAAAAGATAGATGACATTATCCTAACCCTAAATGCATTTTGGAGTTTTATATGCAGGGACTCTACTGGCAAATATGAGAAAATGATTGAGAACGACGCTGCTTTACTGATAGAAGAACTCAACAAAACATGGCCTAAAGAGAGTGGCTTGATAGACGAGAATTTCGTGCCGTCAGATGATGTAAAGCCTGCTGGATACAGGACTGTCATCCAGAATGGGGAGAAGTCAGTGTATGTCGAGAACAATACAGGAACGATTAATATCAATTAAGCCCTTATGAGCGAATTATTTAAGGAAGAGGATTTCTACAAAGATAACGGTGGGCCTACGGAGGAGTATACCCATTGTAGTTATACTGTTCCTGTACTCAATGAAACGGTTGATGAAAACGACTATGACCAATTTGCCCTTATTGAGAATGCGATTTACCCCTATATCAGGCTAACCAAAAGACGTGGGAACAGCCACTTTCCTTGTGGAGGGTGTCTATCACCTGCAACTGATGGTTTTTTCGCAAGAAAGACTGAACAGGAACGAGACGCGTTATGTCCTAAGATTGCCTGGGGTTTTGCTGCCGTATTTATTTCGGAACTTGACTATGATCGCCATCAGAATGATTATGTGCCACGAAAGGAAAGAGACAGTCTAATCCAGAGCTATTATAGCAACTATCTGCAGCAATATTTACAGTTCCATAATGGGTTGAAATATCGGAATATATCTGATGAGCAAAAGGAATTGGATTTCTTGGGTGAGCATGAGCGTATTATCAGATTACTATGGGAAAAGTCAGTGCCGCTAAAACAGTATCCAGTGTTGTATCGATACGCTACTGATGCTGAGGTGGATTATGAACGATTCTTGGAAGGAAGGAGAAACGAGTTGCAGAATAAGATAAAAGATGTTCCTCATACGCTCGACGTCGAAGTAAAGAAGAACCGTAGCATTATCCAGAATGGAGAGAAATCCGTGTATGTGGAGAATAATACAGGGACCATCATAATTGGTTCAGAATCTTTTGACAATTATGGAAAGTTGAAAGTACATAACGAAGCCTATTTTGCCGACATTGAACAGCGTATTCTCAAAGCGCTGGACGAAGCTAATGCTACGATAGATCTTTGTGTAGCATGGTTTACAAATGACAAGTTGCGAGATAAACTGTTAGAGAAAAGCAAAGAAGGAATTGAGGTGCGTGTAATTATTTATAAAGACGGGGTAAATAAGAGTAAAGGAGTTGATTTGACGGGTTTAAACCATAAAGAGTATAGAGGAGAACGAGGTGGTGTTGAACATCATAAGTTCTGTGTGATAGATAATGTTCATACTATCAGTGGCTCTTATAATTGGACATTAAACGCAGAGCATAAGAATGATGAAGATGCAACATTCCATTTTGAGGACTATAAGTTGTCATCAACGTTTACGAGGCGTTTTAATGAGATTTGGAGAAGGGATGGTAAAGAATAGCATCATTAATTGGGATGTGGAATGACACAGGATGAGAAGTGGCTGAACAGATACCAAGAGGTGGTTGAGTTTATTGAGACTAACCATCGGAATCCGTCGCGGCATCGGATTGAGGAGCATGATATGCTGAACTGGCTGAAGGCGAATAGGAAGGTGATGAATAAGGGGGAGATGAAGAAGGAAAGAATTGAGAAGTTCAATGAACTGCTTGCCAAGTTGGAGGAGTATAAAAGAGTGAATCAGTACCAATAGTTACAAATGGGATCAGGGGACGGTTCTCCGATCCGCTTTATTTCCTGTTGAAAAGGCGGTGGATGACTCCGTATGGGACTCCGGTGAGTCGGGAAAGCTGGCGGAAACCTGCTCCAAGGTCGAGACAGGCGAGTATAATTTCGCTGCGTGACTCCTTATCGAAGGCCTGCACCTTCAACGGCTCTGCGTCGGTTTGCACTGATATGTGCGGTAGTGGTGCTGATCATTACGGCAAAGCTCTGTCTGCATCGGTAGGCAGGGCTTTGCGCTTGTTGGGTGGGCTTAATAACAAAGTACCGCAAAAAGCAAAAGTAAAATAGCGCAAAAAACCAAAGTAAAATGCCACAAAAAACCAAAATTGTTTGGTCGGTTTCAAGAAATTTTGTAATTTTGCAGCGTGAAAGCAATTGTGAATGTGAACGAATAAATGATTTGATATGAGTTATTTAGCGCGTACGGCAGATGCTCTGATAGCTGAATGGCTTGAGGCCTTTGGAGCAATAGTGATTGAGGGACCGAAGTGGTGCGGTAAGACTACTACGGCAGAGCAGGTGGCTAAAAGCGTAATCAAGCTGCAAGATCCGGATATGCGTGATGAGTATCTGGCTACGGCAGCGGCTAAGCCCTCGCTATTGCTGATAGGTGATAACCCGCGTCTGATAGACGAGTGGCAGGATGCCCCTGTGCTCTGGGATACCGTGAGGACAAGGGTGGATAACAGTCAGGATCAGGGTTTGTTTATCCTGACCGGCTCAAATGCTGTAGACAAAACAAAGATACATCATTCCGGGACTGGCCGTATAGCGAAAATGGATATGTTGCCAATGAGCTTGTGGGAGTCGAAGGAGTCGAACGGCATAATCTCACTGAGGGAGCTGTTTGACAATCCAGATTTGGACATAGACGGCATCCAATCGGACATGACGGTGGAGGACTTGATATTCAGTGCTTGCCGTGGCGGTTGGCCGGCAACGATGAACATCAAGAAGGATAGTGCAAAACTGCTGGTGGCCAAGAATTATCTGAAGACGGTATGCTCGGAAGACATAAGCCGTGTGGACGGTGTGCAGCGTGACGAGCTGCTGGCGAGGATGATTCTGCGCTCGTATGCGAGGAATATATCGACACTGGTCAAGAAATCGTCGATGATTGCTGACGTGGCGGCCTCGGGCGAGGTGTCGTGCAGTGAACCTACGTTCGATGATTATGTGGGTGCGCTGAGGAAGCTCTTTGTAATATGTGATGTGGAAGCCTGGTGTCCGGCAATACGTAGCAAGTCGGCCATCAGAAGCGGGCTGAAACGCGCGTTTGTGGACCCGTCGATAGCCGTGGCGGCACTGGGGCTGACTCCAGAGGCGCTGATGGTGCAGCTGAATACGTTCGGTTTCATATTTGAGCAGATGTGCATACGCGACCTGAAGGCTTATACGATTGATATGGAGCGACATTTGTCGTATTATCATGACAGGTATGACTTGGAGGCTGACTGGGTGTTGCATCTGGGTGACGGAAGGTATGCAGTGATGGAGTGTAAGTTGGGCAGCAAGGAGATTGAGGATGGCGCAGGTCATTTGGTGGAGCTGAAGCGGCTTATCCGTGAGCACAATAAGAAGGAGAAGCAGATGCCCATCCGTGAGCCGGACTTGATGATTGTGCTGACGGGCGGCAAGATGGCATACACCCGTCCTGACGGGGTGAAAATCATCCCGCTGGGGTGCTTGAAGGATTGAATGGCCTGGGACTGGTGCTGGGCCATCGGCCTTTTTAGGTCATCGGGCTCACGGCCCTCATCATCACGGAAAAGCTCTGTCTGCATCGGTAGGCAAGGCTTTTGTATTGTTGGTGAGGGAAGAAAATGGGCAAAACATGCGTTTGAAGGCCCTCTGGCGCTGTGGACCATCACGGGTGGTGTGGCACGATACATAGAACAGTTGATGAACAACCGCTGTACGAACGTGAAGAAGATGCTGCACTATGTATGCGGGAGCGGTGATAGCTATTTTATTGAGGAGGGCAAGTCGGTGCTGGTGCAGGAGTTTGGCAAGCAGTATGGCACGTATTTCAGCATTTTGGACCAGATAGCGCACGGAGACGTGACGCAGAGTGACATTGAGGCGGCATTGGGCGTGAAGAGCCTGGGCGGACAGTTGAAGGTGCTGGAGGAGAAGTACGGTATCATCAGAAAGAAACGGCCCGTGGGAGCGAAGGAGGGCAGCCAGACGGTTCGCTACGAGATTCAGGACAACTTCTTCAGGTTCTGGTTCAGGTATATCCACCGATATTCGTCGCTGATTGAGATTCAGAACCTGCCTGCGTTGGAGCAGATTATGGCAGATGACTATCCGACCTTCTCGGGCATTGCTCTGGAACGTTGGTTCCGGCAGAAGATGATGGAGAGCCTGCGCTATAAGATAATCGGTGGCTGGTGGCAGGCCGGAGGCGGAGTAAACGCCAAGGGCAACAGTGATGAATTTGAGATTGACATCGTGGCTGAGACGCTGGAGGGCGAGGTGGAAGCCTACGAGGTGAAGCGTAATGCGAAGAAATATAATCCCGCACGACTCAGGGAGAAGGTAGGGATGATGCAACGGCACCTGTATCGTGGCCAGGAGGTGAAGATGGCAGGGCTGAGTATGGAGGATATGTAAACACGAATCGGACGAATGCGGACGAATGGGGACAGGTCAGTGTCTCGCGCTGCGTAGCATGAGGGAATAAAAAAAGGTCAGGAAAGAGAGTGAGGGAATATTTGCTGCGCAAGTGAAATCCTTCGACGGGCTCAGGAACCGTGAGGAGTGAAGATTTTTTTCAGTTTTCGATGTAACATTTGGGGAAATTCCATACTATAAGGGTGAAGAAGGTTAAAAACTTAAAGGAATTATAGTATGGAAAAATGGAAATGTTCTTTGCAGAGCAAAGCGGCCGCTCGGCGACGAAGGAGACGCTTGCTACCGCAGGGACGCAAGAAAGCCGAGCGACATGCTTAAATGAACTTTTATTCATAAAATACTATAAATATTAGGGCAATAGTTTGGAGGTGTCGGATTAATAGCTAAATTTGCGACGTTTATTTATTGTAAATTGAAAGGAGTATGAAGATAATTCTGTTTGTTATCGGTTCGTTGAGGGCGAAATCCTTTAACCGCCAGATGGCCAATGTAGCCAAGGAGATGATTGGTAATCGTGCTGAGGTGCAGGAATTGGATTACAGTGATCTGCCGTTGCTGAATCAGGATATCGAGCAGCCAGAGCCTGCTGCTGTGGCTCGAATCAGAAAGGAGATTGCTGAGGCTGATGGGCTGTGGATTTTTACGCCAGAGTATAACATGAGTTATCCGGGGCATTTGAAGAATCTTTTGGACTGGATGTCAAGGCCAGTAAAGCCAATGGATTATGGTACACCAACCTGCATTAATGGCAAGCGGGTGGCCATCTGTGGTGCTGGTGGTAAGGCTGCTACTGCTGATTGCAGGAAGAAACTTACGGAGTTGCTTACTTTTATGAAGGCTGATGTATTGTCTGAGCAGGTGGGCATCGCTGTGCCTGCTGAGGCATGGGGTACAGACGTGCTCGTGCTTACTGATGAGCAGAAAGTGCTGCTGAAGGTGCTGGCGGATAAACTGATTGGATAACTAACTTATACACTAAATTTTATGGGAAAGTTTGAACTGATGGCATTGCCATACGCACCGGATGCATTGGAGCCGGTGATTAGTAAAGAGACTATTGCGTTCCATCATGGAAAGCATTTGGCGGCTTATGTGAATAATCTGAATGGACTGCTGCCAGGCAGTGGCTTTGAGGAGTCCTCACTTGAAGAGATAGTCTGCAAGGCTGAAGGTGGAATGCTAAATAATGCAGGGCAGATTCTGAATCATGAGTTGTACTTTGGACAGTTTAGTGGGGATCCGAAATTAGCTCCCACAGGGAAATTGAATGAGGCGATTGTACGTGACTTCGGGTCCTTTGAGGCATTCAAGGAGGAGTTCGTGAAGAAAGGTGCTACACTTTTTGGCTCCGGATGGGTGTGGCTGTCTGCTGATAAGGATGCAAAGCTGGTGATTACACAGGAGCTTAATGCTGCCAATCCTATTCAGAAGGGGCTAAAGCCTCTGCTGACCTTTGATGTTTGGGAGCATGCTTACTATCTGGACTATCAGAACCGTCGTCCTGACCATCTGGCTACGCTTTGGCAGATTGTGGATTGGAACGTGATTGAAAATAGGTATTTATAACCTCACACAGATTTCACTGATCTCACAGATTTTAACAAAACACTTAAAAACATTATAGATAGAATTATGAAAGAACTGAAAGGAACAAAGACCGAGCAGAATCTCAAGGAGGCTTTTGCAGGTGAGAGTATGGCAAGGAACAAGTATTCATATTTTGCTTCAAAAGCAAAGAAAGACGGCTACGTACAAATTGCCTCAATATTTGAAGAGACGGCAGCCAATGAAAAGGAGCATGCTAAGATATGGTATAAGTACCTTAATGGTGGTAGTGTGAGTGACACTAAAACAAATTTGGCCGATGCAGCAGAAGGTGAGAACTTCGAATGGACGGATATGTACGCACGTATGGCTAAGGAGGCTCGTGAGGAGGGCTTTGACGATATAGCCGAGAAGTTTGAGATGGTCGGAGCCATCGAGCGTGAGCACGAAGAACGCTATAAGAAACTCCTTGCCAATATTGAACAGGGTATCGTATTCTCTCGTGATGGTGACACGATTTGGCAGTGCAGTAACTGCGGACATATAGTTATCGGACTGAAAGCTCCTGATGTTTGTCCTGTTTGCGACCATCCACAGAGTTTCTTCCAAATCAAGCCGGAAAATTACTAAACAAGGTGTTGATTTGTCGAGTCAGACAGATTTTCCTATGACCGCCAAGGAAGTCATCGAGTATATGGTATCGCTGCAAAATGAAAAGCAGCGGCAGATTCTCATGCGATTCTTTAAGACTGGACCTGGTGAGTATGGTGAGGGTGATGAGTTCCTGGGACTGAAGGTACCACAGACACGTGAAGTGGTCAAGGACGCTGGTATGGACTTTCCACTAGAGGAGGTTCAAGAACTGCTGATGAACCGGTGGCATGAGGTGAGGCTTTGCGGATTCTTGATTTTGGTGGCGAAATTCGAGAAATTAACTACAAAGAAGTTAGAGAATGCTGATGAAGCTATCAAAAAGCGCGATGAGATTGTAACGATGTACCTGCAATATGCTGAGCAGGCGAATAATTGGGACTTGGTGGACTTGTCTGTGCACAAGATACTGGGGCATTGGTTGTTGTTGCCATCGAATCTAGGTAACAGGGATTATAAGATAAAGGTGTTGGATGAACTCGCTGCCAGCGATTGCCTTTGGAAACAACGCATGAGTATCGTTTGCTCATGGAAAACCTCCCAATTGGGTGATCCTTCTTGGTGTCTTCGCTATGCCGAGATTCATCTGCATCACCCTCACGACCTGATGCATAAAGCAGTGGGGTGGATGCTACGAGAAATGGGTAAGCGAGTGTCGATGGATATGCTCCGAGAGTTCCTCCGTCAGCATGCACACGAGATGCCTCGAACTATGCTCCGGTATGCTATTGAGAAGATGCCGGAAAGCGAGAGGAAGGAGTGGATGAGGTATGATGGAAGATGTAAGATGGAAGATGTAAGATGTAAGATGTAAGATGGATGATGTAATTGATTTATGATATGGCAAGTAATGCGGATTTTGTACAGTATATCGCTGATCAATGTAGTGAGGCGGGCGAGATAGTTACCAAGAAAATGTTTGGTGATTATGGGATCTATTGTGAAGGGAAGATTTTTGGTCTGATATGTGATGACAGGTTATACATTAAACCAACAGAGGCAGGCCTTAAATTATTGAGAACTATTGATCTTCGTCCACCATACGAAGGAGCAAAAGACTACTTCTATATTGCAGATGTAGATGATCATGAATATCTTTCCAACCTTATTCGTGTAACATGTAAGGACTGCCAGAACCGAACCGAAAGAAAAAACGTTAGTTCATTAAGGACTTAAACATTTGCTTGTACGCATCAACTTTTTTTTCGAATGACAGAGGATAAGCGCGAGAGGTAGAGGGGAGACGCCACAAGCTGATGGAAGAAGGATGATGTATGATGGAAGATACGGAAACTGATGTATTGACCTTGGGAATATCAGAGATGCAAAAGTAGGCACAGATGGTTTCTGTTGCTTTCTCGCCTGTGGTGACTATAGCTTTGAGTTGAGGAAGCTGAGAAATAAGAGCATGTATGTCTGTAGGTTCTACTACCTCGAGGAATTTGTCTGAAGCATTGTTCTGCAAGCGTCGAACAGCGGTTGAAGTGTCAAAGAATGCAAGTCCTTTTTCTTTGCAGAAGGACACAATCTCATCTATTTTGAAACGCTTGTTCTCAATATCCACAAAATGGTTCTTGTCCCCGAAGAATATCTGCCCCTCTATACGCCAGTGGTCATTGATGAAGTTGGGGTAGTAGAAATCCATACACCATCGTTTGCGTTGTGGTGGAAAGCTGCCAAGAAACAGAATTTTAGCATTCTCAGGTAAAAATGGGCGAAGTGGATGGTATTCTATTCCGTCCATGTTTTTTGCAATGTTTTCTGTATTAAGGTAAGATGTCATAATGATTATATATACTTTCTATAGGTAGGTTCTAAAAATTCTGTTTTTAGTTTCCCTACCCAATGTATTTTAGTTTTATCGGCCGCTTTTAGTTTTCTGTGGTGTCTTTTTGCCATCTTTTTCGGTTACAATGCTCGCATTGCGCTCTCAAAAGCTGACAAAAGTCCACTTACATAAAATCAAAAATCGT
>Ga0256405_10008183_pt1 | contig 15168 bp, 14 predicted proteins | sample RumenRJG_02DNA_FD_189096 | JGI IMG/M metagenome (GOLD analysis project Ga0256405, IMG submission 189096) | Bovine rumen microbial communities from Lethbridge, Alberta, Canada - RJG_02 | ecosystem: Host-associated > Mammals > Digestive system > Stomach > Rumen | place: Canada: Alberta... | reverse complement strand
CGGATATACAGCCTCCCGACTATGAGACCAGAGTTGCGATCCTGCGAAACAAAGCAGAACAGCAGGGTGCGGAACTGGATGATGTCATGCTGAAGATCATCGACCTCATCGCAGAAAAAGTCAAATTCAATATCAGAAATCTGGAGAGCGCGCTGACCCGCGTCATCGCTTTCAAAGTACTTCTGAACCAGAACCTTACAGTAGAAATGGCAAAACAGCAGCTTCCTGATATATTTGATCCCAGAGAAGTCACTATTACCTGCGAATCCATCAAACAGGTCGTCTGCAAGAAATACAACATCAAACTTTCGGATATGGAATCATCCAATCGAAAAAGAGAAGTGACCCACCCGAGACAGATCGCTATGTACCTGACAAGAGAGATGACAGATATGTCCCTTCCTAAGATAGGCCAGTCTTTTGGAGGAAGAGATCATACGACCGTTCTGCACGCATGCGACAAGATCGCCGGGGAAATAAAAACTAATTCCAATACTGCGGATGAAATAAAGGCCCTGATGGATGATCTTAAATGATATTCACAACGGATCCACATTCATTGTTCATATTATTTCAGGGTTATCCACAACATATAAACAATAAATAACTGTGAAATACCAAAGGTTGTGATCTTTATTCACATATTTCACAGACACTATTACTACTATTACTGAATAATATTAAAACAAATGTCTTTCTTTTTCGGGAGGTCATCATGAAATTCAAATGCAATCAGCAGGAACTTGCCAAAGCTCTCAATACTGTATCAAAGGCTGTTTCTAACAGAACTACCATTCCGGTCCTCAAGGGGATCCTTATCGATGCGCTGGATGACAAAGTCATCCTTACTTCTTCCAATCTCGATATGAGCATCCGCAGAGAGATCGATGCAGTGGTTGAAGAGAATGGTTCTGCAGTAGCTACTGCAAAGCTGTTCGGAGAGATCATCCGTAAACTTCCTAATGAAACTGTCTTTATTGAAGAAGAAGAAAATGATGTTCTTTCGATCAGCACCAGTTCCTCCAGTTTCCAGGTACTGACTCTGGCAGCAGACGAATTTCCCGAAACAGGAAAGAGAGAAGAAAATGACTATTATATGGTGATGGATAAAGAACTGTTCCGCAATATGGTAAGAAAAACTTCTTTCGCTGCCAGCATCGATGAGTCAAAAGGAGTACTGACAGGGATACTGACACAGATGACACCGGATCTTACCACGATGGTAGCGCTGGATGGATTCCGGCTGGCTCTTTCCAATGAAGTGATGAAGAATGAAGAAGAAAGAAAATTCATCGTTTCAGCAAAAATAATGAATGAGATCTCCAGGATCGTCGCAGAAGAAGATCAGGAAGATGATATGAAACTCTACCTCGGAGAGAAAAGAGCGATCATCTATACAGGAAGGACAGAGATCGCCCTGCGTCTGATGGAAGGAGAATTCATCGATTACCGCAGGATCATTCCTTCGGAAAGTTCCACGAAGATCGTAGTGAATAAAGAGCTGTTCACAGGAAGCATCGAGCGCGCGTCACTCCTTGCCAAAGAAGGAAAGAACAATCTGGTCAAGATCACTGTCAGAGATGATCTGATGACCATCACTTCCCGATCGGAAGAAGGTAATGTGAGAGAAGAACTGGTAATCGACAAGACCGGAAATGATATAGAGATCGGTTTCAACTCCAAATATGTTATGGATGTGATCAAAGAGATCGATGATGAAACAGTCACACTCCATATGAATACAAGTGTAACCCCTTGCGTGGTAAGGCCGGCAGAAGGGGATTCTTATGAGTACCTCATCCTGCCAGTCCGGATCCCGTCCATGTAGAATCCAGCCTTTGCATTATGTACATCAGCGAGCTTGAACTTGAAAATTTCAGAAACTACGAACATCTCAAAGTATCCTTCAGCAGAGACATAAATATATTTCTGGGGGAAAATGCCCAGGGAAAGACTAATTTGCTGGAGGGTATTTATTTGAATGCCGTGGCCAGATCTTTCAAGACGACGCGGGACAGGGAGATGATCCGGTTCGGAGAAGAATACTGCAAGGTCCGCGCAGTCGCCCACTACGACGATGATGAACACATCAGTGAGATCGTCATCAGTCAGGGAGGCGCAAAGGCTGTAAAGGTCGATGGTGTGAAGATCAGTAAGACTTCGGAACTTCTGGATCGTCTGCATATTATTGTTTTTTCGCCGGAAGATCTGAAAATAGTAAAAGATGAACCGGGAAAGAGAAGGGGATTTATCAACAGGGAACTATGTCAGATCCGTCCGGGATATGTGAATGAACTGAATACCTACCGGAGAGTGCTCCGTCAGAGAAACGCTTATCTGAAAGAAGAAAGGATAGATGAAGCGGTCCTGGAGATCTGGGATGAGGAACTGATCCGCTCCGGAGCCCGCCTGGTCAGGGAACGCCGTAAATTTATTGAGAAAATAAATGAGATAAGCAGAGACATCCATCACAGGATATCAGGAGGAAGAGAACTTCTGCAGCTGGACTATGAGTCCCAGATCAATCAGGAAGGGAATGAAGAAGAATTATTCTTACAGCTTTTGCAGGAATCAAAAGAAAAAGACCGGGCGTATGGGACCACCCGAAAAGGTCCTCATCACGATGATATCAGGATCTCTGCTGATGGTGTGGATCTGAGAAAGTTTGGTTCTCAGGGACAGCAAAGGACCGCGGCCCTCTCACTGAAGCTTTCGGAAATACAGCTGATCGAAGAAGAGACCGGGGAAAAACCGGTCCTGCTGCTGGATGATGTATTATCGGAACTGGACAACGAAAGACAGAAGTATCTGATCAGTTCTCTGGGAGACAATCAGATGTTTATAACGACCACCGATTTGATCGGATCTGTGGCGAGAGAACTTCCGGAGGGAAAAGTATATAAGATCAAACAGGGAGAGATCGACATAGAAATATAATAAGAAGAAAGATAAATATACAAGATATAGAAAAAGGAAATGACTGGAATTTTATAAAAGGTGTACCTTACGAATTTTCAGTCTTTTTTAATGTGAAAATTTGCGATTTAAGAGATTTTTTTATATATAGTCGATCTTTTTATCAAAATAACATAAAAACTTGTCAAATCAACGATTTAGTGATACAATATCATGTGGTATACAATCATTTAATGACCAGGAGAGAACAATATGGCGAAAAAGGAAAAAATACAGCAGTATGATGCGCAGCAGATCCAGGTTTTAGAAGGTCTGGAAGCGGTCAGGAAGCGTCCGGGAATGTACATTGGCAGTACCGGATCAAGAGGACTCCATCATCTGGTGTATGAGATCGTAGATAACAGTATAGATGAAGCGCTGGCAGGATTCTGCACCAATATCAAAGTCGTCATCCAGAAAGATAATTCCATCATGGTAGAGGATGACGGGCGCGGAATGCCGGTCGATATGCATCCAAAAATGAAGAAGCCGGCCGTCGAGGTCATCCATACGGTGCTGCATGCCGGCGGTAAATTCGGCGGCGGGGGATATAAGGTATCCGGCGGCCTGCATGGTGTAGGAGCTTCGGTCGTGAACGCGCTTTCCACCAGGATGGAAGTCGAGATCCGCAGAAACGGCAAGATCTATAAACAGGCATATGAATACGGCAAGACGGTGACACCTCTTGAGGAGATCGGAAATGCCAGAAAGACCGGATCCAAGACCACCTTCTGGCCGGATCCTGAGATATTTGACGACATAGTTTATGATTATGAGACCCTGCAGAGAAGACTGAGAGAAATGGCTTTCCTGAATAAGGGAGTCAAAATCACTCTGAAGGATGAGAGAGAAGGCCGCAAGAGGGAAGAGGTCTTCCATTATGAAGGCGGGATCAAGAACTATGTTGAGTACATGAACAGCAACAAGGATTCCATCCATAAAGACATCATATATTTCGAAGTCACAGACAAGGACAAGGAAGTGGAAGTAGCTCTTCAGTATACCGAAAGCTACAGCGAAACGGTCCTTTCCTTTGCCAATAACATCAATACAACAGAAGGCGGATTCCATCTGATGGGATTCAAGGCCGCCATGACCAGGATCTTCAACAATTATGCCAGGAACAACAAATTCCTCAAGGAGAAGGATGAGGCTCTTTCCGGCGAAGACGTCAGAGAAGGTCTGACCGCGGTCATTTCGGTCAAACTGACGGAGCCTCAGTTCGAGGGTCAGACAAAGACCAAACTGGGCAACAGCGATATGAGAGGTTTCGTCGAAACGGCGACAGCTGATTATGTCATGGCTTTTCTGGAGGAAAATCCGAGTCAGGCCAAGACCATCATGGAACGGTGCCTGAAATCATCCCGTGCCAGACAGGCAGCCCAGAAGGCGAGAAAGCAGGCGCGCCGTGCCAATTTCCTGGACGGCAATTCCATGCCCGGCAAGCTGGCTGACTGTTCCGAGAAGAATCCGGAGATTTCCGAGATCTTCCTGGTCGAGGGTGACTCCGCGGGAGGAAGCGCCAAAGAAGGAAGAGATCGTGCCAGACAGGCGATCCTGCCGCTGCGCGGTAAGATCCTGAATGTCGAGAAGGCCCGTCTGGACAGGATCCTTAATTCCGATGAGATCAAGAACATGATCACAGCCTTTGGATGCGGCATCGGTTCCGATTTCGACATCGAGAAGCTGAGATACCACAAGATCATCATAATGACCGATGCGGACGTCGACGGCGCCCACATCCGGACCCTGCTTCTGACCTTCTTCTACAGATACATGACGCCGCTGATCGAGAACGGCTTCGTATATGCGGCCCAGCCGCCGCTTTTCCGGGTCAAAAAAGGCAAGGACATTTACTATACCTATTCTGACCGGGAACAGGAAAAACTGCTGGCAGAACTGGCAAAGGAAAAAAAGGGAAAGAGCAATAAAATCGAGATCCAGCGCTACAAAGGTCTGGGAGAAATGGACGCGGAGCAGCTGTGGGATACCACCATGGACTTCACCAAGCGTACACTGATCCAGATCACCGTCGATGACGGAGCGGCAGCCGATGAGATCTTCACCACGCTGATGGGAGACAAGGTACCGCCGAGAAAGAAGTTCATCGAGGACCACGCAGTCTACGCGAATCTGGATATTTAAGCAAAGGCTGGCCAGCCTTTGCATGAGAAAGGGACACTGAATGACAACTAATCTGCTGGAAGACCAGAAAATGATACAGCATGAGATCCATGACGAGATGAAGAACTCGTACATCGACTACGCCATGAGCGTTATCGTAGGACGTGCTCTTCCTGATGTCAGAGACGGACTCAAACCTGTACACAGAAGAATTTTATACGGCATGAGCGGACTGGGAGTGACACCGGACAAGCCTCATAAGAAGTCGGCGCGTATCGTCGGCGAAGTCATGGGTAAGTACCACCCCCACGGCGACAGCTCGATCTATGACGCGATGGTCAAGCTGGCCCAGCCTTTTGCGACGAGATACCCGCTGGTGGACGGACACGGAAACTTCGGATCCATCGACGGCGACGGCGCGGCGGCCATGCGTTATACCGAAGCCAGAATGACACCGTTCGCGCTGCAGATGCTGAGGGACATCGACAAGGACACGGTCGATTTCATCCCCAACTTCGACGAAGAGGAGAAGGAGCCGGTCGTACTTCCGTCCAGAGTACCGAACCTGCTGATCAACGGCAGCAACGGTATCGCGGTCGGTATGGCAACATCCATTCCGCCTCATAATCTCGGGGAGACCATCGACGCGGCAGTGAAGATGATCGACGATGAGGACTGCACTGTCGACGATCTGCTGAAGATCGTCAAGGGACCGGACTTCCCGACGGGAGCCCAGATCCTCGGCAAAAAAGGCATCGAAGAAGCTTACCGGACCGGCCAGGGCAAGGTGCAGGTCCGCGCAGTCGCGGAGATCGAAGAGACTGCCAGAGGAAAATCCCAGATCGTCGTTACCGAGATCCCGTATCAGGTCAATAAGGCCAGAATGCTGGAAAGGATCGGCGAACTGGTACGCGATAAGAAGATAGAAGGTATATCGGCAATACGCGATGAGTCCAACCGAAAGGGGCTCAGAGTCGTCATCGAGCTCAAGAGAGACGCCAATCCGCGGGTGACCCTGAATAAGCTGTACAAACAGTCTCAGCTGCAGGAAAACTTCAGCATGATCATGCTGGCGCTGGTGGGCGGTCAGCCGAAGATCCTGAATCTTTACGAGATCCTGGATGAATATCTGAAGCACCAGAAGATCGTCGTTACCCGCAGGACACAGTTCGATCTGAAGAAGGCCGAAGACCGGGCCCACATCCTGGAAGGACTGCGGATCGCTCTGGACAACATCGACGAGATCATCGCGACCATCCGCAAGGCGTACAACGACGCGAAAGAACAGCTGATGAAAAAGTTCGGTCTTTCGGATGTGCAGGCCCAGGCGATCCTGGATATGCAGCTGCGCAGACTGCAGGGACTGGAACGCGAGAAGATCGAAGCGGAATACAAAGAACTGTGCGAGAGGATCGCTTACTATAAAGAACTGCTGGCGGATGAGAAGAAGCTGATGGGCGTCATCAAGGACGAGCTCCTCGAGATCAGGAAGAAGTGGGCAGACAAGCGCCGGACCAAGATCGTCAACGACAGCGGCGAGATGGACATAGAGGATCTGATCGAAGAGAAACAGGTAGCTATCACCCAGACCCACCTCGGATATCTGAAGAGGATCCCGGCAGATACCTATAAGACTCAGAGAAGGGGAGGAAAGGGAATCACCGGACTGACCACCAGAGAAAATGACTTTGTCAAGGATCTGATCATGTGCTCGACCCACGATGAGCTGATGTTCTTTACCAATACCGGTAAGGTCCATAAGATCCGCGCCTACGAGATTCCGGAAGCGCAGAGACAGGCCAAGGGAACTCCGGCGGTCAACTTCCTGAATCTGATGCAGCGTGAGAGGATCACCACGATCATTCCGTTCCGCGATTTCCGCGATGATAAGTATCTGATCGCGGTCACCAAGAAGGGTACGATCAAGAAGACGGCTATTTCCCAGTTCGACACCAACCGCAAGACCGGCCTGATCGCCATCACGCTCAAGGACGGAGATGAACTGGTCGGCATCAAGCAGACCACCGGAGATGACAATGTCATCATCATCACTAAGAACGGAAAGTGCATCTGCTTCTGAAGAAGATGTACGGCCGATGGGCAGGATCGCCGGCGGCGTAAGGGCCATCAATCTGGAAGAAGACGATGAAGTCGTCTCCATGCAGCTGGTGCAGCCGGGCGAGCAGCTGATGGTCGTTACCAGCAAGGGTTACGGCAAGCGGACCGACGTGGATGAATATAAGATCCAGGCCCGCGGAGGCAAAGGCCTGCTGACCTATGACAAGAGCAAGTTCAAGAAGACAGGCAAGCTGATCGGTGCGGAGGTCGTCAGACACGACGATGAAGTCATCCTGATCAATTCCGAGGGGACCGTGATCCGGATCGAGGCAAAGGACGTTTCCGTGCTTGGCCGGGCGACCCAGGGAGTGAAGATCATGCGGGCCGGACAGGACGTTGAGATCATCTCCATGGCGAGAGTCATCAATGAAGAGGAACATGCCAGAGACGCGGAGCTTGCCCAGAAAAAGAAAAAGGCAAAGAAAAAAGCAGAAGCCGAAGAAGCGGCAGCAAAGGCAGCCGCCAAAAAAGACGACGGAACTGTCCAGACGAAAATGACGATCAGCGTCTACGATCCGGACGATGATGAATAATCAAAACAGCTGAAAGAGAAAATCAGGAGAAAACTATGAAGCGCGTATTTTCCGGCGTACAGCCAACAGGAAACATCCATCTCGGTAATTATCTCGGCGCATTGAAGCAGTTCGTCGAGCTGCAGGAGGATCACGAGTGCATTTACTGCATCGTCGATGAGCATGCCATCACCGTTCCGCAGGATCCGAAGGAACTGCACCAGCACATTCTGGACGTGGCAGCCCTTTATATGGCCATCGGTATCGACCCGAAGAAATCGATCATCTTCGTTCAGTCGGCGGTCAGCGGACACGCGGAGCTGGGGTGGATCCTCTGCTGCAGCAGCTATACCGGCGAACTGTACCGCATGACTCAGTTCAAGGCGAAGAGCGGCGGCAAGGAATCCGTCGGTACAGGACTTCTGACCTATCCGGTGCTGATGGCGGCGGACATCCTGCTCTACGATACGGATGTCGTTCCGGTCGGCAACGATCAGAAGCAGCACATAGAGCTTTGCAGAGATATCGCGATCCGGGTGAATCACAGGTTCGGCGATGATACTTTCGTCGTGCCCGACGGCCGGTTCATGAAGGCCGGAGCCAGAGTCATGGCGCTGGACGATCCGACACAGAAGATGAGCAAGAGCGCGCTCAATGAGCACAGCCGGATCTCTCTGCTGGACGAAGACAGCAAGATCAAGAAATCCATCATGAGGGCGACGACCGATTCCGACGGTGAGCTCCGTTTTGATCCGGAGAACAAGCCGGGCGTCAGCAACCTGCTGAACATCTACAGCGCCTTCAGCGGCAGGACCGTTGAGGATATACTGGCCGACCAGAACTGGAGAGGCTACGGCGATCTGAAGAAGGAACTGGTCGCCCTGACCCAGGATGCTCTCCGTCCGATCAAAGAAAACTACTATGAGATCCGGGAGTCCGATGAGCTGAAGGCTGTCTTGCGGGACGGCGCCGAACGCGCTAATGCCATCGCCGAGAAGACCATGAAGCGGGTAAGAGATAAATTCGGACTGGGATTCTAGATCTGACTGGATTTCAGTCGGGCCGGGGAGGCGGAAGCCTCTCCAGTTATTTCTGGTTGTCTGTTTTCAACAGGATTTGCAAAATCTGCAACAAACGGCACCAGGCAGCCCTGTTTAGAAGGGTTTTGTCGTTCTTTTCTCTGAATGGTACCCCGGTTTGTGGACAATAGATTCTTAAAAATACAACATTGAACAATGAATGATATTCAGTTGTGCTGTGGCCTGTGGATAGTCTCCATGGGCCTTCATATTGTCAATGGATATTCGCCGGTCATCAGGTATTCGTAGAATTCCCTTGGTGACAGTTTGGCAAGGCCCCATTGATACCTGTCGTTGTTGTAGTAGTCCATCCAGTCATCGACTTCCGCCAGGATCTCTTCAAAGCTCATATCCCTGTGGATCTTCAGCTCATCTTTCATATGCCCGAAGAAGCTCTCCTTCGGAGCATTGTCCCAGCAGTTCCCTCTGCGCGACATCGACTGTCTGAGTTTCTTGTCTTTCAGCAGATCGATGAATCGGACACTGGTGTAGTGTGGACCCTGATCTGAATGGATCAGAGTCTTGGCATTCATGGAGAACCCGTGTCTGCTCATCAGCTGTTCGATCGTTTCCAGGACGAACTCTTCTTCCATACTCCTGCTCAACACATGCGCCAGGCATTCCCTGGTCACGGCATCCTTCACCGAGGAAAGGTAGCAGAATCCTTCTTCGTCGGGGATGTAGGTGATGTCCGTCAGCAGGATCGTCCTTGGTCCTGCCTGTGTGAAGTTGCGATTCACTATGTTATCTGCCCGGTGGCTGGTCTGGATCGCTCTCATCATCTGACGATACGGGTTGGCTTTTCTGATCGGGCAGACCAACTGGTACTTTTTCATCAGCCTCCGTATTTTCTTGATGTTCATGAGAATGCCCATGTGCAGCAGCCTCATATGGATCCCCCGGGCTCCCTTGTCGCGGCCTCTGAACCGGTATGCCTCCAGAATCAGTTCAAAATCTCTCCGGTCCCGTTCTTCCCGCTGTGCTCTGCTGTCTGCAGCAGACAACCAGCGGTAATATCCCGAACGGGATACACAGGCCAGATCGCACAGGCGTCCGACACTCAGCAGGTTGTCTTCCTGCTGAATCTCTTCCTGTATGAGCTGGAACCGGCCATGGGGTTTATCCAACCTAATCATCCTCGGATTCAATAACGCCCGTTGCCATGATTTTTTTTAAGAACTCGATCTCCTGATGCATGCGCTTCATTTCAAGCTGCATCTGCTTCATCGCGCGTTTATCCGATTTTTCGTCGAAGTCTCTCATTTTCGACTTCGGCAGTGGCTTGTCCGGAAAATCCTCCGGCCGCTTTCCCTTTGTCCTGCGTACGGCATTACTCATCCGATAACGCCCCAGCAGATTCGGGTCGTATCCGCATTCTTCAAAGATCTTTCGGTTAGGCTCTCCCGCTGCTTTCTTCCTGCACAGAAGCCTCATGAATTCCGGCGTGAAAGAGATGCTCTTGCTGCTGACCCGGTATGTATACCTGTTCTCTGCCAGCTCACGAACCTTTTCCTCTGTGAAAACTGCTTCTTTTTCCATGTTGACCTCCCTGATCAATGAGTATTCTATCATTCATTGACCGGCAGGAAAACCTGAAATCAGGAATACCGATCGTCCGCACCTGGGCTCTCGGCACCCACTTGCGGATCGCGCTCGCCTTTCAGCTGCCAGCGCCGGCCTTGCGGAGAGGCCTTCTGGCAGCGGCGGCGCTCTCCGGGTGGATGATCTACAACAACTCTTCGTTTTCCGATGCTGCAGATTGTTGATGTCCTCAGATCGGGGTCCCCGTTACACCCGTATCAGCTCCATGCTGACACGGGTGTAATGTTGTAGTTTTGCTGTCCACGAATCAGGTCTTCCGTAATTATGTTGTATTTTTTCATTGTTTTTACTGTCTACACTTTGGGGTACAGTGCACTCCCTTGCGTTGCAAGTGTTTTTTAGTAGTTCATTTTTTGGCAACAGAACCAGGTAATTTGTTGCAGAAAAATAATGTACTGAAATGAATTTGCAACACCCCTCGATTTAGAGCCAATATTTGCTCAAATACTGTCTCTAAAATCGAGGGGTGTTGCAGTTTTTTGATTTTCAGTTTTAAATCAACAACAGGCGGTTCAAGGTCGGTTGTCGTAATCTGTAATGTCTCCGTCTTATGTAATGTTCCCGTCTTCTGTTATGTCCCCGTCCCGCAGGGCCAGTTCGCGGACGCCGTCTTTGACGATTTTCTCGACCCGGTCGTTGAGTTCGCGTTCCTCCTGGCGGGTGATCCCAGCCGTCGGGATCGGCTCATGGACGATGATGCGGATAGTGGCCGGCCGGATAATGCCGGTCTGCTCGAACATTTTGTACGTTCCGTTCATGGAGACTGGGATAATCGGGACGCCTGGTTTGGTCGCCAGCTTGAGGGACCCCTTCATGAACGGTCCCGGGACCGGTCCCTTGGAACGGGTACCCTCCGGGTAGATGACCAGTGAGAATCCCTGCTCGATCAGCTCGATCCCGTTTTTGATCGCTTCCAGAGAAGCCCGGGGATCATCTCGCTCGATGAAGACGCTGCGGATCCGGGGCATCCATTTCCCGTAGAGAGGGATCTGCGCCAGCTCCCGTTTCGCAACAAAAGCGAACTGGAATTTCGTGAACGCGGCGAAGTAGGCGGCGATGTCCGCGTAGCCCTGATGGTTCCCTATAAAGACCACCGGACCTTCCTCCGGCAGGTTCTCCAGGCCCTCGACGATCACCTCGCTGCCGAACATGTCCATGATCATCGGGCCCCAGGTGGACGTTGCCGCCAGGATCTGCGCCCGCTCTTCGACCACGTCCCCGGCAGCCTTTGCATCGGCGATCTTCTTCTTATAGCGGTTGAAGTATTTCAGACAGTACACCAGCTTCGCAAACGCCGGGATGTTTTGAATGATCTTCATGGTTTCTCACCTCACTATGGAAAGTATAGCACAGATTCGCGGATGCTGAAATCAGGAAAAAGGATCGTTCCCGAGCAAAAGCCGGCGGATTGTGTTATGATAATAAAAACAGGATCAAAAGGAAAACACTAATGGCACACAAACTGATATTTGTAACTGGATATTTCGGGGCGCCGATCTTAGAAGAGGCCCGGAGCATCGCCGAATGCAAAGGCTGGGAGGTCCTCGATCTGGACGCGCGCATTGAAGAGAGCGACGGCCGGAGCATCGCCCGCCTCTGTATGATGGGCGGGGAGCACGCTTACCGCAACGCCGAGTTCGAGGAGGTCGAACGGCTGTGCGAGGCCGCAAAGGTAGGCGCGGCGCAGACAGAGGCCAATGAGTCCGCGGCAGGCCTGGTCATTGCCTGCGGAGACGGCATCCTCTACGATGATGACTCCAGAGGGCTGATCCTGCAGCATGAACTCGTCATCGCCGGGGAAGACCAGCCTTTGGAAGAACTGTGGGAGCGGGCCCGGCAGGATGAGACCACCTATCACGCTTTCATGAAATTCGGGACCGAAGAGGAGAAGAGAGCGAAATTCGAAGAGCATCACAGGCGTCAGCAGACATTGTTCCGGCAGGTACGGGAAGAGATGAACGCGGGAAGCTGATCAAACAGAATCATTTGGGTAACGAGGAGAACAAATATGATCATAACAAGAGAACAGGCGATCACAGACGCAGCACTGGAGACCGCGCGCCAGATGGCGGCGGCAGCGATCTCGGCACCGAAAGCCTCCGGCAAGGATAATATCCTGGCTTATGTGCTGACCGGGGAAGACAAAGCGGAACTGGCAGATCACATGCGGGATATCGCGAAGGAAACAGATGCGGAGTTTTTTGAGCGGGACGCGGGAAACGTGGATGCCAGCGAGGCCGTGGTCATCATCGGAGCGAAGAACGTGCCCTTCGGACTGGAGCACTGTGGTTACTGCGGTTTTGAAAACTGCGGCCAGATGGTCAAGGCCGGCGGCAGATGCGCCCTCATTGTTTCAGACCTTGGGATCGCGGTGGGATCAGCGGTGTCCATCGCGGCGGATCACCGGATCGACAACCGGGTCATGTTCAGCGCGGGGCAGGCTGCCCAGCGGATGGCATTTATGGATCCATCGGTCAAAGTCAGTTACGGGATCCCCCTTTCGGTGAATTCCAAGAGTATCTATTTCGACCGGGATCCCGGCGCAGTGTTGTTCTGAGATGGCGCAGTGCTGTTCTGAGCTGACGCCTTACTTTTTTTGAGCCGGCGGCTCAGTCAGGAGCGCGCCCCTGCGCCGCTCCACGGCCAGAATGATCTCCGCGGTGATCACGATCGCAACCGCGCCGATACACCAGCCGGCCAGGACATCGGTCGGGAAATGGACGCCAAGGTAGACGCGGGTCATGCCGACAAAGACCAGGGGAATACAGAGAAGGACCGTCAGGACAGCGGCGGTCTTTTTGTTGCTCACATAATGCCAGACCAGCCAGATAGCCAGGCCGTAGAAAACCATGCTGCCGACAGAGTGGCCGCTGGGAAACGAATAGTTGCTCTCCTCGACCAGATGCAGGATCTCATCCGGCCGGGGCCGGCCAACCAGGGGCTTGATCAGATGATTCACGATGGTCATCACAAGTGAAGCTGCAGACAGCGGCACGCCAAAGGGTAGCCGTGTCCGGGGGATGATCAGAAGGATCAGGCACAGCGCAATGATCGCATATCGATTGGAAGTATTGGTCAGAGCGATGACGGCGGGTGTCAGCACATCAGAACGAAGCTCAAGAAAGAACGTCTGGACGGGACCGTCGAATCCGCCGGTGTGTTCGCAGATGACCAGGATCAGCAGCAGTATGAATCCGCCTGCGCAAAGGCAGGCCAGCAGTCGGCGAAGAGTCTTTTTATTTGAATCTGTCATAAGCTATGCCCCTCCATATAACACTACTATATACCAGATCGGCGTGAAAGAGAAACAAAATCTGCGGGTCGCCATTTCGGCCGGAACATGGTAAAATGAGAGCTACGAGAAAGGACACAGCGAACAAAGGAGGAAAAGGAAATGACCAAAGAACCGACTCTGATCGTAATGGCGGCGGGCATGGGTTCCCGTTACGGAGGACTCAAGCAGGTCGAGAAAATGACAGAAACCGGAGAGATCATTCTTGATTTTTCTCTGTATGATGCGATGATGGCCGGGTTCAAACGAGCAGTTTTCGTGATCCGGGAAGAGCACCGGGACATTTTCCGGGAGCTGGTGGATGAACGGGCCGGCCGGTTTATGGAGATAGAGTACGCCTATCAGAAGCTGGATGACATTCCGGAGGGGGCAGAGATCCCGGAAGGAAGAGAAAAGCCCTGGGGGACCGGGCATGCCATCTACGCCTGCAGAGAGCTGATCGACGGGCCTTTCGCCGTGATCAATGCTGACGATTATTACGGACCGCAGGGGTTCGTTGATATCTACGAATATCTGACAAGTCATGAGGATGACGATAAGATGAAGTTCTGCATGGCCGGATACATCCTGGGGAACACGATCACCGAGAACGGACACGTGGCCAGGGGTGTCTGCGAGATGGACGAGAACAACTTCCTGACCAGTATCACCGAGCGGACCAAGATCATGCATCAGCCGGATGGGATCTCTTTTACCGAGGACGACGGCAAAACCTGGACCGTACTCCCGGATGATACTCTGGTATCCATGAATTTCTGGGGACTCTCCGCAGGGATGATCCAGGCGATCGGCGATGGGATGGATGAGTTTTTCGAGAAACAGGTCCCGGCAAACCCGCTGAAGAGTGAGTATCTGCTGCCAACCATCATCGACGGACTGATCCATTCCGCAAGGGCTGAGGTAAAGGTGCTCCCGTGCCATGAGAAATGGTGCGGCGTGACCTATAAAGAAGATACAGAAACCGTCAAGGCAGAGCTTCAGTCGAAAAAGGACAAGGGTCTTTATCCGGAGAAACTCTGGAAATAAAAAACACTGTATACAAGAGCAAGATTGTTAAATGCGAAAAATCGGGAGCACGCAGTTACCGCAAAAGTGCTCCCGATTTTTGGTGTTTTTGACCGCAAGATAGTCCCAAAACGGCACATATAATTCGTTGACAAACACACATGCTCCGGTTAAAATTTGTACAAATCAATAGCAAATTGGGGAAGTGCTTAATAAAGAAAGGAAGTGATTTTTTGACGAACACAATGAAGAATGTCAGAGTGCTGGCGATCGCGGTCGCTGTACTGTGCGCCATCGCATTCATGCCGCTCCTGTCTGACTCCATGCAGTCACACGCGGCGGCAAAACTGAAGGTCAATAAGACTAGTGCTTTGTAACATCTAAAACTTGTATAAAATACTTCTTTGGTGTATGATATCCTTGTAGAGGAGGATATCATCATGCCATCAGTAAAATATGTGATTGAGTTGTCCGAGGCCGA
>Ga0256405_10008182_pt1 | contig 15168 bp, 22 predicted proteins | sample RumenRJG_02DNA_FD_189096 | JGI IMG/M metagenome (GOLD analysis project Ga0256405, IMG submission 189096) | Bovine rumen microbial communities from Lethbridge, Alberta, Canada - RJG_02 | ecosystem: Host-associated > Mammals > Digestive system > Stomach > Rumen | place: Canada: Alberta... | reverse complement strand
GTCGGAATGTTTCCATATTTAGATAATATGTGTTATATTTGTATCACAATCGTAGAGCATTATGAAAGCCATCATTCTTTCAAGAGTCAGCACATTCGGGCAAGACCTAACTCAGCAGACAGAGGAAGTTATAAAGGAATGTCATAAAGATGGATATAAAGATAAAGACATCATCACCATCGCACAGAAAGAATCTGGCGTCAAATTAACTGAGGAACAACGCCTTTCTTTAAATGAATTGAAATCTACCATTATACAAAACCCAGGAAAGATTGGTTGCGTGTATGCGTACGAATTAAGTAGAATAGGTAGAAGGGCAGAAGTTAATTATTCTATACGTAATTTTCTTCAGGAACACCGTGTACAATTAATCGTTCTCAAACCGTATATCAAGTTATTTGATGACAACTTCAATATAATTGAAACGGCAAATATGACATTTGCCATTTTCAATGCCCTCGCCGAAAACGAAGGATATCTTCGAAAAGAACGCACTATGCGAGGTGTTCGAAAAGCTCAATCCGAAGGAAAATCAGGGACTGGTAAAGTTCCATTTGGATATATCATTGAACCCAAGACTCGCAAAATCCTAGTTGACCCCGAAAAAGCCGAGATTGTACGGAAGTTATTCGATATGTATGTTAATCAAGGCTATTCTACGGTAATGTTAGCAAGGTATTTTCATGAAACAGGAGAAATACCCTCGAGAGTAACTGTTGACAGCATGTGTAGACGTATTGGTAAGATGTTGTCAAATCCTGCTTATAAGGGAGGCTTCCCAAAGAGTTCAAGATGCAATGGTGATTACATTGTGTATGTCAGGAATATCTATCCGCAAATACTGCCAGAAGAACTCTACGAAAAGGCTCAAGAAAAGAAAATCGCAAATAGTAAAGGTCCTAAAAGGGCAATGAAATATGTTTATTTCTGTAAGGGTATTTTATTCGATGAAGTAACTAAACACCGCTTTGCTCCACGAGTTATTGGAGGCTCCTATTTTTTCTCTTACGATGATTTCAAGACCAAGAGAATAATGTCGATTCCAATTAACCTTCTTGATTCCATAATATGGCATGTTACTAAAGAGTATCGATTAATCTATATGCCGATCTCCACAAAAGAACTCCTTTCAAAGGCCAAAGCGAATAAAAAAACCATGCTGAAAAAATCAGAGACAGCTAAGAAAAGGATAGATGACTATAATGCTCAAGTATTAAAGATAAATGAACGAATTGTATCCGGAAGAATGAAAGAGGTGATTGGAGATGCGATGCTGGATTCAATCGAAATTGCTATTGACCAACTTAAAACAGAATTCCTTGAAGCGGTTTTACAAGCACGTCATTATGATGAAATTATTACGAAGTATTCAACAAAGATAACTCCAATAAAATTGGACAATGTTAATGATGACTCTGAGAAGATGCAAATCATACATGAATGTATTAAACGAATAGAGGCATACAAAGAGCCTGATTCACCGGCAGGGACAACGAATATCACGATTTATTTTGAGAACGGATTATTCTTGCCGTATCAGATTAATTCATATAGTCGAACATGTATTGATCGAGACACTCTTGAAAAGATCAATTTTGAGTATATGAATCGGATTGATTATTATAAGTATCGTCGCATGAGTAAAGAGGACCAAGGATAAAAGGATAAATCTCACATTTTCAGCGCATTAACAGCACAATAATTGTCATGTCTCACGGGTTATGGTTATATTTGTACTAACAAAAAGATACAGATATGACTACTTTAACAACCCATCATTCGACTAGTGATTATCTCCCTTGGGACACGATGCTCTCCCTTGTCAGGAAGCTCTACCGTGACAAAAACTATACAATGAGCCTTTATATCGGCTGCGGAGCATTCTTCGGACTCCGTGTCAGTGATACGAAACGACTGACTTGGGCCATGCTCCTCAACGATTCCACATTCTCTATCATCGAGCAGAAGACCCAAAAGCAAAGGACAATCAAAATCAACCCTGACTTCCAGAATCACATCCGTAAATGTTATACGGCATTGAAGATTCGGGACATCAATTCTCCCTGTTTCATTTCACAGAAGAACACTGTATATAGTACACAACGGCTAAACGTGGTCTTAAAGGAAATCAAAGACCAGTACAAGGTCAAAGATATTGAGCATTTCAGCAATCACAGCCTCCGCAAATGCTTCGGTCGTAAAGTGGTTGAAATGTCCGGAGAAAACAGTGAAATGGCTTTGATCAAGCTCTCCGAGCTGTTCAATCACAGCAGTGTAAATGTGACGAGAAGATATCTTGGGTTGAGGCAGGAAGAACTGCTGAACACTTACGACTGTCTGGACTTCTCGTAATCAGGAATACACACTTATCGGTTTGAGTTTCAAATAGCCGATCTGCTTGCGTTTGTAGAAAAAGTACACATAGTGATTGTTGTCAACTCGTTTGTATGATGCCGTCATGTACTTCTGTTCTTCAGGATCGGTTATGGTCTCAAAGAATTGTAGATTATTGAAATAGATTAATGGCTTCAATCCTGTTATTGCTGCACTCTCCTTTATCGTATCTAAGATAGTTTTCATAGTTTAAGTAAGGCATATATTTAGCTTTATTCGGCTTTTATCAATTCCACAAAGCCATATTTTCTTCCATCTTCTCCAATCCATTTTTTCCATCCTTCTCTATTGTCAGGATTATCATTGGCAGTCTTAATGCATTGAGACAGATGTGATTTCTTAATACCGGTTTCTTTGATTAATTCGTTTCTAGTGGAATAGGTTTTGACAACCTTCCCTGTCTCGATGTCAATTTGTTTAAGTTCACAATTCCGACTCTTTCTACCAACGGGTGCAGTTATGGCCTGCCATTTCTTTTCAACACCTGTTTCAGCGAACTTTATCAGTTTAGATAATTGAGTGACGTTGAGATGTTGAAGCGTTTCCCAGACAAACTCATATACCTGATAGTCAGTAGCAACCCCTTGTTCTATATTATAGTCATCATTAATATGCAGTTCGGCTTCAATCTCTTCTGGATCCGTCATCTTTTCCGGTTCGTCGGACTCCATATAAGATGTTTTATGTTCATCAAACATCATGAACCAGTATATACAATCATTAACGACAGTCAGTGCTTCTTTTTCAAACCGTAGTTTCAATATCTCTCTTTGATTGTCCCCATCCTTTGCTTGTAAAGAATCTATTTTATACTCGCAGTTCTTGATTGCATAGCCATTAAAGACTCTTATATCACCTGGAGAGCTGATCTGTCCCGGTATATTAATCTCTCCTGATATGAATGGCCTTCCTTGTTCTTCCGGCTTCATCTTATACATTCTGTAGTGCTTAAACCACCACGTGGTAGCATAAACAGATTGTCTCTTATATAGAGCAATAAGCTGCTCTGTTGTGTACTCTTCAATTGTTTTCATAACGGCACAGTAAACTATTTTCACAAAGTTAGTGTTATTTATATATAATTATATCGATCTCGTTCTAATTAGTTTACTGGATTCATAGACAGATTACTCTATAGTAAACTAATTATCTTTTTTTTGTAATTAATATATATAATAATAAACGATTTCACAGCAATTAGTTTACTGGAATTAGAATTCTCTGTTATATAGTAAACTAATTTGACTCTTAATTTTATTATTAAACATAAAACTAGCTAATAATCAGACAATAAAGTAAACCGATGACAGTTATATTCAGGTATTCCCAATATGGGTTTCGGTTTACAAAATAGTGGCGAAAGAAAAACATCTCAAGTATCATATTCATGACAGAGTTAGAGAAGACAACTATATGCGAGGCAATTAAACGGAATTGCCCGGCATACTATAACAGACTTACACAAAGAATCAGGAAGAAACGAGAAATGATCTTAAAGTGTATAAACGTGGCATGCCAACGGTATAACACGGCATACCAAGATGACATTAATAGGATTTATTATACTTGTCGCTCTCTGATGAATGATACCGAGAAATACATGCTCAACTATATATGCCTGATTAGGCACAAGGAACAGGTCAACAATGGTGTCCTAAAGGATGATAAAGATATACAACGATGGGTTGGATTCTTAAAGGTGTTTCAGGAGTCATCAGACAATGTTATCAACGTATTGAATCGCCAAGCACGGAAGCTTATTTCCTTGTACCGAGTCCGACTTAAAGTCGGAAGGCCCAAAGGGAGAGGAGCAAAGAATTATACATATAATGGAAAAGAGTATCAAACGATACGGGAATGTGCAGAAGACTACGGCATTACCAAACAAGGAATGCACAAAAGATTAAAGAAATTAGGTGTCCGATAATGTTGAAAAATATTCAAAAGTGGCTCACAGGAATGTAAATAAAACAGTCGGAGTGCAGAATCATGCGCAACCTTTTAGCCAGCAATCAGTTGCGCTATAAAAAAATATTCATTAATTATATTTTTGAACATTTTCGCCTTTCGGACATCAAAAGAGTGACTTCTCCGTCACTCTTTATCTGAAAAGGATAATATAGACTATGAGTCCGATCCCAGCTAGAACAAGCACAATCGGGAGCCATCTTTTTAGTTTCTGCATCCGGTCATAATCCTTCTCCATCTTATCCGTCATCCACTCCTTAAATCCGGGAGGATTGTCACCCCAATTCAGTTCATACATCAATACAGCATCCTCATATCTGGCATCAACGGCTTTCTTTATCCAATACTTTGCCGATATGATATCCTTCGGCAGATCGGGTTTACCGTTGAGGTATAACGAACCGAGAATGAACCAGCAGAAGGGTTCGTTATCTTGTGCATCATCTGCACCTTTTTTGATCCACTCAAAACCCTTCTTGAAGTCATACCACGGCTTGTCCTCCATCAAATAGGCAAGACCGTAGATGGTCTTTGCTGTTGCAGGGGCATTCTTGTTCGTGGCAAGTCCTTCAAGCATGGACAGTTCGTTCTGGACTTCATCTATACTGTCGGCTGACTGCAATCGTTTTGTAATGATTGCAGTCAATTCCTTGAAATCATTTGTGAACTGTTTGTCGGTGTAAGTCTTCTCCATTTCTAATCTCGGACAATAATGCTTCTTGTCTTGCTCTCTGCTCTCTTCTTTCCATCAGTCTTTGTTCTCGTTGTAGTTTTCGTTCTTGCCGTCTCTGTTCGTGTAATCTGCCGTTCTCCCTTATCTCCTTCTCCACCCAGTCTATCGTTTCTTCAAACCGCTTCTTCTCCAACTCACATTCCCAAACAATCACAACAGACCATCCCTTCGCTTCAAGCTGCCGCCAAACCTCTTGGTCTCGTTCTTGATTCCGTTCTACCTTCTTAACCCAAAAGTCCGTATTCGATTTCGGGATTACATACTTCTTGCACCCCTTATGTCCATGCCAGAAACACCCATGGATGAACACAACAGTCCGATATTTCGGTAGCACGATGTCCGGACTGCCAGGAAGTCGCTTGTCGTTCTTCCTGTATCTGAATCCCTTTCTCCACAACTCTTTTCTCAACCTTATTTCGGGTTTCGTTGAGGTCGAGTGGATATTGGACATACAGTCATGCCGCTGTTGTGGAGATAGAGTGTCCATCAATTCAGTGTGAAGAATTCTGAGATAACGCCATCTAACTGCTCTCTAATCACTGACCATTCCGTGTTGAGGTCAATCGCTCTTGCACAAATCTTATTACCCGTATTGATGAAGTTCAAGTGTGGTTGTTCCTCGCTGTCAGTCATCGCATACATCAACAACCCTGATACAGAGTGTGGATGCTCTGGTTGTAATTGGGCCTCCTGATTCTTGACATAGGCATACATCTGGTAAAGGTTATTATTCCATACGGTCTTTTTACCAAGATTCTCCTGTAGATTTTTCGAGTAATATTTCGCATCAATAATCAGATAGTCGTTACCCCTTTTCAGGACAACATCACTTTTCATCGTTGGTAACTGGTCTATATCACTTCCTTCATCAAGTTGCCAAGCGATTTCCGGGGAACTCACTTTAAACTGCTTGCCCCAATGATATTTATAATACTCCAACAGGAATTTTTCATACAAATGGCTCATTCGTTGTTCATCCACAAAGTCCATCATGTAGGTATTTCCTTCACTAGTCGTTTGAAGCAATCCCTTATACACGAGGAAACAGATGGCCGTTAGCATCTGATAACTACGGTTGAACCTGTTGAATTGAAAATTCCAGTTAACGGTACGTAGTTCAATCCGCTTAACATTGGCAAAGAATACAAGAAGTTTCTTCAATTGTACTTTCCTTTCTTCGTCAATGTCGGACACAATAAGTAACTCTGCCGTTGCTTTTATAATCTGGTTGAAGATATTGTCCTCGCTAAACTCATCATAAGTACAGATCAGCCTCTTGTTCAGTCTTGAGCTGACCATTGATTCGGTCATTTCAATCTGCCCACGGATAGTAGAAAGTGGTTCAGTATAAGAAACGTATTCCCGATGTAACCCTTGTTTGACTTGCACCGCCAATCCCCGAATCAAAATCGCAGCACATAGATCCGCAGAATGTTCAAACTGTTCCGTTCCAACATTCTTGTAACTATCCTCTCTCAGCACTTGAAATGCGTATGAAAGAAGATAATAAAGGTTCTGAATCCGTATGTTATTTGACTGACTCAAGTAGTTTCTTTGCTTCTTCGTCCGCCTTTAAAGTGTTGTCAAACCAGTATTCTCGAATCATCGGAATAATCTGGTATTTGATGATGGTCGTGAGTTCCGTATCCGAACAATCTTTACCAAGACAGAAATAGCTATGTCCAATTTCGAACCCCTCACCAAGAACAGGATCAGCAGCAATCGCCTTATTCAGTTCCTTAACGGCATCAATAACCAGTTTGAATTTCGGGTTGATAACAGCAGCATTAAACGCATTGAAACCCTTCGTGTCGAACTTCGGTGTCAGAGAAATAAACGCAAACCGCCTTCTCAATGCATAATCAATGATGGACAAACTTCTGTCCGCTGTGTTCATCATTCCTATGATATAAACATTGTCCGGGACATAAAACGGGTCATGACTATAAGACAATTTCATAGCATGTTCTTCCCCTCTATAACCGAACTCAATCAGGGAAAGAAGTTCGCCCATTATCTTACTTATATTTCCCCGGTTGATTTCGTCTATGATGAAGAAGTAATCCCGATGCTGCTCGTCATCAATGGCCTTTTGGCAGAATTCCTTAAAAATACCGTCTTGTAGTTCGAAAGTGTTTTCTGTCGGTCGATATCCTTCAATGAAGGAATCGTAGGAATAACTCTGGTGGAACTGAATGGACTCTATCCGCTCATCATTGACTTCACCCTGCATCAGATATGCAATCTTCTTCGCAGTCCATGTTTTACCAACACCAGGCGCACCTTGCAGGATGATGTTCTTGTTCTTTTTAAGGATAGTAATAATCTCATCGGTTTCTTCTTTTGACAAGAAGGTTTCTTTAATAAAATCGTCTTTTGTGTATGTTGGCTCGAACTTAAATTGAAAATACAAATGCTTGTTATCGTCACTTTTCTCAACCGGAGAAAACCTATCGTGACTGTTAAGAAGTGAAATATACTCTGGGTGTTCTGCTAAGTATCCGCAGATATTAGCCAGCGTGGAGTTTGAAGAAGCAGTAACACCTATTGTTGAAAGCACCCCAGAATTGTAAAAGTCGTTTCTATCAATCGTCTTTGCACCTCCCCACCACTCATAATCCGTAACAAACTTCAATAAATATTTCCTATTAGGTTCTGGAATGTTCTGAGCCACAAGAATTCGCAAAAACTTATCTTGATTGTTTCGCAAATCTACTTTTCCGTTGTCTCTTTCGTGTGTGAAGAATTGGAGTAAGGCATCACGTTGAATCCCGGCCTTCGACAAAATATCGATAGTAACTTCCTTATACTTTAATAGTTCCTTCGTATAGTCGGAGAAGAACGCTGCGACATAAAAAAGCTGATTTGGTATATAGGAATTAAAACTACTCGCACCATTCCCTGAAAACACCACGGTATAGTCATCATACGTCAGATCAAATGTCTTTATCCGTTTAACTTTTTCCTTAAATGCGTCAGGTAAGGTGCAGTCTCCTTCCTTAAAATTCTGTTCAAAATCACTTTTGAGCTGAGCTGAAAGTGTTTTAAGATCTACCAAATCAACCATATCTCAATTATTTGGATTGTTTTATAAGTTGGTTCATAATTTCAGAAGCGAGTGTCCTTACCACCGGTACTGCGACACTGTTACCAAATTGATGATATGCCTCTTTTTTCGACACCACGATTTTCATTTCAGGCAATTCGTCCCTGTTGTTCTGGTTGTTTTTTGCCAGAGGGTCATTCCATCCATTGCCAATAATCTTATAACCCTGAAGTCTTCCGGCCTCAACTGGAGTAAGTTTCCTAGGATTCTTACCTCTATCTGATTGGTCAATAAGAATCTCGCTCCCATCCTTCCAATATCTTGCGGAAATCGTACTACAATAAGGGCTATCTTTTTTAAACAATGAATAACCAAACCCCTTTCCGTTCTCTTTATTCCGTTTTTTTCGTTCTTGATGGCCGATCCACATTCTGTCACTTATAGTGTAGTCATCAGGTATTAAACCGTCCGGCTCAAAAATATCACCGACTGATGTTTTGATAGCCGTATCAAGATCTTCCTTTTTGAATATGGGCTTTAATGATGAATTCAAGCCATAAGGGAATTTAAAATCACCCTCATTCAATGGAATCTGCTCTCTGTCCCAACACACAAAAAACAATCTTTCCCGATTCTGTGGTACACCAAAATACTTCGCATTCAGAACTTCAATTTGCACTTGATAATGCAAATCCTCTCTTAGGACCCTTAGAAGGGTCTTAAGAGTTTCCCCATGCATGTGATTTTTTAGTCCTTTAACATTTTCAAGTAGAAGGACTTTGGGCTTTTCCCCCTTCTTTATCTTATCATCAACAATATTGGCAATATTGAAAAAAAGTGTACCTCGAGTATCTTCAAAACCCTTCCTCAATCCAGCTATTGAAAATGCTTGGCATGGGAATCCTCCACACAAAACATCAAACTTCGGGATATCATCCAGTACAACGTCGTTTATATCTTCATTGAAGTACTTGCATTTCCCCTCACTATCTTTGACAAACAAATTTGGACTAATCTCTTTAAAATTAGACTCGTAAGATATCCGTGCATTTTTATCCCACTCACTTGCAAACACACAGTTACCCCCAACGGAATGGAAGGCATAATGAAATCCGCCAATCCCGGCAAAAAGATCAATGAAATCTACTCCTTTATTGGACTTACTCATAATTACATTCAAATACCATTAATTGTCTTTGATGCGGTCACTCAATCCTAACTTACAAAGTTAGTAAAATCTCCCGAATCATCGACATCAGACCGCCCCTATCTTGTTCATACAAAGAGAAAAGGGATGCCAGAAGCATCCCTAAACTCTTGACTGATAGATTATATTGGCAAACTGCTATAACGTCATTAGAGAAAGGCTAGACTATTATTGAATATGACGCCACACACGACTCTCTTTTATGCCCATTATTTTTTGGGTGGTTTTATTGTATCTATATCCTTATCAAGGGTATAATCACTCCCGGTTCTCCAACGACCATATCTCCCATATCTATTCGTTAGTGTGTCTGCATCATTCTTTTGCACTAAAGTTCTCGCTTCTTCATAATCAATAGAGTCTCTTTCGGCCAAACAAATGGCTTTATAGTTGGTGACTATATTCCTTTTATTGTTCTTGTCTTTAAAAAGAAATCTCCTGTTTCCTTCAAAGATTGTCAGTAGTAACTTTTCCTTGGTTAGTTTCAGCCCGTATTCTTCATAGGCTTTCTGCCACCTGTCGAGTTCATCGATAACTTCAGGGGGAAGACTAATTGACGTATATACTTTCTCTCTCATAATGGACAAAGATATCCATTATCCATTAAAGTTACAAGAACTTTCTATAAAATTCCGAACAAAAACCCGATAACTCACCTCTTAAAATCATACCTATAATATCATAGAATGGCGATTTTAAAAAAATAAAAAATTTTTTTGCACTGCTTGGCATTTCCTTAAGGACATTTCTATTTTATCGGCGTAATGATTAATTAAAAGAAATAATAAAATGAAAAGGTTAATTAATAAAAAAACCGGTGAGGTTGCCATTCTCGATCTCTACTTCAACACCATCACTTTCTCCAACTCCAAAACCACTCACAAAGTCACGATTCAAAAAGATTCATCCACTCACAAAATCACCAAAATCTCCGCTTCTCCAGATCCCATCCCCACACCCAACGAAATCAAATCCGAACTCACTTCTAAATCCAACACTAAACCCACTTCTAATCCCACTCCCACTATCAGCAACTCTCAATCAGATTCCATCAATAACCCTAATCCCAATCCTACCATCAATCATTCTCCCAAAACAAATCCCATCAATTACGACCTCAACACCAATTCAAACAACCCAGAAATTGAAATCATCGACGACTTCTCAAAACATGAAATGATTCCAGAAACCGAAATATTCTGGTTTACTGACCCTCGAAATCCATCTTACATTTTACCAATCTATAAAATAACAGCTTGACATGACTACACATAAAAAATACCTCAACAACATCCCATTCACATAACCATCAAATTAAACTCTCAATTCTTCCATCAAATACATGGAATTCACAAACATTCATTACTCAAAAAAATAAAAATTATTTATGGCCTTTTTGGTGCTGGCCCGCAATAGCACCTAAACTATTAAAAATCAAATTTTTATGAATAATTATATTAATCAAAACGAAGTTCTTAATTGCATGCTCTCATCTGCTCTCGCAAAAATTTCTTTCAACGGAACGTATTGGAATATGGTTGCAATCTCTGAAAAATTCGGAGAATACGCCAAGAAAGTTCCTTATAATACTTCACTATCTATTTTAGACGGGTTTTATGGTATTAAGGTATCATTTCTATGGATCCCGAAAAAACCGTTTTGGCGGCAGAACGGACTTGATTGTACTGAAATCATCTTAATGACTTACGGGGGTAAAACAAAAACTGTGTGGAGTAATGATAAAAGTACTCGTAAACCTTTGACTGATGATTACGAACAAGTCCAAAACATCATCAACGATACGGTTAATGAGCAACTGAACACGCTCTGGAATAGTAAAGACAAGCACCAGTATTCGGAAGAATGGCTAAGCGGACGCCAGGACGATACTATGGTCAGAAGTCGTAAGAAATAATCAACTCAGTAAACTTAAAAGAAAAGGCTCGTCGGGGTGCTGGCCTTCAATAGCACCCCAAATAATTTAGACTAAGAGAAAAAGTTATATGATTAATTACAATAATTTCAAAAGACATTCTTACTTCTTCCATTGGTGGGCAGCAAGACGTGCCGATGGTAAAATCTTAAACATCAATTTGGTCATAACTCGTGATCAATCTATGCCGTTAGGAGAAATGGTCACGGATTATTATGAGGTCAAGTATGCATGTAAAATAAGCGGCTTTGACTATGACTCTCTGGATATTGATGAAAACTCTCGATACTTCATCAAGAAAGATTCGACTGAATGGAAGAAGTATTTAGCGGAACCAGGTGGGTCAGCATATAATTATTTCAGGAAGAATGGATTATCTGACAGTCAAATTTTGACAACAGTCAAAGACGCAACCGGTATGAATGGTAAAATTATTCATAGAAGATAGATATTCGAATTTACTAAAGAGGCTTGTCGGGGTGCTGGCCTTCAATAGCACCCCATTAATAAACCTTATAATTGATATTACAAAATGAAGGACAATAAAACATTCAAAGACAAAGAGTTAGAATTAATCGTTGATGCCTTTAACGAAGAGTGCAGGAGTTTTCTTTACGAACAACTGGCTAAATACGGTGAAGAAGTCGTTTGGGGAATTTTGTTGGTAGATTATCTCAATCTATACAAGGAATCCCAGACTGAAAAAGCTAGACGTTCTATTGAGGCTCTAATGACATTAATGCCAGATCTTTCTAGGAAAACAGTCACTAGTCTTATTAGACCGGAATATCTTCGACAATACTTTGACAAAGAACTAATTGTCAAGATTCTAACCAATGATTTTCCAAGTCGATACGAATTGGATCGTAAGGAGAAGGCTAATCGGGGTGCTGGCCTTTAAGAGCACCCCATATTATAAATAACAAAATAGTACAGCATGATAATCAATAATTTACAGGTTGTCAAAAGTATTCTTGAAAGCATAATCAAGTATGCTAATATGGAGGATTCACCTTTACAAATTGACACCATTAATTCTTTATCTATGATTCTTGAAGAAAGAAAAGGCTTTATTGATACTGAGAATAGGGCTATTGTGGATGACTTTTATTATTGCCACGTAAAGTTGCTGAAATTGTATTCGAACTATTCAATGAAAGCAGAACGAAAACTGCTTGCAGTTTGGGTTGACTCCGATAATATTAGAGATGTGATGGTATTATACCCCGAATTGATCAATCACGAATCTTTCATTTATGATTTTAACAAATTTTGGGGGTATCTTGAACAATATTTGGAACAAAAAGAAAAAGAATTACCGTTCTAATTCATACGTAACTAGTATTTATGGCTTCCAGTAAACTAATTACACTAATTGTATTAAATATATATATAAATCTATCCGATAAAGAGCTAATTAGTTTACTGGATTATCACTTCGAGTATTGCTATATTATTTATCGCACAAAGATATATTTGTCGGTCAGCTCCTCAACAGCACTATAATTGACCCCAGGTGAATCAACATTCATGTCCAATAGTTTTATTATCGGATAGAAGTTGTCATCATCTGGGGTCATTTCTCTATTAGCCAGATGAACATTATCATCCTCATCGACATATATACCATCGTTTTCGTCAATCTCCGAACTGTACTTGATATAATCCTCAACAATATCGGTAACGGCATCTGCGAATCTGTGCCAGTCCTGAATGCTATGATACCACTTCTCCATACACATAAAAAAGGCCATCCCACTTTGGATAGAGTATCCGATTGTTGCAGAACTGCAATAAGCAAGTAAGTGGGATGGCCTGACTGTTTTAGTCGTTGATTATTTCAAACTCATCTATACCTGGGATTAAGGCCAATCCATGTCCTTCAAGATGAACCTGACCAGCATCGTCTATATAATCTATTACTCCTATGACTCCGTTCATTCTGGAGGCTTGCCAGTCCTTGCCCCCGGCATCGTCCATACGGATTATTCTTACTTTATCTCCTACTTTCATGACTTAATCTGTCGTTGATATGTAATATTCCAGTTCTTTACCTTGAAGGTTGTCAAGACACCACTCATCGAGTTCGTAGTACAGATTCCCGTACAACTCACTCTTTTCGATGTTCTTGCTGTCGTGCCACTCCCAGCATTTCCAGTTCAGTACCATCACTAGTTCGGTCATGAAACGGAAGTTGGTCTTCCATTCTTCAAAGGCTCTTTTATAAGTGTCCTTAATGGCTTCAAGGCCGAACTTGTCGGCTATCGAGAAGTCTAGATAGAAAGTCGTAATCGGATGATACCCGGTAAGTGCTTCTATATTCCAGTTCTTGAGTTCCATTGTTGTTATTTGTCGTTGAGGTTTCTCCTGTCAATGACCACTCTATGAAGTGCAATACGATACGGTATGACCATGTCCGAATTGCACTTGTCACAACAAACACCATCGGCCAATGGAGCGGCGTTATTGGGATAGCCGTCTATTGGCCGATGGCAGATGCAGCAGGCCGGATGCTTATTACTTCTTCTCTCCATCCGCTTTCTCGTCTTTCTTAACCTCGGATTTGCGTTCCTTACGCTCTTTGCGTTCGGCTTTCTTGGTCTCTCTGACCTTCTTCTCAGACATAATCTCATCTACTGTCATGGGCTCTACACCACATGCGTTGCAGATGGTTGCGTAGGCACTGCGGAGATACCGGATGTTGGACTCGGTCTTCTGTAAGTCTTTGACACTCTCGCTCCAGATGTTGAAAAGAGCTTCATTGGAGCGTTCCTTGAGATAAGACTCCTGGCTGATTGCGACCTTCTTGACGAGGCCTTCTACGAGTGAATGCTGGTTGAAGATTTCGTTCTTCAGGACGTTCATGATGTGCTTCATTGCTCTAAAGGTGTTAAAGTGTTTGTAAATATCTGATATTCAGTTGTTTACTAATTCTGGTACAAATATAACAACTCCCTGTGAGCAATGACAATAAAAGTGAGAAAAAGTGAGTGTAAATCTCTGATTTATAGAGAATTATAGCAAATACAAGAACAAATGGTGGCGGCCATGTAAGCCGCCACCATTAGGTTCGTTTTCACATTTACTAGTCACATACCAAGGAAAACCTTAGCCTAGAAGGCATATTCTCAAAAGAACCTAAAATAAAATATTAAGCCTACCGGTGTGTTCATCTAATTGGCTGCCAATATGTTATATGATATTACTATAATCAGGTTAATATTATCTAAATATAGAAATAATCTTCGGAATATGGCCAGTATATCTGCATATCCGAATCCGAAAGAGAAGCAAGATATTCTTCCGCTGATCCCTCCTCGGAAGAACGAGTTGAATACCTCTCCCGGACAGCTTCCGCAATCAAATCCTTCAATGGCCTATCATAGACCGTCGGCTCCGACTTTGTAATCTCCTCGCCAACACCGGTCCCTGGCGAGGCAAAAACATTCTTCATCGTATACTCCTCGTCATAACCATTTGCAGTCGAAGTGTTTACTGCACGGGACACCTCTTCCATCTGGCTCGCACCGATGGGTACAGACGAAAGGAGGCGGGCAAGGTCGTCAAGAGTTATTGCCTCTTCTTTCCTGTCTTCGGTATGCTTTAGAACATTGTCATCCAACTCTTCGCAAGAGAGGAACGAGACCGCGGCAAGAGCTGCCGCAAAAACCAATTCAATTCTGTACTTTTTCATAGTCTATTCTTTTTGCAAAGTACAGAATAACTATCCGTTTAAAAAAATAATAACACGGATAATTTAAAAATCGGCCATAGAGCAACCTCTAAAGCCGTTTTTCAAACAAAACGAAGCGAAATTTTTCATAAAAATCGGGGATAATCTCAACTTTTTCGAACCCCTCGTCCCGAAAAACAGCGGCTGTTTCTTC
>Ga0256405_10008180_pt1 | contig 15169 bp, 24 predicted proteins | sample RumenRJG_02DNA_FD_189096 | JGI IMG/M metagenome (GOLD analysis project Ga0256405, IMG submission 189096) | Bovine rumen microbial communities from Lethbridge, Alberta, Canada - RJG_02 | ecosystem: Host-associated > Mammals > Digestive system > Stomach > Rumen | place: Canada: Alberta... | reverse complement strand
TGAATGCGATACAATCACTGAGCATCTCTTAGAAACTATAGATTATCTTAATGAACGCCGAGAATCATTTCTAAGATATGAAAAACCGGATTTGAAGTATATGATCTGGAGAGAGATCATAGATAACTTACCTGAGAGTTATATTCAGATGAGAACTGTTAACTTCAATTATGAAACAGCAGCTCATATAATCATGGACAGGCGAAATCACAAACTCGTAGAGTGGCATGACTTCTGTAATTATATGCTGGAAGAACTTCCATATTTAAAGGAGATTATGGATGTATGACTCGTATAGACCACCAACATATCATGGGGTGCCGAACCCAGAAAGGAAAACAGTAACAATGTTAAAGAACGATATTTTAAAAACAGAGTACGATAAGGATATCGACTACAAGAGACAGAATCTGGTAATTCAGTCATATTTCAAATATGGTCCAGCGAAACATAATTTTGGTGAGCATCTGGTGAATGCTTTGGATACTATGAGCCAGTGTGTTTGCAAATATGATAAGACTCATAATAAAGAGTATTTATTAGATGCTATGAATTATCTAATGTTCGAGTATATGTATCCTAGTTATAAAGATGCATATTTCAAGCATACAGATAGTGATGAATCAGCAGGAATAGTTGGAATGTCTTACAATGAGATTAAGGAGGCTAGTAAGTGAATATCAATGACATAACAGCAGATGGATTTGTCAATACAGACAGGCTTGAGAACACATTAGTGCATATGATAAATGAGAAAAAGGACTCTGAAAAGGGCCCTCTCTCATATATTGATACCAGGTTATTTGTGAAGAAATTCATGGATAACTATGTAAAGCACTTCGCGAAGTCGATTAGTGATTGCTACCTTGATACCTACAATGATATTTTCTCAGATATTGCTACAGGATTGGATGAGGATAAAGTACATAATTTTGAGCCTAAGATGCATACAGAAGGGAGATCAAAATAATGGGCAGCAAAATACTTCCGAATGAAACTTATACGGTAAAAGGTCATATGGCTCGCAGTGGCTTCAGATTTAGTATTAAAGGATGCTGCGTAATTGATGATGTCTGGTATCGCCCGATTGTGGCAGATTACAGCGGAAATAGTAAGTCTTACAGACAGCCAGAAGAAGGCGAGATTGGTTGGGATTATATTCCATTTGCTGATGATGCGATTATTGATTCTTGGGAAAAAGAGGAAAAATAAATGAATGAAAGAAAATCACAGCCAGGACATGGCTTTTGGATTATTTCGAATTATAGTTATAAAGAACAAAATCAGGTTGCCCATTGCTCAGCATGTGGTAGACCAAATCTAATGCCAGTAGGAGATTCCTGCAAATGGTGTGGAACACGCATGGATCAAAAACTACTAGATCTATCAGATCCTACTAATTGGAAGGAGGAAAATTGAATGGAGAGAAAGATAGAACCTGGACATGGTTTCTGGATTATTTCAGATCGTAGTTACAGAGAACGAAATCAGGTTGCCCATTGCTCGGCATGTGGTGCGCCAAATGCAAGACCAATAGGAAAATATTGCAGGTGGTGTGGAACCTGTATGGATCAAGAATCTTTAGTACTAACATCAGGGTCACATGATGATATAGATGAATGTACAGATTAAAGGAGTGATTTAATGAAGAAAACCTATCTAGTTGGAGCTTTAATGATAGGAGCCAGTATGATATTTGCAAGGCCAATAAAAGCTCAAGCAACCCAATTAGCAGGAGTAACTCAGGAACTTAATAATAATTTAGTAGAGCCACCTATAACAGATTGGCAGAAAGATATTTACTACATTATTGCTGATTCAAATCCTGCTGTAAAGGAAAGGAAGCAATCAAAAAAGAAAGAAAGTTATAAAAAAAAGGTTAATCCCATACCATCAGGTCCGAAGCTTACAAGAAGATCTGGTGTTTTTATGGGGCCAAGTGGAAAGGAGAGCTACTACAATTTAGACATGTCTGGAGTGATATCTATTATGGAGGGATTAGGGTATCACTACAGATATTGGATTCGTGAAGATGGTGTAAAGATGTATGGTGACTATGTTATGGTTGCTGCAGATCTTAGAATTCGTCCAAGGGGGACTATTTTAGACTGTAGTTTAGGTAAGGCTATAGTTTGTGATACTGGCAACTTTGTACGGACTAATAGCTGTCAGTTAGACATAGCCACAGCTTGGTAGTAAAGTATAAGGAGGATATATATAATGATTAGAAAAGTGTTTAAATGGTTCTTTGCGATTCTGTCAATGCTGATAATAGTTGGCATATTTTTGTTCTTTACTGGATATTTACTTATAAGTTTTGACACTCCTATTGGATTAGATATTCACTGCAGTTTTGGTGATCTTTCACATCCAGGTTATTATAACTATATAACCAAAGAACAGAAATGTACTTTTAATGGTTTTGTCTTAGATTTTGATAGAGATGGGTATTAATATTTTTCGCAGTAATATTTATTCCTATAATAGAACCATAAAACAAATTTTTAAAGGAGGCTAATTATGGGTAAGATGGTAAATCATCAGAATTTGGCGGATGAGATGAATGGTTTAATGGATCATTTATCTAATTTGGAACCTGACAGCAAGGAATATGCTACAACTGTCGCTAACTTAAAGAATCTGTATAGTATTGCAGAAGCTGAAATGAAACTTGATATTTCATGTGCTCAGTCTAAGCAGAAGAATGAGACAGATGTCAAAATTCAAAAACTCAAGAATGAATCAGAGAAAGACAAGAATACAAAGCTTTTGATTGGTACAATTACAGGAGCAGTTGTTAGCGGGGCGGTGGCGTATGGCATTGCACAACAGTGCAGAGCGGATGAAGATCAGGGTAAACCATGGCTTTCATCAGCTAGATCGATGATACCAAAATTCAAAGCTTAAGTAACCAAAATATTTGGATATGGTTATGAGAGATCAGTATTAATTTACTGGTCTCTTTTTATTTTTCTAGGAGACTACATGAAACGATCTAACAAATTAAAAAGACAAATTCATAAAAATCGTAACTGGATATTTGCTGGTGTTGAAATTGGTTTAGGATTAGCTGCTGTAATATTTACAGTTAAAGGTACTCTTGAATATGAGAAGTATCGAGACAACAATGAAGAGCCTTTACCGGCAGCTACTAAATCATATTGGCCAGCAGCATTATGCTTTGGTGGATTTACAGCATTAAGAATTTATGATGCGGTAACTACAACTAAGATTCAGAAACATTATTCAGCAGCATTAATGGCATTACAGGGTCTTACAATAGGGACAGTTAATCAAATTCAGGATAATTCTCATAGAGAAACCAAGCCATTGAATGAGCCTGATTCAGAAGGCTATAAGATATTTTATAATGAAGATGAAATACCATTTATAGCTGAACTTAGTAGATATTCTATAGATTATCTTGGGTGTGATGAAGAAACTAGTATGTTTTATATTCCATTATTTGGTACGGTATTTATCTCTAATATTTATTCAGTACAGAATGCAGAAACTAAAGCTCAGTTACAGTTGAATTCTAACCAGGATTTATATATGAATGACTTGTTGGATTATCTTGGATTAAGTAAAACTGGTTTTGGTTCAGACTGTTATATCAAAGGAGATGATCATGATTTTGGTGAAGTTGAACCATTTTTCTTTAATATTTCTCCAGCTATGACAACAGGTAAGAATTCTAGATTATTTTATGTGATTGAGTTCAATAGAACCTGGCATACTATTTATGAAAAGGAGTGATTAAATGAATAAAGATAGACACAAAATAACTGATAGAAGACAGCAGATCAAGAATATGCTTCATCAGTTACAGAATGATGATGGTAAAAGATTAAACGAAAGATTAAATGATCTTTACCATGGAGCTAAGCAGAAGTTTTTAGATAAAGGTAATGATCCTGAGACAGCTACAAAGAAAACTTTTGGGCTAATAATGGATATGCTACCTGATGATTGCGCGGCTAAGATTGATGAAGATGATAACTTAATAATAGCTAATGTAAAGGAGAACAAAAATGAGTAATTTTAATGATGATTTATTTACAGAAACTGGTGAAAAACCTAAAAAGAAGAACAAACAGATGAACAAACAGATGAACAAACAGATGAACAATGCTGATATGCTTAAGGCATTAGCTTTTATTAACATGCTGATCAAATCAGATAACTCTAAAAATGATGATTTCAGTGAACTAGCTGATGGAGATGACTGGGAAAGACTGGGCAATCAACTTATGGAAGTAGTCAATGGCTTACAAGCAGCAGGTTTTACAAGATCTGAAGCAGTTATGCTTACAGATACTATGCTTGAAACTATAGGGAGTACGGTACCTAGCAAATGATTCATATTTGTATAGTGGTGGCAGCATTAATAGGACTTGGTCTTGGAATCCTATTAACCAAGCTTACTGAAGAAAACAAGACGTGTGGTAACTTATATGTATATTTTGACAAACAGGATAGATTATGTATTGCCGCATCATTTGATCAAAAACTGCTAGATGAATTAAATAATGGCAATGATGTTTCTACTATCAGATTAGAAGTTAAAAAGTTAGGCAAAATTGAATAAGGAGGAATTTTAAATGATTGACACATTTTTAAAAAATTATTTTACCATTGGAATTGTAGTATTTATCTTTAATATAGTATCGATTTATATTACTATTATTGCTTCTTATATAAATCAACACAGTTGGGACTATGAATTTGTAAGATATGTTAAATTCAAAACTATTAAAGAAGCTTTTTCTGGTTTAATCAGTTGTATACTGTTTTCATTTATATTATGGCCAGTTTCTGTTATTGTAAACATTGTAGTTCTTATAAAATTCTTTAATAAAAGGAGATAAGATATAACATTTTTGCAAGTTCCATGTACTATTTACATTTATCAGTTCGATATCAAATACACAATGCAGTCCGCAGATTAATCTACTTTTATAATGAAACCAATGATAAAGAGTTTACAGATTAATTGTAGACTCTTTTATTTTTTTAAGGAGGCAAATCATGACAGAATTTGAAAAGCAGCAGAAAAAAGATGCTATTAGAGAGAAAATAGCAAATGTAAAGGAGAAAGCTGATAAAGCAACAGAATGGTGCAAAGAACATCCTGTGGAAACTGCTATTGTTTTATCAGTTGGTATTAGTACAGTTGTTAGTATTGGACGTAATATTAGACGTCATCAGATTATTAAGAGAGAGAATGCTAAAGCTAGAACTCTTTATGATCCGCATACAGGTATGACGTGGAAATTAAAAAGACCATTAACTAATGAGGAGAAAGTCTTTATATTACACCATGCAAAGATGGGTGTTGATTATCATAACTCACTTATGTATCTGGATCTGTTACCTAAGAGATAAGAAAGGAGAATTATATTTATGAGTAAACATTTTCACAAGTATCGGAACAAGAAGCCAGTAGGTACACAGACGCATTTTAACCCAGAAGGATCGATTCATGAAAACTGGGTTGATGGATTCAATACTGGTCAGGAAGTAGGAGCAAAGAACGCTCTAATGACTGGTTGGTGTCTTGGCATGTCAACAGCTGGCATTATATTAGCTGGGATTTGTATTACTGAAGAATTAATGAAGAGGTATCAGGATCATAAGAGAAAGACCGAACTTGAAAAGATAATAAAGGAGGCAAAGTAATGGGTACACATGTATCTACTAAACTTAGAAAATCTAAGTTAGTAAGAGGAGCTAAGAAGAATGCTCCAACAATTTTGACAATCACAGGAGTGGCTTGTTTCGGTGTGGCGATATTTACAGCTATTAGAGAGACACCGAAGTATGAACAGTATCTCGAAGAGGAACAGCCTGAAAAGACCGTAGATAAAGTCAAAATAGCAGCCAAAGTGTATTGGCCTACAGCTGTCATAGCGGGCCTAGGAGTGGCTTCATTGGTTGGGGCTAATTACATATCGACTAAGCGTCAGAAAGCCCTCTCAGCGGCTTATATGGGCGCTACAGAGGCATTACAGAGGTATCAGAAGCATGTAATTGAGCATTTGGATGAAAATACAGTCAAAAAGATTGAAGAATCAGTAGCTCAGGATGATATTTCTGAACATAAAGATGCTTCTGTGGTTGAACCAGATGTTGAAGTGAATGGTGAGGAATCAAGTAATCTTTATTGGGTTTATGATAGAATAGGTAATAGATATTTCAAATCTAATGAGGATCGTATCAAAGCTGCATGTGCCAGAGCCAATGCTCGTATGGCCATGGAAATGACTATGAATTTTAATGAGCTCTGTGATATGATTGATTTACCTTGGATTCCTATAGGTGATATTTTGGAATGGAGTATTGCTAGAGATGATTACTCTGAAATAGGTACTACTAGTTATATTTCTACTGATTATATAATTCCGAAATTTATTAATGGACAGAAACCAGATGGTACACCATGTAAAGAATGGACATTTGAAAGATTACCTATAACAAACATTTAATTCGCAAAATTATTTGCTTTTATAATAGGAACAATAAAACCAATTTTATAAGGAGGCTAATTATGGCTGACAAGAATGTTAAAGATGATGAGATGACTATGGATGAATTCGAAAGCATAGTCGACGATGCACCAAAGAAGGGTATTCTTACCCGCTTGGGTGAAGGCTTAACAAAAGCTGGACAGAAACTTGATGATTTCAATCATAAGCATAAGGTCCTCAGTACAATAGTAACTGTGGGAGCTGGAGTCGCGATTGGAGCAGGAGCAACTGTAGCTTATGTGAAACATGCCCAGACAGGTATTGGAGTATCATCAGAGGATGAGTTTGATGATTATGGATATGATGATCCAAACATCATTGATTCAACAGCAACAATCGAAAGCGATAACAGCGAAACGGAACAGTAAAAAGGGTTTGAGTAACCGGAAAGGAGAGTTCACAGAAATTGTGGACTCTCTGTTTTTTTTACAATATTTTAGAAGGAGTAATCCTATGAAGAGAAAAACTAATATTTGGGAACAGATATTTTGGAATATTTTTAAAGGAGCTGGAGTTGGTATTCTTGGAGCGTCTAATTTCTTTGATATTGATGAAGCGATAGATAAATCTAAAGCTAACCATGATATTCCTGGAATAGTAGCTGGATATGCCCTTAAAGGAGGTCAGATGGTTGGTGACGCTGTTGTAGGAATGGCAACAATGGATGCTGTAGCCGCTATTGATGATCATGTAAATGGCTATGATATTAATGAATTAGATGAGAACGGATATGATGATCCAGATATTAATTAAAGAAAGGAGGTAAATAATGCCAGAACGAGATAAACATGTTAAGCAGATAGTGAATTCTAACTCTGGATTCAAAGCACCATCAAAGCAGGAATCATTTAAAGAAGATGCTAAACAGATTGGTGCTGATCTTATGACAGGGATATTTATACCAGCAGCAAAAGATTTGTTATATGATTTGATAGTAGGCGGAGCATCTATGTCTATCTATCATGATAATAGAGGATCAAAAAGATCTTCTAGAAGTAGATATTCTAGTGGACAGAGTAGAGCCACTTACACGTCGTATAACAGTATATCTGAAGGAAGAGGCTCTGAAGATCGATTTGAAAGAACTAGTCGATCAAGTGGCATTGTTAGACCTAAAGGATTAAGTAGAGCAGACTGTATTGAGATCATCAGTGAGTTGGAAAGACTCATAAAAGAGTACGGATATGCATCAATACAGGATTATAATCAGACAATCGGTTATACCAGCAGCAACCCTAAACAGGATAATAGATGGGGCTGGGAGAGCTTAGATGGATATTACATTGAGCATGATGTAGATGGATTCTATATTGTGTTCCCAAGAACAGAAGCACTTTAATTAGGAGGTATTTATATTATGATAAACAGTAGTCATGCAGCGTTAAGAAGAATAAGAAACTCTAAAGTTGCTATGAAAGCACAGAAGAATGCTCCAACATTACTTATAGTAGGTGGATTACTTCTTATTGGTGGTGGAGCTATATTAACATGGAGAGCAGCTCTTAAGACTAGAGATGTTATGGAAGAGCGTATAGAAAAGTTAGCTGAGCAGCAGGAAGTTATTGACACACATCCTGAGGCATATACAGAAGAGCAGCAGGCTCATGATAGACAGATAATTAACATCCAGACAGGTTTCGAGATTGCAAAGACTGTTATGCCACCTATAGCTATGTTTGCAGCAGGCGCTTTCTGTATAGGAAAAGGTCATAGTATCTTATCTAAGAGATACGCAGCAGCAACTGGAGCTCTTAATACAGTAACAACTCTGTTTGATGAGTATCGTAATAAGGTAGTAGAAGATCAGGGTAAAGATAAAGATCTATTCTACAGATACGGCATTAATACAGAGAAAGTACCAACCGATGAAATTGATGATGATGGTAAGAAACATAAGGTTAAGAAAGATGTTCATGTAAGTGATGGTCTACATGCAGGCAGTGAAGATCTTGATTTATCTTATGCATTCTTTGACGAATCATCACCTAATTGGGAGAAGAATGCTTACTATAATCTTGAGTTTATTGATGGTAAACTAAAGGCATTCCAGAGATTTCTTGATATTCATGGATGGATCACAATGGATCGTGTACTTGAAGGTCTTGGTATTTGGTTCCCACAGGGTGATCCAAGAAATCGGATAGCTCATCAGATCGGATGGATTAAGAATGGTAAGATTTCTGGTGGACATATTGATTTCGGAATCTTTAATGTTCTAGATGATGCTAAGAGAGCATTTGTAAACGGCTACGAACCATCTGTTCTTCTTGAGTTTAACCATGATGGTTATATTCTTAATAAGATTTGAGAGGCGATTATATGAATGCTAAATATTTAGTTTTCTTTGTATTTGGATTGTTCTCTGGAGCTGGTCTTACTTATTTATATTTCTCTAAAAAGAAAGATGAAGAAGTGTCAGCTGCAGTAGAAGCAACAAGACAGTCGTTCATAGATAAGGGAAACAAAGCAGTCGAAGCTAAGAAACAGTATAGTGGTGACAGCATGTCTGCTAGTAAGCGCTTCGATGACATGATGGAACTTAAGAAAGAACATGAACGTCAGGTTAAAGAAAATGGTGATAAGAACTTTGTTGACTATACAGCAGCATTTCATCAGACTCCAGAAGTAAAAGTTAGTGATAAGGCTTTAGAAGCTAATGCAGCTGTTAATGAAAGGATTGCAAATGTAAACGAACAGATACTGAATGAACCAGGTAGAGCTTTTCTGACAGATCTTGAATCATATGAAGATACCTGCTTAGAGCATGACAAAGTGCAGATGACATATTTCATTAAGGACGATACTCTGATAGACGAAGCTGGAGATATAGCAGATCTAGACTATTATATTTCCAGGAAAAATCTTGATGAGTTCATGAATAACAGTTACGATCCTGATGAGAATGATACTCTGTACATCATTAATCCGTCCAATTCAGTTGATGTTGAATGTCAAATTGTTGATGACGTTTCACATGATCCTAGACTGGACGAGTGACAATGGCAAGAAAGATATTTACACAGGATCAGTTAAGAAAGAAAGATATTTATCTTAGATGGTTGATTGGAATTGTCGACAGCCCAGATACATCTATGGATAGATATTCTCTTCTCTATGATCAATTATTAAGTACAGAGTTTACCTGGGATAATAGTAAGAAAAATGATTTATATTTAGATAGTAATAGAGCTCAAGATGGATTAGCATTAAGAAGTGAATTCTGTGATGATAATCCTGAGTTTACACTATCTGATCTTAGTCATATCTTACCAACACAAACACAGTGTTCTGTTTTAGAGATGATGGTTGCATTTGCCAGTCGTACCGATGAACAGATAATGTGGGATAGTCAGGAAGGCGATAGAGCATGGCTATGGTTTAGATACATGTTACAATCATTAGATTGTAGTATGTATGATAATAATAATTTTTCAAAGTTAGGGATTAGTAGAAAGATTAACATATTTTTACGTCATCAGTATAAATCAAACGGCCGTGGAGGATTATTCTATTTAAGTGGAAATCCTGATGACATCATTAAGTATTTCGAGTGGATTCCTAACTTCAAATTAGCCATGAATGATCTTCAATTATGGGAACAAATGGGCATTTGGACTCAGTTATATTCTGCCGGTATACTTCACTAGGTTGCAAAAATGTCTGATTTTTGAAAAACTTTTTTGCAAAACTAAGGCAAAATTAACAAAATGCTTGAAAATTTTCCAAAGTATCAACACCCCGCAAACCCAGTGTTTATGCGGGTTTCAGAGAATAGAGGTTGCAAAAATAGTTATATTTCTATTTAATATAGATAAAAATTGAATTGTTTTAGATAAAATATAGAATTTCTCTCGGATTTGCAACCTTGTTTTCTAAGGTTATTTTATTAGTAGAAAGGAGGGATCTGTTATATTTGATTTTTTAACTATAAGCAAGGTAGAAACCAAGTCAGGAATTGACGTCGTTCCTGTATTTGATGGATACGGAACAGATGATATTATGATCCGTGGACATAACTTCTACGCAGCATATGATCCCGACACTCACTTATGGGTCCAGAGTGAAAGATGGGTAAAGAAGAAGATAGATGATGAGATTTATAAAGTTTATAATGAACTGAAAGGTCAAGGTCTTAATAATGTTAGAGCTAAGACTCTTAAAGATACAAGAAATGGTCAAGTAGATTATTGGCATAAGTATGTCCAAAAGATGCTTGATGATAGTTATGAGATTCTTAATCAAACTATAGAGTTTAATAATAGTGAGATTAAGAGAGAAGATTATGCTACATTTAAACTCAAGTATGATATTAATCATAATGGATGTCCTAATTGGGATGAACTTGTGGGAACTCTTTATAGTAAAGAGGAGAGAAGAAAGATAGAGTATGCTATAGGCTCTATAGTTAGTGGCGAATCCAAAAAGATTCAAAAGTTCTATGTTCTTTATGGAGCAGCAGGCACAGGCAAATCAACTATTCTTAATATTATCTGTGATATGTTTAATGGATATTGGGCGCCATTTACATCTTCTAAAATTGTTTCCAAGAATTCTCCATTTGCATTAGATGAGTTTGCTAGTAATCCTCTTGTAGGAATTGATCATGAGGGTGATCTTAGCAGACTTGATGATAATTCTAAATTGAATGTATTAGTATCTCATGATGTTGTTAGTGTTAATGAGAAATTCAAAACCCCATATAAAGCACGATTCAATACGACATTAATAATTGGTACTAATAAGCCAGTTAGAATTACAGATGCTAAGAGTGGTCTATTAAGACGATTGATTGATATTTCACCAACAGGCTACCTTATTCCTAAATCAAAATATTTAGAATTGATGAAAGGAATTAAATTAGAATATGGTGCAATAGCTGGTCATTGTTTAGATGTCTTCAATGAAGATCCTAGATATTATGATCGTTATATTCCAGAATCTATGTTAGATGAAACTAATGATTTCTATAATTTCATGGAAGAGAAATATTATGATTATTCTGAACGAAATATGGTTTCATTAAGTGCGGCATGGAACGATTATAAAGAATATGTTGATAATGCTAATCTTCAATATCCTATGCCAATGAGAATATTCAAGAATGAACTTAAGAATTATTTTTCAGAATTCTATGATTTTAAGAAGATAGATGGAAGAGTTATTCATAATATTTATGAAGGATTTAAGCCTGAAAAGTTTTATCATAGCAAAGACATGCTAGGATCTGATGAAGCTATAGGTGATAAACGATCATTCTGGTTAAAGTTTGATTTGGCGCCAGAGAAATCTGTATTTGATCATGTGTTTTTAGATCAACCCGCTCAATATGCTAAAGACGATGGTAATCCTAGATTCAGATGGCAATATGTAAAAACATCTCTAAAGAACATAGATCCACGACAATTACATTGGGTTAAAGTTCCAGAGAATCTTGTAGTATTAGATTTCGATCTCACTAATGATAAAGGTGAGAAAGATATTTTAATAAATCTGCAAGCAGTTAAAGATAAATGGGCTGGTCCTAAGACTTATGCTGAAGTTAGTAAGTCTGGTAATGGGATTCATCTTATTTATTTTTATGATGGAGATGTTAATCAATTAGCTGATCATTTAGATGAGCATATTGAGGTAAAGGTTTATAAAGGAGATTCATCACTAAGAAGACAGCTTACAAAATGTAATGACATTCCTATAGCTCATCTTAGTGTTGGTCAGTTACCATTAAAGGAGGCGAAGCAATATATGGTCGATTGGGATGGTCTTAAGACTGAAGGACAGCTTAGGACCATGATTAAAAAGAATCTCAACAAAGAGTATCATGCTGATACAACAGAATCTATTAATTATATTTATGAGTTGCTGAGACAAGCATATGAATCAGGTATGAATTATGATGTATCTGATCTCAGGCCATACATTCAAACATTTGCTCTTAATAGTACTAATCAAAAAGAGAAGAATGTTAAGATGGTGGCTAAGATGCAATTTAGATCTGATCAAATGCCTGATTATGTAGATAAATATGATAATGATACTTTGGTATTCTTTGATGTTGAGGTATTTCCTAATGTCTTTATTGTGTGTTGGAAAGTACAAGGTAAAGATAAAGACGTTGTACAGATGATTAATCCATCTGATGCTGATATTCAGAAATTGTGTCAGATGAAGTTAGTTGGATTCAATAATAGAGATTATGATAACCATATTCTCTATGCTTGGATGCAGGGTTATACCAATTATGAGTTATATTTATTATCAAAACGTATTATTGGTGGTAATACTTCTGCAAAGATAGCAAGAGCTTATAATCTGTCTTATACAGATGTTTATGATTTCTTATCTGCAGGCAATAAGATGTCTCTTAAGAAATGGGAGATCAAGTTACATATTCATCATCTTGAAAATGAACATGATTGGGATAAACCTCTTCCTAAGAAGTATTGGCAGGAAGTAGCTGATTATTGTTCTAATGATGTATTAGCTACTGAAGCAGTATTTGATGCAAATCAGGATGATTGGTTAGCTAGATTGATATTAGCAGATATTGCTGATATGAGTCCAAACACAACAACTAATACTCTTACAGCTAAGATTATATTTGGTGATGATTCAGAACCACAAAAAGAATTTGTTTATACAGATCTTTCTACAATATTTCCAGGTTATGAATTTGATATTAATGGTTTGCCAAAATCTGTTTATAATCCAGGAACAAAGATAGTATCAGGTAAATCTGAATATCGTGGAGAAGATCAAGGAGAAGGTGGCCATAAATGGGCAAAGCCAGGTGTATATTTTCATGTAGGATTATTTGATGTTGCATCTATGCATCCACATAGTCTTATCAGATTGAACCTATTTGGAGACAAGTATACTAAACGTTTCAAAGATATTGTTGATGTGCGTATTGATATTAAGCATCATGATCATACTAAAGCGGAGACAATGTTTAACGGTAAGTTAAAGAAGTGGTTGGATAATCCTGATATTTCAGATAAGAAATTGGCCAATGCATTAAAAACAGCAATTAATTCAGTTTATGGATTAACATCGGCAAAGTTTGACAATAAGTTTAAAGATCCAAGGAATGTGGATAACATTGTTGCTAAGTATGGTGCACTGTTCATGATTAATCTTAAACATGAATTATGGGATAGAGGTTATGAAGTAGTTCATATTTCAACAGATTCAATCAAAGTAGCTAATGTAGATCAGGAAGCTTATGACTTCATCATGGATTATGGTAAACAGTATGGCTTTGACTTTGAGTTTGAAGCTCAGTACGAACGCATGTGCTTAGTTAATGATTCTGTTTATATTGCTAAAGTTGAAAAAGAAGATGGTAAACTTGTAGATCCATATTGGACAGCAACTGGTAAAGAGTTTCAGATTCCTTATATTTTTAAGACATTGTTTAGTAAAGAAGATCTTATGTTTGAGGATTATTGTACAACAATGTCAGTTAAGACATCATTATATTTGGATCTTAATGAGAGTATGGAAGATGTTAGCTATTGGGAGAAGATTAAAGATTATCGTAGAAAAGCACCAAGTACAAAGAAAGGTCGCTTAGAGCTTGAAGCTAATGCCGGTATAACTAATGACGAACTTAATGAAAAGATAGCAAAAGGACATAACTATCATTTTATAGGTAAAGTTGGTGAATTTATTCCAATAGCACCAGGTCATGGTGGTGGCTTATTAGTAAGACAGAATGATATAGATAAAACAAAATTTACATCAGCAACTGGAGCTAATGGCTATAGATGGCTTGAAAGTAGTATGGTTAAATCATTAGGTAAAGAAAATGCTATTGATCAATCATATTTTGAAAAATTAGCAAATGATGCAAAAGATCATATTTCAGAATTTATGAATTATGATGAGTTTATGACAACTGATGCTCCAGCAGATAAATTAATGGAAGCAGCTTAAAGAAAGGATATTTTATTATGATAGACAGTAATACAGTTTTAACAATCGAGCACGCTAAGACAATTTTCAAGAGAAACTTTGGTGGACAGCCAGATAATTTCAATCCAAATGGTGGTAAGAGATATTTCAATGTTGTGGTTCCTGAAGATTATGTAGATAAGCTTGTGGCAGATGGATGGCATATTAAGGAAACACATCCTAAGGATGACGATCAGGCAGTTGAGCATTACCTTAAGGTTAATGTTAATTTTAATGGTTTCCGTCCCCCAGTTGTATGGGTTAAGACAGAAAAGGGTAAGCCGGTTCAGCTTACAGAAGATACCATTGGCGAAATGGACTTTTATGAGATTGAAGATATGACAGTTAATATTACGCCATGGATTAATAAGAAGTATAAGAATGTTCCAGCATATCTTAAGAGTGCATATGTTACTGTTAAGGAGACAGACTTTGTACCAGAAGACTTCTTTGGTGATGAAGATGAGGAAGAAGCTTTTAAGTAATTAGAGGCATGATTAAGAAGATTTAAAAATAAGGGGCGGATTCGTTAAAGAGTCTGCTTCTTATTTTTTGTTTCATTTTTGGAGGCTTTATGGAATTATTTGATTATCAAAAGAAAGCTATAAAGCAAATGCATAATGGCTGTATTTTATGCGGAGGTGTTGGGTCTGGTAAAAGCCGTACATCATTAGGATATTTTATAA